>Ga0209643_1000056_pt1 | contig 306340 bp, 275 predicted proteins | sample AutmiccBRH37_all_FD_187383 | JGI IMG/M metagenome (GOLD analysis project Ga0209643, IMG submission 187383) | Deep subsurface microbial communities from Mt. Terri, Switzerland - Autotrophic microbial communities BRH/37_all (SPAdes) (version 2) | ecosystem: Environmental > Aquatic > Deep... | reverse complement strand
TGAAGTTGGTTATCCAGGGAGAATTGTTATAATTCTCCCTTCCCCGGGCTGGTTTTGGTCACTAAGTCCGTCAACTCGTGGACAATTAACACCGTCTATTACTGGACGTTATAGGGCGTTAGTAACAGGAAAGGTGATAAAAGTAAATTGAAAGAAAGATTAAATAGCATTCTAATTAATTTAGGAGGGTTATTTACTGCAGTTATATCTTATACATTAATCTCCAAAATCCTAACTATAAGTAATATACCCCAACAGGTATCAACTTTTATTAGCACTTTAACCCTGATGACTATTGGGTATATCTTATATAAGAAATATAATTTGATTATAGGCAGAGTTGTATTGCTAGTTACTGTTTTTTTATTATTCATAAGTCTTCTAGCAAGACCTTTATAAAAGAAAAATTAAGTTTAGCGATTTATAATTACATCAAGGATCCTTGCACACACTTGAAGAAATGGCACATCTTAAACAAAATGTTCAACAAGTTGTTAAACTCGCTTACCCTTTACCTCAAGGATTTACTATGGTTTAAACGACTATAAATAACTTCTCCTTGGTTCGTCATCCCTTGGATTTCCTCTGTCCCCGAAGTTCCCTGTCCGATTAGGGTCCAAATTTTATTGTCTTTGTATGTAGCAATAATTTTTGCTTCGTGTTTCTCGTCAACTTCCACACGTTGTATATTTGGATTCGAAACAATACCGTAATAAACAGGAAGCGATTGTGCTGATTCCCCCATATTACACCAAATCCATGGCAATTCACTTCCGGAGTTAAATTCTATATACCCAGTACCTTCAATCAATTTCCAACCCCTAAATGTCTGTTCAAGTCTCCCAACTGCCAAGCCTTTCGGGGTCGCGTAAAACGCCAATGTTACATTTTCCACTTTCTCTATGTGAACTACTTTTTCCACGTGTGTATTTGATTCCATAATTGATTCCTGAATTGCTTTTTGTATTTCTTGAGTATCATTGTTAGGATCAGAGAAAACAAAGAAAAGTAAAACCATAACTACAATAAAGGTTGGCCCAACAAAAAATATTTTTCTTCCTAAAGAATACACAAGCTCAGTCCTTTCAATAATTAATGAGTTAAACTTAGTAATTATTTTATCATGGTTTTCAAACTCCCTTAATTGTAGTTTTGGATGTTGTATATAATCTTTGTTATGTTCACTCGGAATGAAGTGACTCGCCATGTTAATTATGGTATAATTTTACTATAAATACAATGAGTAGAATCATAAAGAAATCATATTAAAGTTAAGCTTTAAATCAGACTTTGAAACAATAAACTATGGAAAAGAGGGATTTATTTTGCTATTACATAGACTAGTTATTGTGATTTTGGGAACTATATGGTTACTATGGGTGTTATTTACTAGGTATCATTTTGATTGGACCGCATTAGAGTGGGGAGCTTTTGGTTTAGTAATTCTTTCTGTTTTATCCTCGGGATATGAGTTAATCAAAGAAAAAGGGTTTAAAAAGAGGGAAGAATAACAAAACAAAATTTGTTTCTAGTTGTGCCCATAAACCAGACTGAATTAGAACGATAAATAACATACATGGGTGTTAGTGGATTCTATCTAGTCGCTTGATTAACAAACTTAAACGGGAGGTGTTAATATGCCTGTTGGTGCCTTGTTGCCTATCATACTTTTAGCCATATCTTTAATAGTCGCGATTGTAGTTACAGCTTCTATGGTTAGCCTGATCAAGAAAACCCCTTCCGGTCATTTTTTTATAGGCTTGGGTATGCTGCCTGAAAAATTCAAAAAACCACCTCTGATTAAAATTTTAAGCATGCTGTTTTTCATGTTGATTTTTATTACCACTTTTGGTGTCATTCAGGTTATAACGTTTTACTCTGTCCCAGGGGGAATGTTAAGGTTCCCTTAGTCTAGTCAATCTGGTCACATTCTTCGACACAAATGTATACAAGTTGATGTTTCAGAAAGTGTCAGCTGTGAGTAATAGATATTGCACTTCTTAAACATACTGTTCATCAAGTAGTTAAGCCCGCTTACACTTTTACTTTAAGGTAATGCGGGCTTTTCTAATGGCGGTAATTTTTGTAGACTGCTTAATACGATTTATAAACAATGATTATCAAATACCATTGGCCTACCCCCCTAAAAAAAATATTCCGTATATCTACGGGGATTGAAAATCTAGCTAAAGGCATTTCTATTATTAATAATAAATACAAAATAAAGTTCTTAAAAGTCCGATACTTCAAGAAAAATGAACATTTTAGTTTAATAGTACTTTGGGCTGCGCGATTGTCATTTTCCCCCAAAAAGGAGGGTTTAAGTTAAAACTGAAGAAACGTAGGTTAAACATGAGCTTCCCCCGGAAAAACAGACACAACAAATGGCGAGTATCTCTCCTATTCTTATAGAATTGCTTAAACATATTTAAGGATCGAGACTACCCGTCTGTTTGCCCTGGATGGGGTAAAAAGCCGGCTCGGGCGAGCGGCATCCGCTACAGCCCGCGGATTGATTCAGGTACGGATATCATCAAAACATATCAGTGTGTGGTTGATACTGGTTATGCTTGTGATATACAGATATAAATGTCGGGGTAACAAAAGATATGATCAAGAACCCGTTAAACAAACAAACCGTGTTGCAGGGTGTCATCACCCTGACGGTGGCGTTTATAATAATCAGGATTTTGGGAGCCCTTTACCGGATACCCCTGGCTCGCATGCTGGGTAACGAGGGAATGGCTTTTTATGTTCTGCCCAATCAAATTTACTACCTTTTTTTTACTCTTTCTACGGCGGGAATACCGGTGGCTTTGTCCAGCATAATATCAGAAAAAATAGTACTTGGCCAATACCGTGATGCGTTACGTACCTTTAGGGTGGCACGGGCTGCGATGCTTCTGTTAGGGCTGACTTTTTCATTCCTGCTTTTTGCAAGTGCAGAGTGGTTAATAAAGATTGGTTTGGTGGCTATTCCCGAGACTTATCTGGGAATGCAGGTCATAGCACCGGTAATATTTTTTGCCGCGGTGACAGCAGCTTATCGGGGACTTTTTCTAGGATTTCGGGATATGCAGGTGGTGGCGTACTCACAAGTGGTTGACCAGGCAATGATGGTTGTGGCTACCTTACTATTTAGCTATCTGCTTTTGCCCCGCGGTCTGGAAATTGCCGCCGCCGGGGCTAACCTGGGTGCCATGCCCGGTGCGGTGGGAGCTGCATTAATGTTAGTTTTTCTTTACCGCAGGCAGCGGCTGGATATACTGGCTGTGGCCAAACAGGACTTGTCTGGGGTCAGGGAGGGAACGTTATCCCTGCTCAAACGGATTTTTAGCGTGGCCCTGCCGGTATCCTTTGCCGGCGTGGCCATGTCCGTTACCGCCATTATTGACCAAAACCTCATTGTAGATCGGCTGCAGTTGGTGGGTTACAGTTATAAACAGGCCACCGCTCAATATGGTGCATTTATTGGAATGGCCATGCCCTTTATCAACATCTCCATTGCCTTGGCTGCATCCCTGAGCGCAAGTTTGGTGCCGGCGGTAGCCGAATCCCTGGCGGTTAAAAACCTGGAACGTATTAAAACTCAGCTTTCCCAGGCGTTGCGTCTTGCACTAGTTTTCGCTCTGCCGGCGGCCGCAGGTCTGTTCCTGCTGGCTCATCAATTAACCCTGCTAGTTTACGTCGATGAAGGGGCCGGGGTCCCGCTGGCCGCGCTGGCCGCAGCCGTAATCTTTTGGTCGGTACACCTGGTAACCTCCGGCACGCTCCAGGGTATGGGCAGGGCCAACATACCGGTGCGTAACCTAGTGGTGGGCATTGCCATAAAGATATTAATCACATATTACTTCACGCCCACTCCGCTGGGCATTCAGGCGGCAGCCCTGGGTACAGTGGCTATATTCCTTGTGTCGTCACTGCTGAACATAGTTTATTTATCTCGCCTGGTGGATTATGAGTTCAAAGCCGTAGAGACGTTGTTAAGGCCCTGTGTGGCCACGTTGGTTATGTCGGTCTGTGTCCTGGCTGTGTACCGTGCAACCCTTCAACAATGGGGGGAGGACAATACCTGGCCCACATTGCTGGCGGTATGCGCCGGACTAGCGGTATATCCCTTGGTGCTGGTGGCGTTGGGAGGTATCAGTTCCGGTGACGTGCGTCGTCTGCCGGTAATTGGGACGTGGGCGGCTGCCCTTTTGGAAAGGTTGGGCCGCTGATGTGTGAGATTTTATCAATTGAGGTAATCTTTATTATATTTAAAAAGGGCCAGCGAATATATGGTACCGGGTACCGAAGGGTCTTTAAAAAGCAGAAAACTTCGAGCATTAGTTTTAGGGGGATTGGTGGTGATTAGTATCTGGAAGAGCAAACAACCATTTTTTACTTTCCGAATTATATTTAGCATTATGGCTATATTTTTTGCTGTTAAAAGTATTCTAAATCCATTATTTAATCTTAACGTGGTATTTATGATGTTTTCTTTAGGTCTAATGTTTGCTTGCTAGGGATTGAAATATTTCTAACGAAAAAAAGGAAATATTTTATACTGACTATCATAACTTCAATATTTATAATTAGTGTAGGTATTTTTAACCTTTGGGTATATCTAAATATCTAACTAACGGGTGGCGATAGTTCAATAAGATTTTGATGGATTTTGCAAAGAAAACCACTGCGCATGAGGTGCGCCCAATAACCCATTATCGACTATTTAGCATAAACTATCAAACATTAAAGGCAAATCCTTATTCTCAAACTTTGTTGAAATGGTGGTACTTATTCTTAAACTATCCTGAAACCATTCTCAAACTTTAAATGAAATAAGATGGTTGAAACCCAGGTAAATAGCGCAGGCCCATTCTCAAACTTTGCTGAAACGGACAGTCTTGTCCGTTGCAATAAAGTTTGAGAATATTGCAGTAAAGTTTGAGAATGGTTTCAGTAAAGTTTGAGAATGAGCGCAATTCTATTTAAGAAAAAGCCCAAAGATATTTTATCCCCCAATAACGTTAGCACCCACCCTTCGCCAAGGGGTGGGTGTTACTTCCATTACCGGTGTTGGTTTCAATAAATAATGAGAATTTGATATTAAATGATGAGAATGATTTTATTAAATAATGAGAACTATTATGTCGGTTCTCACTACTACTGTCAGTAGGTCTCACAACAACTGTCACTAACCCGCCAATAAACCCCATTCAACGAATTTATTTGGATGGGGTTTATGCTGCGCTTAATCTTTGAACTGTGCAGCAAGAAGCTATTATTTTAATTAACCCAATGTTTATGCTTATTACAGTGAATTATTATCAGGTGTAATTTAATTAATAATTTTTTAAGGATGATTAAAATGGCGGCCACCGGGATGTTATGGGTGCTTCCGCTACTGGACTACAACCTAATGGAAAGGTTACGAAAAAACTAGAAGTTGCCTAGTATAATAACCTGTGTTAGACCGGTGATGAGATAAAAATATCTCCGCGCCGGTAATGTTTGTTAACAGCAGCTTTACGGCAAACCTGTCGCTCATTATATGTTATTAGCCAGCGCCGGCATAACGCTGCGGCCTTTGCGTAAAAGCCTGTATACAAAAATAATTTAATTTGTGTAAATTGTTTTACTGAACCATTGCCTAAATATTTTTATGCTATTATAAAAATGGTAGGGAGTGAAACAATTTGTCCGGAAAAAAAGTATTATGCTGCGGTATACTGCGCCATGAAATTGGACATCTGTTGGGGGAACAAAATGTAGATATTACCTACATTGACGCAGCTTTGCACGTAGACCTCGATAAACTGGCCCAATCCATAACCAAAAACTTACGCGGGATGGATGGAAACGATATCCCTATAATCATAGGGAATCAATGCCACCCGGAGTTGGAACAATTAGCTTCAGAACATGGTGGGCGGGTAATTAAGGCTAAAAGTTGCATTGAGATGCTCCTGGGAGAAAAAATGGCGGAGCTGGACGCCGAAGCCAAAACTTTTTACCTTACTAGCGGGTGGTTGGAAAACTGGCGCAAGATTTTTATGGAAGGGTTGGGTTGGGACGCGGTTGATGCCCGGCAAAATTTCGGTTATTATGATCGCATATTGCTTTTGGACACAGGAATTGTACCCATTGATGATATGAATCTGCTTGAATTCTATGACTATGCCCAAGTGCCTGTGGAAACTATGCCGGTGGATCCGGACAATTTGCGCATACTGTTGAAGCAACTTTTGAATGGGTGAAACGATTATGCAAAGAATTAAATGCATGAAAGAGCTGGCCCTGTTTGCCACCCTTGATTTTGCGGAACGTGAAAAAATCGGGGTGCTGGCCGGTAAAAAGGTCTACCGCAAAAACGAAATGATTTTCCGGGATGGAGATCCCGCGCACACTATCTACCTGATCAAGTATGGTCTGGTCAGGTTGTTCAAAGTTTCTGAAGGCGGCAAGGAAATTACCCTCGATATCCTCAAACAGGACGATATTTTCGGTGAAAACACTTTTTTTGAAGAGAACGCCTGTCATACCATGAATGCTCAAGCGATGGAGAACACCTATATCTGCTCCTGTAATAAAGAACACTTCGCCATTTTGTTGCAAAACCCGCAAACCGCCTTAAAAATAATCCAACTGCTGGGGGGCAAATTAAATAATTACACCGATAAGGTAGCCAGCATAGCCTTCCATGATGTGAAAGGCAGAATTTCAGCCATGCTGCTCAGGCTGGCCGGTGAATACGGAAAGCCTTCTCCCGAAGGAACCATTATCGATATCGACCTCACTCACCAGGATATTGCATCCCTGGTCAACGCCTCACGAGTCATGGTGACCAATGTTCTGGGCGATTTGAAGCAGGAGGGGGCTATCGCCACCAGGGGACACCAATTCATCCTTTTAAGCCGGGAAAAACTTTCCGGCGCCATCGAAGCTGTGTAATGGGGTTAATGGTATGATCCAAAAAAAATTAGATTGCCCCAAGCATAGCCGGGATACAGAAGAAGTTGATGCCCAAATTAAAACATTGGTCAGCCGGGTAAATCTGATGCGCAATTTACTATTCGAAATCAAAGCCGAAACTCCCCTCGGCAAAACCGTTAAAATAATTTTGAATCTGTTTTTTTGTGAGGGTGAGGACGGATTTTTGGATCTGACCGGCATTTCTTACCATAAACTTGCCAACTTGATTGGCATCAGCCATACAGAGCTGCAGGAATCTCTGGAATACTTACAACAACAAGGCATAATTTTATATAAAAAATTATAAGTTGCTACTCGTAGGTGGCAACTTTTTTATTTTTCTTGTAAAACAGTTTACTTATTTTTATTGCCTATACAAGTAATATAATGCCAAGCTTGTACAGCTTACTACATCTAATTTAAAAGGAGGAATCACGTATATGTCAGTACGCGAAACCATCAAAAAACAGATTATCGGGGCCCTTCAAGGAGCGAATTTCCCCATAGCCACTCCGGAAGCGTTACTAGCCGCTTTCCCCCAGGGAGCGGATACAACTTGCAAGGCCGGAGACCTCGAGGTTACCGCCGGTGAAGCCGGAAAGTTTTTGACGCCCAGTGATTTTCCGTTCAATAGCGCTGAAGAATTGGCTGAAACCATCGTTAGCAGAGCCGGGCTGAAATAATAAAATTAGAGGAAGAGAAAAGATTATGTAAGTTATAGGTGTTAAGCGGCAGCCCACGAAACAATAGTTTTTAGATTCTTTAGAAAGGGGTGGCGGTTATATTGGCTGTTCAAAATCAACGGGTGGGGATTACACCGGAAATATTACCGCAAAACGCCACCCTTCTTTACCACCAAAGATACCGGAACCGGCCCTAAAAGCAATTTTCAAGATAGACGAAACGCAAGAGAAAAGAATCAGGTTTCCTCCTGCGGCTCGTCTTTGCTCGCACTCAGCTTTTTATATGACCGTTTATTTACCCCTTTGATGAGGATATTGCACATAATAGACATTCTACGCACAAAGTTACCCTATATCTTTATTGCAATTTTACTTATTAGGTATATATTTTTGTCAAATATTAAAAGGTTCTGTGGCTTACACTTTGGCGTTTTTTTTAACCAGGTGCCGCAGGGCATCTAGCGGGTAATAGATTACCATCCTGGGTCCGGCGTAACGCATCACTTGCTTAACCCTGTCCCGCATGATGGGTTTATAACAATGGATATGGCATCTTTCACAGGGAGGCTTTTGGGCCCCGTACCGGCACGCGTCCAGCCTTTGCCTAGCGTAGGTAATTAATTCCCGGCATTGGGGACAGGGGTTTTGCCGCCTGTGTTTGGCCCGGCAGAAAAGCCTGGTCATCTTCTCCAAGGTATCCTTCTCCCACTGGATGGGGTCTTGGCCCAAAAGCATGGTGCACCTCCGGTAGTAATGCATAAATGACACTTCGAGGGATATTTTTATTTTACCTACGTTAACACCCTGGTAATCTGATCGCCTGGCCAAACATCTATATTTGGAAGCACGCCGGCTCCCACCAGTTCCGGATTTAGAGGCATAAAGGAGATTATCGTAAAGTTTGCGAAGGCCGCATTATAAACAGTGTCTGCAATTCCATTTTGAACACTAACATTAAGGCCCAATTTTTATTCTCAAACTTTACTGAAATGACGGACCTTATTCTCAAACATAACTGAAACCATTCTCATACTTTAAATGAAATAGCTCAGGTAAAACCCAGTAAAATGGACAATCTCATTCTCAAACTTTATTGAAACGGACAGCTGTGTGAAAAAATAATTAATAAAGATCAGTACTCAACAATAAAGATGCGTACTCGATAATAAAGATGCGTACTAAACGAATGAAACATTCACAATGCGCCACTTAATCAAAACCGATTGTGGCGCATTTTCTTTAAAAAACACCGTAGCTTAAAAAGTAGTATATATAAAGACTTTTTAGCAACTATCTACCGGTGAGCTCCATTTATGAGTTATAATTCTTAATTAACTATTAAAGTTAACTAATTAAATTTCATTATAACTACGTTCACTTAATGTTAAGAATTTTACAATATCTTTGGGTTGGGTGCTATAGCCGAATGGTGTGGGAGTAGTCCATACCTGTTTGAAAAAAGATTTTATTCAAAATCCTAAGTATCTTAAAAAAATTAAATAAAACAAAGTGTGTATTGAATGGAGAAAATTATCGTATTTAAATAATAGTAAATTTGAATGTAAAGCATTTATAGGTATATTAACTAGGTTAAAGAAATATAGGTACTTATTAATAATATTTTTTATATAATATTTATCTCCAATTTTTTTATTAAAAATTTTTTTTATGTGATATTTAATTATTCTAAAATCATTTTGACTGGGTGGGTGATTTATTAAAATTCATTTGGTGTCCAATGCAATATCTATAGCAAGCCTTTGGTCATTATTTTTATTATTAAGGTTTAAAGTTTTTATGCAATTATTATGAAAAATATAATTGTAAAGAGTTATTGGTTTATTGTTGCTTTTAGTTGGTGCAGAGGTTTCTGTAATAATTAATCTTTGTTACCTGGGAATTAAAAAGGTTCATTTATCATTTGGGAATAGAAGATAAAAAGTGCTTCCTTAAGCATTTATATCTCTTCGCTCCTTCGTTATCTTGTATCGATGCCCATGGTAGCTCAACCTCATGCAGCGCCTGAGCAATTCTATTGCTCTTGCTCTCTCTCCTGAATTCCGGTAGTTTTCCAAAAGAGCGTCGGCTGCCTCAAGAAAGCTGTCTTCGCACTCCAGCCTTGAGCTCTCCGCCCATAGCGCTTCCATATCGTCCAGATACCGGCCGGTATAACAGTCCACAATCCTTTTGGCGTTTGTGGGCGTAGACTGTCGCCGGAATTCGTCAACTGCCTGTTGGAACAGGTCATGATCGCAAATAATTTCATCCATGTTCAGGCGGTATACGCCTTTTTCATATACGAAGGGATTGTCTGCTCCCAGGCTCTCAAAGGCTTGCCGGATTTCACCCCGGCGGGTGTGGAATAGGTTGGTTACATTAGCCTCGCTGTTTTCCCACAAATCGGCATAAATTTGCTCTCTAGTGACCCCCTTGCGGTGTTCCAGCAGATAAGCCAGAAGCTCGCGTGCCTTTTTTGTACGGATTTTAACGGGGCTTCCTTTATCGTAGGTGGGGGAAATATAAAAGCTTCCCAGGGTATGAATATAAACCCGTTCTGCTGTATATCCGCCATAGGACAACATTTTGCGGGTAAAATCCGGGGTGATGCTCAATTCCCCGGCCAGCTTTAAAACAGAGGCGAAGAGTGGCTTGAAACGAAGGTAATAATGGTGTTCGAATTGGCAGCAAAGTTCTAAAAAACGCCGGGTATATTCTTTTGCAGCATCCTGATCTTTTTCCCGCAGGTAAATGGACGCTAGTCTACCATAAGCAATAGGAGCGTAAGCAAAGCTCCCAATTTTTTCTCCTATTTGGATGCATTGTTTAAAAAAAAGCTTACATTGTTCAGGGTTTTGGTCAAGCGTGTCCAATGCGTTAGCTATACGCCCGTAGGACAAGGACTGGAAAAATGGCGTTGTTTCTTCTAATAGAGCAAGTATTTCAGAAATAGACTGCCCGGCTTTTTCTGGCTGTTCCAACAGACCTGCGCATAGACGCCATATTTTGACAAACAAAAAATGATCGCGTGTACTGCGGTTTAAAACGGCATATTCCTCCGCCTTACTCAGATAACGGTCGGCGGTTGAAAAATCAAAAGGCATTCCAAGGTATCGCTTCAAAAGCTCCGCAGAATGGAGGGTTTCCGCATGAAACAGGTAATATATGCTATACTCTTCGTAGAGTCCCAGTTGTTTCAAACGCGCCAGTTCCGTCTCCAACAAGGGCAGAACTTTTTCTTCCTGCCCGGTTATCTGGTAAGCCTTGGCCGCATAGGCCCCGATACTGTGACGCATTAGCCAATCCTGTTCTTCTGGGGGGATGGATAGGGATTTTTCATAAGTATTCACACAGTTTTTGTAATCTCCCATGTAAAAATAAGTGGCCGTCAAATATCGCTCAAACCAGGCCTTTACATCTGCCGCTCCAGTTGTCAGGCATTGCTCCATCATTGTTTTGGTTAATTCCAAGGCTTCGGAGAGCCGGGAGGTAAGGGTAAGGTTATGGATTTTTTCAATCATCACGCCGTACCAATCCTGCATGGGTGCGTTTTGCAGCAAGGGCAGCAGAGCGTCAATACAGCGGGTGCTTTCCTCGAAGGAAACCCTATTCCGCAATACTCTGGCCATATGGGTCATGGTACGCAGATAGAGTTTCTTATCCTCACTGCTCAACTGCGGAATGGCTGTACTCAAGTACTTTTCCGCTTGATAAAAATCCCCCTGATCGGATAAGAACATGCCTTTGGCCAGCATCACTCGAGGGGACAAAGCTGCGGATTGTTCCTCCAGGAAGTCAAATTGCTTTTTCAAGCTTCGGTTACGAACCCAGTTAAAGGTGTTGCCGCCGACAATGGCAGCGATACAATCTTGGATGACATTTTCGTCATCCAAGAGCAAGGCATAATCGGCGGCCTGTTCGTAATCCTTGCTGTTATAGCAGAGGACCATGGCCTTGTACAGGGTTTCCCTTCCCAAACCATCGTCATTTTGCTGCAAGAAAGAACTGAACAGGGTATGGTAGCGGTAAGAGGTGGCAGAAACGCGTAAGGTGAAGATGTTGAGGAAAACGAGGCTCTCCAGTATTGCCTGCGAATTACAGATTCCAAGCAGGCTGTCACAAAGCGTGACCTCCAGCACAGGCAGGCATGCGGTCGTTTTTAGAAAATATTGCGTTTTTACGGGTAACTGCATAAAGATCTCTTTTAAAAGATAACGGTAAAGATCCCGCTCCGCATGAATCCTTGATAGGGAAGGTGTTTTGTGGCCCTTTGACGCTAAGCGGTAGGATTGTATAGCCAATGTCCAGCCCTCGGTAGCTTTGTAGGTCTCCTCGTCGAAAAAGCCCCAAAGCTGTTCAGCCTCCTCCCGGCTGAAACATAAATCATCTTTTGTGAATTCAGCAATCCTGCCGGCCATTTTCAAACGGAAAAGACCGCTCCACGGTGCATGGCGGCTGGCTATGATCAGGGAAATGTTGGGAGGGCATTCCATGGCCCAGACGGTGAGCAAATCCATTACCGTTTCGTTTTGAATCACATGAGCGTCGTCCATCAAGATGGATAATTTAATCTGCCCGATAGCCCTCAGCAGGGCGGATAAAATGGTAGAAGCAAAGGTTTCGCTGGCGGCAAAGGGGATATAGTCCGCCGCATAAAAATCTAGCAGCCCCAGTTTGTCCCTGATGAAAGCTTCCAGATGGCGCAGGAAAAACAACGTATCACTGTCCCTCTCATCCAGCGGCAGCCAGACCACGTCACTACGGCCCTTTGCATATTGCAGTAAAAGGGTGGTTTTTCCGTACCCTGCATCCGCATGGATGTATGTTAGACTGCTGCCGGGAGGGCAAAGCTTCTCCACCAGGCGAAAACGGGGAATGACCGAGCCGTCTGTCGGGTGGACGGCAATATTCTGCTTTGGCTTGATGTATCGTCCAGACTTGATTCTGGCGTCCGCCGGTTTTGGGGACGCTTCCGGGATCAGCCATGTCCAGCCATGGCGTTCCGCATCCTTGATTCTGCCTTCCTGGCAGAGGGTATGTACCCGGCGCTGGGAAATACCCCATTTTCTAGCGGCCTCTTTCGGCGTCAAATATTTCAATCCGCTGCACCTCTAATATCCGTTCTTTCTCTTCACCTTTTCCTAATGTTTCTGATTATTTTCCATTATGAGCTAAACTTCGAATAATATCAATAATCATGGTGATATGTTTTAACTAACGAGATAGAATACCTGACAAGCTTCTACAGCCAAAGCAATTTTGGACAGCAATCGCCAAATTCTCTTTTTGGTGGCAGTTTTGGTGGTAGCCGGCTTGTATAATTAATACATATACATACCACTTGTGGCCATAGCTAATGATTGTGATAAAACATTTTATGTTCATTACCGGGTGGACGATTTTCATAATGCCGACGATTAGCCAGTTAGATACTCATCAAACTCTTTTCCAGATTAAAATGATACATCTAAGGTTCGAGGAGATATCTCTGAGTGCATAAGATTTAGAGGGAGGTAGGTTTATGTCGAGCACCCTAGCCCGCAGTGGCAGAATTCTGGCACTATTCACAGTCATTATGTTTTCTGCCGGAATGTCCATCTTCCTGCACGTGCTCCCCGCACGCGCGGAGACCAGCTGGACTGTTACAAATACCAGCGACAGCGCCAGTGACACCGGTTCGCTGCGTTACGCGATGACGCAGGCCCAATACGAAAATGGAGGCACGATTACGTTTGCTAGCGGCCTTACCGGAACCATCCAACTTTCCGGTCCGCTGCCGACTATAGGTATAACCAGGAGCCTTACCATTGAAGGCCCCGGCGCTGAGAACCTGACGATTGACGGGCAAAACCAGTACCGCGTCTTTCAGTTTAACAGCGGCAACGTGACCATTAAGAACCTTACCGTAGCAAATGGCAAGGTAACCGGAAGCACCGGCAGTACCGGTGGCACTTGGGGCACCGGCGGCACCGGTGGCACCGGCGCAGGGGGTGCAGTGTACAACGCCGGGACGCTGAACATATCTGGCAGCCAGTTTTCCAACAATAGTGTTACCGGCGGCACTGGTGGCACTGCCGGCAGTGCCGGCACCGGCGGCACCGGTGGCACCGGCGCAGGGGGTGTAGTGTACAACACCGGGACTTTGAACATATCTGGCAGCCAGTTTTCCAATAATAGTGCCAATGGCGGAACTGGCGGCACCGGTGGCAGTTACGACGCCGGCGGCAGAGGCGGCATCGGCGAAGGAGGGGCAGTATATAACACCGGGACGTTGACCATTATTAACAGCCAGTTTTCTGGCAATAGCGGCACCGGCGGTACCGGCGGCAATTCTCATTATGACTACGTCAATAACGGCGGCAACGGCGAAGGTGGGGCAGTGTACAGCGCCGAGACCATGACAATATCCAACAGCCAGTTTACCGGCAATAGCGCCACCGGCGGCAAAGGTGGCTACTCTTATTATGAAAACGGCGGCAGAGGCGGCAACGGCGAAGGCGGGGCAATGTACAGCGCCGGGACCATGACTATATCCGACAGCCAGTTTTCCAGCAACATTGTGAGCGGGGGTACCCGCGGTGGTAGCCATTACGGCAGCGGCGGCAGCAACGGCGTCGGTTACGCCCAATCTATTTACAATACCGGCACAATTGCGGTCAACAAAACTGATGGTGACGTGACCTTCGACTTTGGAAACAACAGTACTCACAACGTATTGCCAAGCGCCGGGTGGTCCACAGTGACAGCCAGCTCTGACACCGTCCCCCCAAACAGCACTGCCACAATCACGGTGACCCTGTTAGACGCCAACCAGAAGCCGATTAGCAATAAAGAGGTGATTCTGGCCGCGAACAGCGGGAGCTCAAGCAGCATAACAGGCGGCGGCATCACGAATTCGAACGGTCAAGTCACCTTTGGCGTAACCAATGCCAAGGAGGAAACGGTAACTTACACGGCAACCGAAACCACGGACACCCCGAATATACTATTGGTTGGGACCGCCCAAGTGACTTTTGCGGTGGGTTCGGCCACCCAATTGGTGTGGCATACCACACCGTCCAACGGAACAGCGGGGACGGCCCTAGCCACGCAGCCGGTTCTTTACCTGGAGGACAGCGGCGGCAACGTGGTAATTAGCGATAACAGCACCACGGTGACGCTGACGGCTTCAGGCGGACAAACACTGATTGGCAATACGGAAACTGCTTCATCAGGTGTGGTCACCTATACGAATTTGAGTACGGAAAACGCGGGGACATTTACCCTGTCCGCCAGTGCCGGAAGCGATATCAGCAGTTCAAACGACCCACAGATAACGATTGCTCCGTCAGCGGCTTATAAACTGGCCTGGACCCCGGAACCGCCGGCCATCGGCACCGCGGGATCTCCCTTGAGTCCTGCTCCGGCCGTTAGTCTGGAGGACCAGTACGGTAACGTAATAACCGGTGACAGCAGTTCAACAGCGACGGTGTGGTTTGCCGACGCCAACGGAGCGCCCGCGGGCGTGTCGTCCACGGTACCCCTCCAGAACGGCGTAGCTATCTTTAACGACCTGGCCATAAACCAGGCGGGCACCTACAATCTCACCCCGGCCAGCAGCCTGAGCAGCCAGTCGGGTATAATCAGCCCGGTCAGTAATCCATTTACCGTCACAGCCGGCCCGGTCGGCGCCGGGAAGTCCACGGTATCGGCAAGTTCTTCCAGCTTGACGGCGAACGGCAGCACGACTTCAACCATCACCGTGATATTAAAGGACGAATATGATAATCCCGTGAGCGGTGAAACTGTAACGCTGGAACAAGGCGGTGGACATTCGACAGTCACCGCGGTAAGTGGTGTATCGGGCGGTGACGGTACCGCTGTCTTCAACGTGACCAATACCAGGGCGGAGGCGGTCACTTATACGGCGATGGCAGATGGGGTGACGTTAAGTCAGACAGCCACGGTGAATTTTACTGTGGGCCCGGCCGCCCAACTAGTGTGGCACACCCAACCGGGGGGAGCGGCCAGTGGTGAGTTCCTGAGTCCACAGCCGGTATTGTACCTGGAGGACCAGTACGGCAACGTGGTAACCGGCGACAGCAGCTCAACGGTGACGGTGTGGCTTACCTCCGCCAACGGGGCAACCCTGTCCGGAACGACCAGGGTTACCTTGCAGAACGGAGAGGCTGCCTTCAGTGACTTGAGCGTGAACAAAGCGGGCAGCTACACCCTGACTCCGGTCAGCAGCTTAGGCAGCCAGTTTGGTATAATCAGTCCGGTTAGCAGCTCTTTCAATATTGGCGCCGGCTCTACCAGCAGCGTTCTGCTTAGTGTATCCCCGTCCAGCGTTCCGGCTGACGGAGCCACTGCGGCCACGCTGAATGCGACTATCTATGATAATAACAATAACCCTGTGCCAGGCACTGATGTAACTTTCTCATCCAACCTCGGCAGCATAGGGACTCCAAGTACGGTGGTTAGCGACATCTACGGCCAGGCTGCCAACGCCATAACCTCCACCACCGCCGGCACAGCCGACGTGCAGGTCAGCTGCGGTGGTCAGACTTTGTCAGCACAAGTGGTCTTCATTCCTACGATGGCGGTCACGAACATGAGCCCGTCCTTTGGCCCGGCAGCGGGCGGCACGCCGGTGACGGTCGAAGGAACCGGTTTGGATAAAGCCGACGCAGTCTATTTCGGTTCAGTGGCGGGAGCGGTTTACGAGTCGCCCAGTTCCTCGGAACTCTTGGTGTATACACCCGCTGCCCCTCCCGGCGGCGGCTCGGTAAACGTGGTGGTTTACGGTCCCGGAGGGCCCAGTGCCCAAACGCCCGCCGCCTTATTTAACTATTTAACCCCGGTGCCAAAGCCTACCCTTGTGCCTGACGGGGGTACCTTCACCGGGCCGGTTGACGTTGCAATAGAGGGTATCACTGACGGGGACACTGCTTACTACAACCTGGGTAACTCCGTTCCCACGACGGCGTCCATGCGTTACGTCGGGCCCTTCACCATTGGTCAGAGCACCTCGGTGACAGCGGCGGTCTACGACCTTGATTACGGTGAATGGAGCCAAGCGGTTACTGCCAACTTTATATTCAACTCGACTATCAGCCCGTTCACCGCCACCTTCGATCTCAACACCGGCGGTATAGGCTACGCCGACGTGCCGGTAACTCTGACTCTAAACGGTAACACTCTGACTGACATAAAAAACGGCATAACTACCCTGACCCAGGGTACTGACTATACTGTAACCGGAAGTACCGTAATCATTAAAAAGAACTACTTGGCCGCACAGAATGTGGGCACTACGACGCTGACCTTCGATTTCAGCGCAGGAGCTACGGAGACCCTGGACATCACCGTGGAAGACACCACGCCTATAGCCGACGATGACGGTGACGGTGGCGCTGGCGGTGGCACCGGTGGCGGTGGTGGCGGCGGCGGGGCACCCGCTCCCGCAAATTACGCCAGCAAGCTAATCGATGCTGCCGCCGACGGCAGCGTGCGTTTCGGCAGCGCCACCGTCGAGGTTCCCGCCGGTACCTTGCCGGCCAATGCCACCTTGAAGGTGAAACAACTGACGGATAAAGAGGATGAGGACCTGGTGCCTTCAAACCTGCGGGTCAAGCTCGGCAGCGACATCTACGACATTACCACCACCGGGGAGCGGAACTTCGGCGATAAGACGCTCACCATCCGCATCGCTTACGCCCCGACGAAGATCGCCGAGGGCGAACAGCCGGTCATCCGCTATCGTGATGAAACCTCGGGAGAGTGGGGCGCCCTGCCCACCACCGTCGAGCAGGGTGCGGACGGCAAATGGTACGCCGTAACACACGTTAACCATCTAACCAATTTCGCCGTCTTCGGCACCGTGGTTCAGGAACCGGACATGCCTGTGATTAAGCTGACCATCGGCCAGCAGGAGGCCGCGGTTGACGACCGTCCGTACACTTTGGACGCCGCCCCCTTCCTGGATACCCAGACCTACCGCACCCTGGTGCCGCTCCGCTTTGTAAGCGAAACACTGGGTGCAAAGGTTGATTGGCTGGCAGAAACCGGGCAGGTAAACATCGTCGACGACGGTGGGGAAATTATCCTAACTACCGGCTCCAGAGACGTGCTGGTAAACGGTCAAAAAACGAGCATCGACTGCGTCCCGGTGGTTCTGCCACCCGGCCGAACTTTCGTGCCCCTCCGCTTCGTCAGCGAGACCCTGGGCGCGACTGTGGATTACGTTAACGCCACGAAGGAGATCATCATCAAACGGTAGCGGATATTAGGATAAGAGACAAATCAATGCAATACCCCGCGGCGGCTTAACCCCCGGGAGGTATTGCATTGATCCCTCTAATATATCAGTAATAAACCTGGGCTTAATATGAATTGAATTTTTCCGAAGTTTTTAAACAAATTTTTTCTAATCTGCTCCACAGTGATGTTGTTGTACGGTGTTTAGAACCGATCTTATGAGCGTGGGTCGCAATAAAACATAGATAAATGGGGATCGAAGCTGTCTGTGTATACCGCTGGGTACGCTCCACCTCCACCAAACAACAGACGGTACATATCAAAAAACAAAACGGACCTATATATCTAGGCCCGTTTGTTAAAAGTTAAATTCTGTTCGGATATCCTCGCAGTGTGTGGTATCCGGTGTGGTGACGGAGGCGGGACTTGAATCCGCACAGTGATTTTTGAGCGGTACTGTTATGGGCTATAACCTTTATAATCGTCATTCCTTGTTTCTATGTGGTACCTTTAATATGATTACGAAATGAGAGTTATGAAATAAGGTAGCGCCCGGTCCCCGGCACTAACCCCAAATGATATGGCAAGGTGTCACTAGACTCAATATTCCTATCATTGCTACTATACCATCTCAAAGAGATACTCACCATCTCCTGTAGCGTTTTTTTTGGAAAACATAATTTCCATATTTTGAATTGTTGCCTTCATCCGTAGTACGGAACTTTATTATTTTACTGAACATGTAAACCTAAAGCGTGTTCATCATCTAGTACGCAACTTTAAGGTAAAATAATAAATTGCATCCATAAATAAATCAATGTTTCCTAGTATTTTTATTGTTCCCTGACAGCTGTTTTATCAGTTGTACCACGAACTGTCAGTAATTGTATTAATAGTTGTCAGTAGATTGTACCGTACAGTTGTCAGTGACGGTTTTATAGAGGGCTCACGGTTACGTGGTGGATTCAAAAGGGGGATTGACCAAATAGAGGGTTTAGTCAGTTTACGATGATTAAGGTAATCAACTTTGTGCCAGCATCTTTAGGGATGTTGGCTTTCATTTTTTTCAGGAGAAAATTGTTTATGTTTCCACATACAATCCACGTTGAGTGCGTGGTATTGATGTCGCGGGTAAAAGACTGAATGTACGGAAAACCCAGTAAATAAGCCATTTCTGTGGTAGATCGCCATCTATTGCCGCGTCAGCACAGCGTATGAATCTTAGGAAAAAAGCCTGGATATTCAGACTGCAACCTTAAAACAGGCGGTTGCGTACAATCCCAAATGGAAGCTGTACCATATTTATACCAATCAGGATTCCGGCGGAAATGTGTTCCGTCACGGATTTCAGAAGATGATCTTTGATTGTTATGAAAATCGGATAAATATTGTTTTGGTGAAAACCATCAGCCGCTTTGCAAGAAATACCGTTGATTTACTTGAAACGGTAAGCAGGCTAAAGAGTCTTGGTTGGCGTCGAAATCATTTTTCATCAGGAAAACCTCCGAACCAGCAAAAATCTAGCCTGTCAATGGTTTAAGGATGGAGATTTTTTCGCCGCATACAAGCGAAAAAATACTACCCGTCCATTGATAGGCTTGATAGTTGGAACGGAATAAAAAGGGCAAGGTCTTTTTCGTCTTACTCCATGTATTAACTTTCGTATATGGTAGCTATATCATGTATTCTACGCTTCATTTCTGTGCGGATATGTAACGGCTCTAAACACTCACATTTATCCCCAAAACTGAAAAGAATATTGTAGTAGTATTCGTTCTCTATGAAAGGAAAACTAACAATGCAATGCTCATCACCGTCTGGCGAAAAGTGTTCATAAGTGCAATAATCAAGTACCCTGTCCATGACAGATTTATGAATACGAATTTTGATTTTTGTTTGCATAGTTGCCAAAATATCAGTAAAATCTAACTGCGGTTTTTGATAATCTCGTGGCGTAAAAAATTCCTCTTGTATTTGTAGGTTTGATGTGCGGGATAGTTTAAATAAGCGAAAATCATTTCTTTTATGGCAATACCCTTGCCAATACCAATGACTACTTTTCAACACAAGCTGATACGGCTCGGCTGTTCGTGCGGTTTTATTTCCGTAGCGGTCTGCATATTCAAACGAAAGTAGCTTGCTTTCCTGTAAAGCTGTTTTGATAATTTCTAAATATGGTTGTATGTTCCTGTTGCCCATCCACGGACTTAAATCTATATATATTTGATTTGCTTTTAATTCAATGTCTTTCGATCTGTCGGCGGGGATAAAACTCTTGACTTTCGCAAGGGCGTTTACCAGTTCATCACCTCGTATCATGTTGGAAAGACTGGAAAGCCCCATCAAGATAGCTGAAAGGTCGGCAGTCGAAAAAACCTTTCTATCAATCTTGTATTTCTGCATGATTTCAAAGCCGCCGCCCACTCCCGATGTTGAGCGAACAGGAATACCCGCCATGTTGATAGTGTCTATGTCGCGGTAGATTGTGCGGGGTGAAACTTCAAACATATCTGCTAACTCCTGTGCGCCTATACGCTTTTTATCAAGGAGTATCATAATAATGCTAACAAGCCTGTCAACTTTCATCTGATAGCCGCCTTCCAAAATTTCTTGTTATCATTATTGATTGTTGCCATAATGTTGTCAACAATTACAAGGTATAATAAAAAAGCAAACAAATCAATCTACCTATCAGGAGGAAATACTATGCAGAAAAAAGCCTTAGTAATAATCGATATTCAAAATGACATAACAAAGAATTACAAGGATGTTATTGGCAATATCAATAAAGCTATTGATTGGGCAGTCAATAATAATATTCATGTTATTTATATAAGGCATGAAAATTTATCAGCCGGCACGAGGACTCTTAAACCCAATACATATGGGTCTGAATTAGCTTCAGACTTGAAAATAGTATCAAAAAATGTTTTTACAAAATACAAAGGAAACGCATTAAGCTGTGAAGAATTTACAGACTTTATTAGTAAAAATGAAATATGTGATTTCTACATAGCAGGAGCAGATGCTGTTGCTTGTGTTAAATCAACCTGTTACAACTTACGCAAAGCAAATTATGGCGTTAATGTCCTATCAGATTGCGTTACCAGTTATGATAAAAGGAAAATTGACGAAATGCTACGTTATTATGAAAGTAAAGGTAGTAAAATCATTAGTTTAAATGACTTGTTACCTAATCACATCTTTGAAGCACAAAAACATTATAGAGGCGGCGAATTAGAAACACAATGAAAATGGAGGAAATTTATGTTTACAATCTATGTTTACGTTCTTGATACTTTAGCCGACTGGGAACTGGGGTATGTTATTTCGGAGCTGAATTCTGGTCGATTTTTCAAAAAGGGCGAGCAACGTGTATCGCTCAAAACGGTTAGTTATTCTCAAGAGCCAATCAATACAATGGGTGGGATGACAATAGTGCCCAATTGCTTAATTGATGATATTGTTGTGAGTGAAACAAGCATGTTGCTATTACCGGGCGCAGATACATGGAACGACCCAAAGCATGGCGCTATCATCGAAAAAGCAAGCGAATTTCTCTCTTTAGGCGCTATGGTGTGTGCAATCTGTGGGGCTACCGCTGCGCTTGCCAACTTTGGGCTATTGGATAAGCGTCCGCATACCAGTAATGGACCGGGATTTCTTGAAATGGTTTCTCCTGGTTATAAAGGGCAAAGTTTTTATATAGACAAGCCATCTGTAGCGGATAACAACCTTATTACTGCAAGTTCCACCGGAGCTTTGTTATGGGCGAAACAAATTATTGAGCATTTAGGTGTTTTTCAATCAAACACACTGGAATCTTGGTATGAATATTTTAGTACCGGTGAGCCTAAACATTTCTTTGCCCTCATGCAAACTTTGCCGTCTAGCAATGAAAACTGATCCACCTTTGTCATAAACAGAACGGGGACATAAACCATATGGGATGCCTAACAAACAATCTTGAAATTTACCCGCCGTGCAAAGCGGAAAAAGAAAAAACCGTTGCTCGGTGGGTCGTTAGTTGTGTCCGAATACTGTTCTAACCAATGAACGGCGGTTTTCAAAACTAATGAACAAACCCGAGCGTGATGCAGAAGGTGTGTATATAGTGGGGGAGCCTCAAATTTGTTTTAACACTTTATAAACTGCTTCTTTTCCTTTTTACAAAACCGCATAATTGTGTCTTTGCCCGTAATCAATGCCACGGGCAACCCCCCCGGTGGCTGCAACCACTGGCCGCTTAAAAGAATATTATCCAAGCCTTTAATCCGCCCCGAATGGTCCATCATCTTGCCGCGAACGGTGGGTAAAAACGGCATGAACGCGCCCCGGTAGGCATTGCAATACCTCTCGTATGTTTTCGGCGTAGTAACATCAATTACTTTCAGTTTGCCCCCCATGCGGGGAAACCGGGTTTCAATAGCCCCAAGAACCTCTTCGCCAATCCTCGCTTTTTCCCGACGGTAAGCCCGGGAATCTTTAGCCAGGGCGTGCCAGGCCTCATAATCGGAATGGAATTGGTTGATGCTGCAGGTAATCAGGGTGTGGCCATCCGGCGCAAAGGCGGGCTCGTGCTGATAATGGGTCATTGTTAAATGACTAATTGGCTTTTGATGGATCTTAAAACCAGCAACCGGAAAGCGAAAAGTCCGCGGCAGGTCGCCCACCGTGCCTGCATAACCCAACGCCACACGGATTTCCGAGGCCAGCGGATAGTCTTTCGGATTATTAAATCGTTTTTCAAAAGCACTATCGGGGTACTTACCTTTCAGCAGCCGCTCATAAAACATGTGTGCATCGCAGGCGGCAATGAAATAGTCGGCCCCGAAGGTTTTACCATTGCTGCAGGTTACGCGGCGCACCTTGTTACGGTCAATAACCAACTCTACGGCTTCACACCGGGTTTCAATGGTTCCACCCAGGGCCAGATAACGCTCCTCCATACGCATCGCCAGCGCTTTGGAGCCCCCATAAGGAATAGAAGCCTGCCCCTTGGTGAAGGCCGCCAACGCAAAGAAAACCGACGAGGCGCTGTAACCTTCCGGCAAAAAGGAAGCCAGGGTCTCCCGCAACGCCGGGTGCTTAAAGGTTTTAGCGTACTCCGTTAAACTGATCTTGCCGTACTTTTGCATAATCATGCCCGCGTCTTTCATGGCCATCATCAACTTGAATTTTTCCACAAGCGACATTAAATCCATCGGTTTGGCCACAGGTACTTCAAAGGATTGCAGCTGACAAATAGCCTGGCAAAAATTATTAACAGCCTCTTCGTCTTGTGGCGATAGTTCAAGCCAGCTGGATTTCAACCGGTTAAGGTCGTGGTAAAAATGCACCGTGTCGCCTTCGTGCTCAAAAGCTAAAAAACTTTCGGGATGAAAAATCTCCACCCCGTCCAGGGCACCAACCGTGGTCCAAAGATCGTGTATCGGGGTTCCTTCTTTGGTTCCCACCAGCCAATGGATGCAGCCATCGATGTGATAACCTTGCCGGTTCCAACCAGTGCATTCCCCGCCCAAATTATGGTTTTTCTCCAGTATAATACTTTCAAACCCATTTATCCGGGCAAAGATGCCCGCACTGAGACCGGCGATTCCCCCACCAATAATAACTACCTTTTTCATTCTCTAATTTCCCTCTCGTTTTAAATTTTGCACAAGTAAAAGATCCTCTCCCATTTCCATCAGCAGCGCTTCAACGTCTTGCTCATCCAGCCAGGACGGCATGTGGCCGTTGGCAACCATAACCGAAAGCCCCAACTGAAAAATGCGCATTTTTAAAAACAGGCGCTTTCGTTCATCCAAATTCCAACCCCGCATGGATTCAACGTCAGCAAGCGCTTCAACCATAGCATTTTCAACAGCTTCATAAGAATTCATGTACGGATTTGGCTGCATTACCAGTTCACGAAAAAGTACCGGGTACTCCTGCGCGAACGCTAAACTGGCTTTCCCGATGTTTTCAAATAAATGAGGTCCTTTTTGTTGGGCCAGCATGGCATCGGAAACGGCAAAAACACGCTTGACCACAGCCCCAATCAAGTCATCAATTGTGGCAAAGTTTACATAGATTGGCGCCACTGAACTATGCAGGCGTTTTGCCACATTGCGGGCGGTAACTCCTGAAAAGCCTTCTTCTTTGGCAATTTTAAAAGCGGCTTCTACAATATCTTCTTTGGTGAATTTAGTTTTGGGTGGCATAAACCCCCGCCCTTTCTTTTAGAATAAAACAACTGTTGTCATATAACCTTTATTATATAACATATGTTATATAATAAATAAAAATATCCTATTTGTCAAGAAAAGAGCTTCGTTTAGAATTTGATATCCGGCTTGCTTATTAAAATGGAAAATCTTTAAAAATTGGCCGCGTCTTGGGCTCCCTTACTGTCATAATTCTCCCGGACGGTTTCAATAAAAATTTCCTCTTCATTCATAAATATTACTTCGAGACATTAAGCACGCAAATTTTTTTTAAAATTAGGTTAACAAAGTGCCTTTCCCGTTGGCTAATAAGTGAAGGGGTTTTTTCTATTACCAGAAGATGGGAGGTGGATAAAGACGATACGAATACCAACGCCAAGGAAGCCGACAAAGAAAGGCAGGCCGAAATGGCCGGCGGGATGAGGAACCGGCCAAGGAAGGAGCCGCCTAAGATGAGTGAAAACAAATGGGCTTTGGATGGGCTGGGCCGGACCGGGGAGGATTAAAGGGCAGTCATCCTGAGCGTAGCGAAGGATCTTATCTTTTAGATTCTTCACTTCCGTTCAGAATGACAGGCAAAAGAAAGATTCTTCAATTTTTTAATAAACTGAGTTGCCTTAAATGGACTACCTGCGTGAAATGAATGCCTTTGTAGATTGGCTCGAAACAAATCCGTTGGACGCAATGACACAGGCTTTATGGTTCCATCTGATGGCCATAAACAATAAGTGTAATTGGCCAGAGTGGTTTGCAGTAGCCAATCTGACGTTACAGGCTAAGCTGGGGGCAGACAAAAAAACCATCATCAAACAACGCAATGTATTAGTCCAGAAGGGGCTTATCGCGTACAAGAACCAGGGCCGGGAGGCCGGGCGGTACAAAATGTTGTCCGTCGACGCGCGTATGGGGGGAAATATTCCACCGAACTTGCCCCCGAACGAGGGACTTACCGAGACATCGGTGGAATTATTCCCCCGAAGTGTCCACCGACCCTGGAACCGATCTTGGACCCGACCCGGGAACCGAACTTGGTACCATTATATAAACTAAACAAGACTAAAACTAAACAAAAAGATATATATACCATTTCCAGACACTGGAACACGCAGCAGATATGCAACCAGGACAAACTTACCCCCCGGCAGCATGAGCTTATTAAAGCCCGGCTGGATGAAGGCTGCCCGGTGGAAGAGCTGCTGGCCGCCATTGACAATTACGCGGCAGTGGTGCACGGTGACCAGTGCTACTGGACCCACAAATGGCGCCTGGATGAATTCCTGCAGTGTGGGATGGACAAGTTCAAATTCGCGAGCGAGCCCCGGACAAACGTCCTGAGCGTTAGTGGTTGCTTAAGCGCCAGCATTCGTCATCCTGAGCGCAGCGAAGGATCTTGTTTTTAAGATTCTTTTTACGTTCAAAATGCGGAAAAGAAAGATACTTCACTTCGTTCAGTATGACATACTTTTTTTTCTTGAGTTGGAGTATTTTCCTGCAAGCTGACCTTTCGTTCTTGGATTGTGTCGTCCCTTGCGACGGGTAGAAGGTTTATCAAGACAGGTTCCTCTCGGTGGGCAACCCTGGTCATTGCCGGGGGGGGGGCGGAAAAAACGCATAGGAATTGCAAAGCCGGCAGTAGGTCTGCCGGCTTAAGAATATGTTATCGTAAGTATCCAGCCACAAGTTCGGCTATATCTTTCGCCTTTATTTTTTCGGTTTGGTCACATTCCTTAAGACCGTCTTCAATCATGGTTAAGCAAAACGGGCAGTTTACTGCTATAACTTCGGGTTGGGTTGCCAAAGCCTGCTCGGTGCGCATCACATTAATACGCGTACCAATGTTTTCCTCCAGCCACATCCTGCCTCCACCCGCGCCACAGCAGAACGCCCTGTCTTTATTTCTATCCATTTCCACCATAGAAGCACCGGTTAAACTTTTTATAATTTGACGCGGCGCTTCATATTCGTTGTTATAACGACCAAGGTAGCAGGAATCATGATAAGTTAATTTTATTGGTGCATTATCACCCGATAGCTTAATCTTTTGATCATTAATAAGGTTATTAATAAACTGGGTATGGTGAATGACCTCAAAGTTAGCGCCGAAACGCGGATATTCATTCTTCAACGTATTAAAACAATGGGGGCAGGCGGTAATAATTTTTTTAACCCCATACTCGTTAAACGACTCAATATTCTCTTCCACCAAGGATTGGAACAAATACTCGTTGCCTAACCTCCGGGCTGAGTCGCCGCAGCATTTTTCTTCGCTGCCCAGGATTGCAAAACTTACCCCGGCTGCTTTTAATATTTTGGCCAGAGCCGCAGTTACATTTTTAATTCGGTCATCAAAGGAACCGGCGCATCCTACATAAAGCAGATATTCGGCATCTTTGTTTTCTTCCAACGTTTGCACGCCCAACTCTTGGGCCCAATCGCCTCTTTTTGACAAACCAATGCCCCACGGGTTGGAGTTGCGTTCAATGTTAGTAAAGGCCAATTGAGCTTCCGCAGGAAATTCACTTTGGTCTAAAACAAGGTTGCGCCTTAAATCTATAATTTTGTTAATATGTTCATTTAGCTGAGGACAGTGCTCCTGGCATGCATAGCATGTCGTGCAAGACCAAATGATGTCCTCGTCAATTATATTGCCGGCCAGTTCCGGTAAATCAACTTGTTCACCTTCTGTTTCTGCTGCGTGGGCAGGGCTGGGCAGGTTTTCTTTGATGGAAGCAATTAATTGCTTTGGTGATAATGGTTTTCTGCTGAGGTAAGCCGGGCAGTTATCCTGGCAACGTCCGCATTCTGCACAAGCAAAGCAGTCAAGTAATTGCTTCCATGTATAATCAGTTATCTTGCTAACCCCAAAGTTTTCTTCTTCCTCATTTTCCAAGTCCAAATCCCTTATGGAACCACCCTTGGGTTGCAGGTTGCGCAAGTAAATGTTTATAGGTGCGGCTAACGGGTGCACAAGATGTGAATAACGGAAAAAGACCATTAAACCAAGTGCTAAAGCCACATGGATCCACCAGAATATTTCATATAATCCCTGGCGCAAAGATTGGTTCATTGTTTCAAAGAGCCCAGCCAGTGTGCCTGAAACTAGTGCCAGAGCATAACGCCCTTCACCAACTGCAACTGCGCTTGCGCCGCTGGATATAAAATAGCTTAATACCATTAAAACAATGCCCGCTACTAAGGCTACGATGACCCTTTCTTCAGCCCAATCGCCAACTCCCAGTCGGGGTATTTTGGCCACATATCTACGATATGCTGAAACAAGCATGCCAATCGCGGCCAGCACGCCAAACACATCAACAAGCATATAAAAATAAGGATTTTGGCCTAAAAGAGGCAATGTTGTGCCGGGGAATAATCCTTCTAATATAAATTGTATAATACCTAAAGAAAAAACTACTAATCCCCAGAAAATCATGATGTGCATCAGGCCTGCGCCGGGATCTCTAAGCAATCTCCTCTGGCCCAGCACAATAGAAAGTGTCCCTGAAAGTCTATTCCCCGGTTGGTCAAACCTATTTTCGGGCTTTGCTAAAGCCAATACGTTGTAACGTTCCTTCAAGCCCATTACAAAAGAATACAAAGCAAAAACTGTCATCAATACAAATACAATAATTTTTACAGCTGCCATTAACCCACACCTCACCAAATAGATTAGATAGTTAGATAGGAATTTGCTTTTTCCATCTCGTTAGTAACATCTACATTACTACCCGTACCAGTTTAACGGTTAATTAAGTAGAGATATAGCAAGTAACTGACAAAGTAATTCGATGCTAGTATTTGTAAATTAACTGAAAGGAATGGTGTATTTTTATTGGCCGCGGGAAAAATTAATCGGCACCTGGCTTATGCAGGTGCCGAAAACGATATTGATAATATTAGATTATGTCTAGCGGGTGGCGGTAATATCCGCATGGTACTCTTGTAATGATTTTAAATTGCCGTTTTGTGCATCATTTTCTTTATAGGCTGCAATACCTCTTGCACTGGCCAGGGCAGCTGCCATGGTGGTGATATACGGTACTTTATATTTGATGGCTGTCTTGCGGATATAGGAGTCATCGTGTTGGCTGCGTTTTCCGTTTGGGGTGTTGATAACTAGGTTAATCTGCTTATTGGTAATGCCATCGACTATATTGGGGCGTCCTTGATATAGTTTTTTAATCTCTTCGGATGCGATTCCATGTTCCTTAAGAAAACGGTGGGTTCCTTCCGTGGCTTTAATAGTAAAGCTCATTTTGCAGAACACCTTGGCCGTTTCCAGTGCCGCCGGCTTATCCTGGTCAGTTACACTAATTAGTACGGTTCCAGATATGGGCAGGGGAGACTGGGTCGCTTCTTGGGCCTTATAGTAGGCTAACTCATATGAATCTGCAATGCCTAAAACTTCTCCGGTCGAGCGCATTTCCGGCCCTAGTACCGGGTCAACTTCTTGGAACATGTTAAACGGGAAAACTGCCTCCTTGACCCCGAAATGAGGGATTCTTTTGGAGACAAGGCTCTTGACAGGGGACTCCTGGCCAGTTATGCCCGCCAACATTATTTCGGTGGCCATCCGGGCCATCGAGATATTACAGACTTTAGAAACCAGGGGCACGGTTCGTGAAGCTCTCGGATTGGCTTCCAGAACATAAACCTGATCATCGGCGATGGCGTACTGCATATTCATCAGGCCGTCCACCTTCAATTCTTTTGCAATCTTTTTGGTATATTCAATAATCGTTTCCATATGTTTGGCAGAAATACTGATCGGCGGAATTACACAGGCTGAGTCTCCAGAGTGAATGCCTGCCAATTCGATATGCTCCATTACCGTCGGTACAAAAGCATCGGTACCATCGGCGATGGCGTCGGCTTCTGCTTCAATGGCGTTATTCAGGAATCTATCTATTAAAATCGGTCTTTCCGGAGTAACCCCTACTGCAGCAGCTAGGTACCGGCGGAGCATTTCTTCATCGTAAACAACTTCCATCCCGCGGCCGCCCAAAACATATGAAGGCCGCACCATCAAAGGGTAACCAACCCGGTTGGCGATGGCCAGGGCTTCCTCAAGATTTACCGCCATGCCGGATTCCGGCATGGGAATAGCAAGTTTCTCCATAATCTGGCGGAACCGGTCGCGGTCTTCGGCCAAGTCTATTGTATCGGGCGAAGTGCCGAATATTTTTACCCCGGCCTCAGCCAGTTCACCGGCTATATTTAAGGGGGTTTGCCCGCCAAACTGCACAATTACCCCCAGGGGCTTTTCCTTTTCGTAGATGCTGAGTACATCTTCCACTGTAAGCGGTTCAAAGTACAGTTTATCGGAAGTGTCGTAGTCGGTGGAAACCGTTTCCGGATTGCAATTGACAATAACAGTTTCAAAGCCCATATCGCGCAGGGCAAAAGCTGCATGTACGCAGCAGTAGTCAAACTCGATGCCCTGGCCGATCCGGTTCGGGCCGCCCCCCAAGATCATCACTTTCTGCCGGTCACTTGACGTGGCCTGATCAGGGGCGTTGTAGGTGGAGAAATAGTAGGCCGCGTTTTCGACACCGCTTACCGGGACAGCTTCCCATCCTTCAACTACACCTAAAGTGATTCTACGCTGACGAATTTCTGCTTCCGGTAGATTTAACAGCAGCGCTAAATAACGGTCGGCAAAACCGTCTTTTTTAGCCTGGATTAATAGTTCATCCGGCAGATGCCCATGCCGATACTTTAGAATCTCTTCTTCCAGCGTAACCAGTTCTTTCATTTGCTGAATAAACCAAGGCTTGATATGGGTCAGCCTGTAAAGCTGCTCTATATCCGCACCTTTGCGTAAAGCCTCATACATCATAAACTGGCGTTCACTTGTTGGCTCGGCCAAGAGCGATAGCAATTCTTCCAAGGAGCACTGGTTAAAGTCTTTAGCAAAGCCCAGCCCATAACGACCAATTTCCAGGGAGCGGATTGCTTTGTGCAAGGATTCTTTATAGTTTTTGCCGATGCTCATAACTTCACCGACGGCCCGCATCTGTGTCCCCAGTTTATCCTGGGCACCGGGAAACTTTTCAAAGGCCCAGCGGGCAAACTTGACGACCACATAATCACCTGAAGGGGTGTATTTATCCAGGGTGCCATCCCGCCAGTAAGGAATTTCGTCCAGGGTTAAGCCGGCTGCCAACATGGCCGAAATTAAGGCGATGGGAAAGCCGGTGGCTTTTGAAGCTAAGGCAGACGAACGAGAAGTGCGCGGATTAATTTCAATAATCACAACCCGACCGGTTTTGGGGTCATGGGCAAACTGAACATTCGTGCCGCCAATTACTTCGATTGCTTCTACAATGGCATAGGAGTATTTTTGCAATCGTTGTTGAAGTTCCGGGCTGATTGTAAGCATGGGCGCCGAACAAAAAGAATCACCGGTATGCACACCCATGGCATCAATGTTTTCAATAAAACAAACGGTCAGCATTTGGTTTTTGGCGTCCCGCACAATTTCCAGTTCCAGTTCTTCCCAGCCAAGTACAGATTCCTCGACTAGAACTTGTCCCACCATGCTGGCGGTGATGCCCCGATTGGCAACAGTTTTTAGTTCTTCAACATTATAGACCAGGCCACCACCGGTGCCTCCCATGGTGTAAGCCGGGCGGATCACTACCGGATAGCCCAGTTCTTGGGCGATTTTTTCTGCTTCTTCAACACTATAGGCTGGTTTGCTGCGGGGCATTTCGATACCCAGACGATCCATCTCTTTTTTGAAGGCGATGCGGTCTTCACCACGTTCGATGGCATCAATTTGCACCCCGATTACTTTGACACCGTATTGTTCTAAAATACCGGCTTTGTCCAGTTCAGAACATAAGTTTAGGGCTGACTGACCTCCTAAATTAGGCAGTACCGCATCTGGCCGTTCTTTAGCTATAATGGCAGTTAGACTTTTTACATTTAGTGGTTCAATGTAGGTCACATCGGCGATTTCCGGGTCAGTCATAATAGTAGCTGGATTTGAATTGACTAAAACAATTTGGTACCCTAATTTTCGCAGGGCTTTGCAGGCTTGGGTTCCAGAATAGTCAAATTCACAAGCCTGCCCAATAACAATCGGTCCTGAGCCAATAATTAAAATTTTGTTGATGTCGGTTCTTTTTGGCATGTTTTTCCCCCTATTTTAAAATAATGAATTAGTTTTTTCTGTTCATTGTAGACTAGGGCTAATCAATAAATTATTATATCAAAAAAACATTCATTTTACGTCACAAAATGCCGTTTTTGAAGAGCATGCAAAAAATTACCACGGTCACAGGATAAGAATTGGTATAAATAATGGCTTGTTTAGGTCTGTTCTTCTTTTAGTAAAGTTTTTGTAGTAAAATAAAAAGAGTGAAACGAATTAAGTAACGTAGCCTTACCGGTATTTGTAAAACAACAAGGATGCACGGTTTGTGTTAAGGAATGTGCGTTTACTCAAAACGGTTATCATGAATTGCAAAATAAATTTAAACTAAATAGATAGGCAGGTAAAAATATTTTATGCCAGGTAAAAATAGAGCAAACATTTACGCGGGCTTAACAGTGGATATTATTTTGAAAAGGGATCAAAGGACAGGTGAGCGGACACGCGGAGTCGTCAAAGATATTCTAACAAAATCAGCGAATCATTCCAGGGGAATTAAAGTAAGACTCGAGGATGGGCAAGTAGGAAGAGTGCAAGAGATTATAGAATAACATCACTATACCTGGTTACAACAAGGAGGGTGTAAAGATTGGGTGCTGTCGAAAGCTTTTTAAATGTATTACTAATTTTCTTAATTGTAAGTAGTATATTTAATTACTTTGCTTTTGCACGGGCTAGGAAAGCAGCTCAAAAAGCAAAAGAAGAAAAAGCTGAATTAAAAATTGAAGTTAAAGAAGAAATTGAAATGGTAACTGATGATTTTTGCGGGTGTACTCTACCAAGGTCGGAAGCGTATATCTTAGCTAAAGATAATCAGAAACATTATTTTTGCAGCTGGGATTGTAGAGAAAAATTTATTGCTGGTAACTAAGTGTAAAAAAATGTGAAATGGATAACTGGCATAAACAAAGAGCAGCTTGATCCTATGCTGCTCTTTGTTGTTTTAAGCAGGGGGATTATTTTGTGGGAAAAACATAGCCTATTCTCAGGGAAAAAAATCCATCTTTTGCATATAGTGTATCAATAAAACTATTGGCAAGGGAGTAATACAGATGACTAATGATAAATATACCAGAGCTTTGACGCCTGTTATAGCAGGGCAGGTTCCCCGTCCGCCCCAAAGATGCGATGGGCGGTTCTACACCGTAGTTGCTTCAAATACACTCTTTAACATTGCGCAAAGATTTGGAGTGACAGTCCAGCAGATTATTGTTGCCAACCCACAAATCGAAAATCCAGACATTATCTTTGTGGGGCAGGTGATCTGCATTCCCACCGGTACACCCACACCCGAACCGAATGGTGAGTTTCGCGTTTTAACACTTAGATTCCTTTCAGAAACTGGCCAACAGTTACCCGTGGTTAACGGGGCTGTCCAGCTTAATGCCCGTGTAATTGTTCGGGCCACATTCACTCGTCCGGTCTCCCGAGCTTTCTTTTTCCAGGAACCTACCGGCACCGAAACTTGCGAACTCGCTCAACTGATCGGTGTGGATTGCCCCAGTGCAGTTACCGGGGTTGCCGAGATCCTTTGGCAGGTGCCCGCAGGCACACTGGGCCGCGTTTTTGTTGTTGCATGCATTAACAGTATCTGTGCCAAATCTGACGAGGTGCTTGTTGTCCGTAATAATTGATAAACCTTATGTATTAGTAAATTACCAAACATATTTTAAATTTTAGTCAAATGAATATATATTTTGGTATACTACAAGTATCATTATTGGTTTTAGTTCTATTGGATTTGTTTATATGCTCCTAGGGTAAAGTGAATTAAAAAGGCATTAATAATGGTATGGTTGGGATTGGCCATAGTTTTTCATTATATCGTAAGGATCAAAAAACATGAGACAAACTTTTTCATTGCAGGAAAAGAGGCAGCATTTTTTAGCTATCTTATGGCCTATTCTGATGACTCAGCTTGGTTTTTACACCATGGTTTTTTTTAATACGGTCATGTCTGGTCATGCAGGTGCCAACGACCTGGCGGGGGTGGCTATCGGCGCAAGCCTATGGATGCCGCTGTCTACCGGCATAACCGGCATATTATTAGCTCTAACTCCCATTGTTGTGCAGTACATGGGCGCCGAGCGCAGGGAGAATGTCCCTTTTGTGGTGGTGCAGGGTGCTTATTTAGCTATTGCCCTGTCCTTATGCGTCATTCTTTTTGGTGTTTTTGCCCTCAAACCCGTATTAAATACCATGCACCTGGACGCACCGGTACGCGATATTGCCATGCGTTACCTAATGGGAATCTCGTTGGGTATTATGCCTTTTTTTGTTTATATGGTATTCCGCTGTTTCATTGAAGCCTTGGGACATACCAGGGTTACTATGTCTATAACCTTTATTTCGCTGCCTATAAATTTGTTACTAAACTATTTGCTAATCTTCGGCAAACTTGGATTCCCCCGCCTGGGTGGTGTGGGCGCAGGCTATGCCACTGCCATTACCTACTGGTGCATTTTGTTCATGGCCCTGTATGTGGTGCACAGGGTGAAGCCCTTTGCGGAGTTCGGGTTGTTTAAGAAGTGGTACACTGTTTCTCTGGTAGCCTGGATGGAGCATTTGAAGTTGGGCGTGCCTATCGGCTTTTCCATATTTTTTGAAACCAGTTTTTTTGCCGGGGTGACCCTGTTAATGAGCCAGTTTGGTACTATCACCATTGCGGCCCACCAGGCGGCATTGAATTTTGCATCTATGTTATACATGGTGCCGCTAAGCATCTCCATGGCTTTAACCATTACCGTAGGGTTTGAGGTTGGGGCTAAAAGATACCATGACGCCAAACAGTATAGCTTAATTGGGATTTGCACTGCCCTTGGGATGGCCATCTGCTGTGGTATCGGGTTACTGCTTTTTAATGAGCAAGTGGCGGGTTTATATACCAAAGATTTATCAGTGTTATTGTTAACTAAGCAGTTTTTAATCTTTGCTATCTTCTTTCAGCTATCAGATGCCATTGCTACACCAATGCAGGGAGTGTTGCGGGGGTACAAGGATGTTAATTTTGCGTTTTTTATCTGCCTTGCCTCGTACTGGTTAATTGGCTTGCCACTGGGGCATATCCTGGCTGTTTATACATCGTGGGGGGCTATGGGTTATTGGATAGGGTTTAACGCCGGACTGGCTATTGGGGCATCTTGCTTAATTGGCCGCATAATTACCGTGCAAAAGAAATTCCCGCCACCTAAAGTTTATCCAGGTTATCAATAAACAGCAAAAACGTTCATGATACGGGTTTAATAGGTATACTGTATAACAGTTTGTAATTTTATTATTACTTGCGAAATTAGAAGGAGGCATGCTAGATGAAAGTATTAATACCGGTAGATGGATCCGACAATTCAAAGCGGGCAATCAATTACGCGCTGGAACAGGCAAAAAAAAATCCCGGCACTCAATTTACTCTATTGGCAGTTGTGACTATGAGAATGGAAGAGTTATATGATACTGACTTGGTGAATCTTTCAGAATTCCAAAGACAGGACTTTGAATTATTGAACCTTGCTGAATTGCAAAAGCATTTCGAAGGGGCTTCCAATTCCGTTCTTGAGAATGCCAAAGTGCTATTTGATGAAGCCGGTATTCAGGTTGAGACTGCAATGTTAAAGGGAGACGCGGCCAATAAAATTATACAGTATGCTTCAGACAATGGCATTGAAGAAATAATTATGGGGAGTAGGGGGATGGGTACTCTCAAAAGCGCTATTCTGGGCAGCGTAGCTTACAAAGTGCTGGCGAAAACAAATATTCCACTTACCATTATCAAATAATCTAGGGAGGCTTTTTTTATGCCAGTGGTTGAATCATCAGCCGTAACTGATCGGCAGGCCGGCAGGCTAAAGGCGACAATTGGGCCGGTGCAGGCGGTCAGTTTGTATGTCGGAGCTGTTTTGGGTTCCGGGGTGCTGCTGATGCCCGGCTTGGCGGCCAAAATCGCCGGTCCGGCTTCTTTGCTGGCCTGGATATTTATGTCATTGATCGTGATTCCCCTGGCCTTGACCATGGGCTTGTTATCAACGCGCTTCCCTGACGCCGGCGGTGTTTCAACCTTTGTTCGGCATGCCTTTGGCCCGGACGCCGGGGCGATAGTAGGGTGGCTTTTTCTTATTTCTGTCCCGGTAGGTGTGCCGGTGGTGGCAGTTACGGCCGCCGCTTATGCGCGAACGGCCTTTGGCCTGAATTCGGCCGGGGAGATCGGGATTAGCGCAGCCGTCCTGGGGGTTGTTTTTACTTCCAACTTCCTTGGTATGCGGCTTGCCTCCAGGGTGCAGGTGCTGGTTGTTTCGGCCATCGTGGGCGTTATTATCTTTGTGGTTGCGGGTGCGATGCCAGGCACGACTGCTGCCAGTTTTACTCCGTTTGCTCCCCACGGGTGGTATGCTGTGGGGCAGGCAGCGGCTATGCTGTTCTGGTGCTTCATCGGGTGGGAAGCGGTGACGCATCTGGCCGAAGAGTTTGTCGACCCCCGGCGGGATCTGATGCGCAGCATAGTACTTAGTATAGTGGTTGTTTCGCTACTGTACTTTGCCGTGGCCCTAGCCACAGTCGGGACGTCAAGTTACGGGGGCAGCGGCTCTTATGCTTCCCTGGCTTTGATGATGCAAAAGCAGGTTGGGCCGGTTGCCGGCGCAACCGTGGGCGTCACGGCCTTCTTAATTTGCGTCGCGGTGGCCAACGCCTATGTGGGGGCTGCTGCCCGCGTTGCTTATTCTTTGGCCCGCGAAGGTGCAGCGCCTGCATTTCTTGGCTATCTTAGCCCGTCGCGTTCGACTCCTGTCGGCGGGCTGGGATTTATCGCAGTGATAGCCACTTTGACCCTGGTGCTGGTAACCGTTGGAGCGGTAACCCTTAAGGAACTGATCACCATTTCCAACGCGGCTTTTATGGCTATTTATATCGGTGGCTCTTTGGCGGGAATCCGCCTGCTCCGGGATATCCGGTGGGGAGTGCTGTTAGCGTGGATTTCCCTGGTAGCTACGCTGGTCGTTTACGTCTTCCTCGGTTGGGCGGCAGTAATCCCGCTTTTGGTTATCCTCGTCTGGAAGATTGTTTCCTGGTTCAGACCAGGTACATAAGGGGTTACAGTACAAAAAAGCCATTGTGGCTGCTGCCTTCAGGGGAATGTTCATAATTGGCAAAATAGTAATCGATTCTTGCGTTCATATAAAAGGCCCGGCTCTATGCCGGGCCTTTTATGGGTGGAGACATTTGGAAATTCTTAGTTTAGGTACAATGAAATGCTATCTTCGTCCGAGTTGTCATCTTCATCTTTATCATCCAGCTCAATTACCACTTCCATGTCGTATTCTAGATAATCTTCTAATTCGTCTTCGTCCCCGTTAATAGTATTTCCATCAACGTCTTCAATGGTTACGTTTTCGAATGTGGCCCAGATGTAGTAGTAATCATCGCCATTTTCTAGTAATACCTGTGTTTCGTCATCGCTGTTACCGAACGCAAATGCTTTGACGGTACCTTCTATTGTTTCATTGCTATCGGAATCCAGTTCATTATCTTCGTCATAGAAGATTATGCCGGTGGTGTCAAGGCTGTCGTCGTTTTCTTCTATCTGGGCGCTTATTTTCACTTCGGTAACGTCGTCTGCCTTAATTTGAATTCTATCGAAATCATCATCGGAAATTTCTTTTGTGAACTCTTTTTCTTCACCTGGCTGAACGGTATCCCAATTAACGTAAATATCATTTTCACCGGTGTTTTCCACGATCCAAATAATATCTTCGGTTACGTCAAAGGAGTTACCGGCTTGATCCGTTATATGGTAATAAAAACTGATTTCATATTCATCCCCAGCTTTGGCTACAAAGGCCGACCCTTCATTTGCGTCAGAAGTAAATGTGAGGTCGCTGTACCCCGAACTGAGGGTTCCGTTTGTTGCCGCGCGCTCTCCTACAGTTACTGTTATCGTTGCGCTGTCAACGGCCTCGTCCTGGTCATTGTACAATGTAACCTTTATGGTTGCGGTGCCATCTTCCTCATCGTCATTGGCGGTGACAGTAATAGCTTTAGTGAAGCCGTCTTCATCCAGTTCCACTATGTCCCCGTCTTGGGGATTAGTGCTTACAACGCTGTCATCATCGCTGACTTGCAATATCATTTCGTAATTCTCAGGCAAATCCGCTGCATTTGCCTCGCTGTCTTCCACTAAAAATCTAATGTCCACAGGGTCTTGACCAAAATATAGTTTTATGTTGGAGTCGCCGTCAACAGAAATGGTGTATTCCTTTTCTCCTATTTCATCGATGTCTTCAAGGTTTCCGCCCCGATGCATTATTTTTTGCTCGAATTTATTCAGCTTCCATTCCGGTGCCCCGTTGCGGTAGAGATTTCTATAAGCATTTTTGAGACCTTTCACGCTGGGGTGCACCCAGTCTTCCTGTGCTAACATCTTTTTAGCCTGCCCCGGTGGCATCTTTTTCGACCAGTCCGAACCATTGGCCAGTGCGGCCTGGGGGACTATGAACAGTGCACCGGCCAAAAATAAAAGGGCGGTGATTGAAAAGATAATCTTTTTTAGCTTCATGTGTGTTCCTCCTTAATAATTCTAGATTAAGCGGGTAAAAAAGAAGAAAAAAACACCTCCTTGGTTCTGTTCTGCTATAATCATTCGTTAGGTCAGGGGGTGTTTAAGGGGTATCAATTAAAATTTGTGACTAAAGTCCTAGAAGAGCTAACCACTAAAAATGTATATGATCCAATAAAAACACTCAAAAAGACCAATAGATCGCGGAGTAAAAAGGGTGACTGCAGCCAAAACAGCCAGGTCTTAAAAAGTTCTGGCCAGAAAGGTACCGCTTGTGCTAATGAATGAGCCGCTATCCGGTCTTGACCCAATGGTACGGGATACTATTATTGATACAGTGGAAGCGATCCAAAACGGTCAAATTTGCGGCATAGCCGAGGTTGAGGATATCCGGGGCGTGCACTGTCTGAGTCTGGTGGAGTGGATGAAATAGAAACTTAACTAGTTTAATCAATCCTTATTGGTTTTATCTTTTTTATTTGGAATATTATCGGGCAAAGGCTTTGCATAAACACTTATTCTTTTTAACGTTTTCCCGGGTAGTACTTTAAAAATATAAAAAAGGCTTAAGTAAAAGGCGGTGAGTATTAACCCCACATATAGACCTGAGCCCTGCCCCGGGATAAAAGGCATGGCCAGGATAGCGATCACCAGGCCTGCAATGGCTAACATTGAAGTATAAGGAAAACCGACCAACTGGCAATGCCCCCGGGGAGGACAACCATAAAGCTTACGATAGCGATAATGGGTGGCTAAAATAATTACGTAAGCAAATAAAAGAGAAAAACCACCGGAACTGACCAGAAAAATATAAATCTGTGCCGGCAATAGATATCCCAGACTCACAGAAAACAGCATGGCAGCGCCGGAGAAAAGAATTCCACGCAGGGGTATATCGCCACGGTCTATTAAAATGGATGGGGCATGTCCCGCATGTGCCAGTGACCGTACCATTCTGCCCAGTCCAAAGGTGGCTGCCAGCATAGTTGAAATGATTGCGCTGACCAGGATAACGTTAATGGAGCCGGCGGCCCAGCCCAAACCACCGGCGCTTAAAGCAGCAACCATCGGGCTTACTTCTTCGGTAAGGGTTCCCGTCGGAGTAAGTGGAAGCAAGGTAGCAATTACGGCGCAGTACAGTCCCACCAGGGCTATAACTGTATACGTTATAGCCCTGGGTATGGTTTTATGAGGTGTCCGGGCTTCTGAAGCGGCTAACCCTATTATTTCGAATCCGGCATAGCTGAAAAGCACAATTAGCATGCTTCCCGCGACCCCTGCGATGCCTGCCGGGAAAAGTGGTTCCAGAGCCAGTGCACCTACCCCAACAGGAGCCTTTTGAGGAATAAGTCCCAATATTAGTGCTGCAGCCAGGCCGATAAAGCCGATTAAAGCCCCTAATTTTATGGTCGCCAAGCCGCCCTCCAGGTTGCTTAGAAGTTTTGCACCCAGTAAATTTAAAAGGGTGACAGTAACTACTATTGAGATTGCTAAAATTGGTAATGGAACTTGAGGTATCCAGGCCCGCAGGAAGATCGAAGCTGCCGTTGCTTCACTGGACATAGCCAGAATCAAGCCTGTCCAATAGACCCAGCCCACCATAAATCCAAGCCATGGTCCAAATAGCTGTTCTGAATAGGTTCGAAAAGAGCCGGGCTTGGGGTCCGCCACCGTCATTTCGGAAAGAGCCGTCAGAATTATATAAACTAAGATACCTCCCAGTATAAAAGACAGCAGGATTGCCGGGCCAGCAGCCCTAATTGCTATTGATGAACCTAAAAAAAAGGAACCGCCAACAACAGTTCCAAGGGCCAGCATGGTTAGTTGCCATGCAGATAAACCATCATTTTGTTTCATAGATTCAAAACTCCTTAGAGTATTTGACTGTAATTATAATATGAGCCTATTTGTGATGACTTATAACAAAATAATTTGGCTTATCTATATTTGCCGGCCATTTCTTAAAAAGCCAGAGCATAAACCCTTGCTTTGTCATCAATTTATAGTATCTATATTTCAAGGGGACGGGTTTATTGACAACAAATGGATGTCAATAAACCCGTCCCCTTGACAATCTGATTGTTTTTTGTTTTGACTGGCAAGAAAACAATAGAAATATGAGTAAAATGTATCTATAATACAGATTAAGATTGAATTCAATCACAATAAGGATGAAAGGCGATTTTTATGACGAATCTTTTGTTTAAATATAAATATGTGATTATATGTCTGTTATTTTTCTTTATGCTATTTTTATCTTATCAAAACTACCAAAACACAAAGGATATTATTAATGAAAATAATGCCATTCAACAAGCTATGGTTGAACAAAATGTCTTAGAATCTCTAAAATATGCAGATAGCAGTTATAAAATATTAGAAAGATATTTAAATCAAGAAATGTCTCAGTTATCCGGGGTGATGGTAGAAAAATACACTCAAAACCCGGACATTATCAGTTGGGATTTGGAGCAGCTGAAAAAGGAATTCACAGACTATGAAATCTATATCGTGGATAGTAACTTAGAGATTATACATACAACATTTATAGAAGATTTAGGGCTGGATTTTAAACAATTTCCCAGTTTTGCCGGGTTGCTTAGGGAACGGATGGCAGGTAATGAGTTTAATGCAGATCGGATGGATATATCAACAGCTACCCAGACAATTAAAAAATACAGCTATATGCCCACTCCTGATCATAAATATCTTTTAGAATTAAGCATAGATATAGCGGAAAAACATCCCGCAATGCAAGATTTAAATATTTTTTCCCATGCCGATACCGTAACTGAAAATAATGAATTAGTTAAAATGATTTCTTTTTATAAGTTTAATGAAACGGGCAGCGAGGTAGGAGTAGTCACCAAAGGGGAAGGGCCTTATATTGATGTTGCAATATCTAGTGAAGTAAAAGATATCGTTAAGAATGCTGTTTTATCTAACAAGTCGATTAAGGTTGCCGGGGGTAATTACTCGCAAGTCAGCCAAGTACATAATTATATCCCTTACTTAAACTATACAGAAGATGGTGAATTTAACTGGTGGAATTCATATGTTGTTGGAATAACTTATGATGATAGTATTCTACATTCAAGGTTATTAGTGGAGAGGAATTTATTCATAGGAAAAACGGCATTAATAATTTTTGTGTTTATATTATTTACCCTTAGCATGGTATATCTGCTGAGACGAACTGAACAGTTGGCATCTTGTGATTCCCTGACCAACTTACCCAACAGGAAGCTTTTTGGGGAATACTTTAGGAAGGTAACTTCTCAAGGTAGAGATGTAAAAGAAAACACCAAGATGGCCGTTCTGTTTATCGATTTAAATAATTTTAAAATACTAAATGATACATTCGGGCATGAAGTTGGAGATCAAGTCCTTAAGGAAGTAGCCCGTAAGCTAAAAAGCAATCTTCGTAAGGATGACATGGTAGTTAGGGCCGGGGGTGATGAATTTTTGGTGCTTCTTACCGGCATTACCTCAATTGAAGATGCTAACTCAGCAGTTTTAAAAATAATCGAGGCATTAACAGTTTCATTCGTTATTGATGGTCAAGAAATAGATATCAAGGCTAGCATCGGTGTAAGTCTTTATCCTGATAACGGAACTACTCTGCGGGAGTTGATGCAAAAAGCCGATGTCGCTATGTACAAAGCTAAAAGAGAAAAACCGGATATATCAAATTTTGTAATACATACCAACGCGTAGGATGTATAAGTGAAATATATTGCATTATGACATATAATCATATAAAATTAAGTATAAGTAAACTTTTTTCAAAAGGAGGACTTTTTCTTGGCTGTAAACTTACAAAAAGGTCAAAAAGTGGACTTGACAAAGGGTAGAGCAGGTCTTGCCAAGGTTATTATTGGGCTGGGGTGGGATACAAACAAATTTGATGGCGCTGATTTTGATTTAGACGCCTCCGTATTTTTACTGGGGGAGAATGCTAAATGCTCCGGTGCCGAGGATTTTGTGTATTATAATAATCTGAAACACAAAAGCGGCTCTGTTGAACATTTGGGGGACAACCTTACCGGTGAGGGTGAGGGTGACGATGAGCAAGTTAAAATTGATTTAAGCAAAGTACCGGCTAATGTCAGCAAAATCGCTATCACTGTTACCATACACATGGCAGCGGAGCGCAACCAGAATTTTGGCCTGGTATCAAACGCTTTTGTTCGCGTATTAGACGAAACTTCGAACGCTGAACTGCTGCGCTACGATCTAAGTGAGGACTACAGTATAGAAACCGCCCTGGTATTTGCTGAGCTTTATCGCCATGGTACGGAGTGGAAATTTGCTGCTGTAGGTCAAGGCTTTAATGATGGACTAGCTGGTCTTGTTCGTCTTTACGGTTTGGAATAGGAAGGGAGCTATTTAATGGTTAACCTGCAAAAAGGACAAAAGATTGATCTAACTAAAACTAACCCTGGTTTAACAACCATTATAGCCGGTTTGGGATGGGATCCAGTTAAAAGTGGCGGCGGTGGTGGTGGTCTGTTAGGCGGTCTTTTCGGTGGTGGGGGCGCCCCGAAAATAGACTGCGATGCTTCGGTATATCTATTGAATAAAGATGGTAAATTAGCTCAGAAGAAGAACCTTATTTATTTTGGCAATTTAAAAAGCCCTTGCGGAAGCGTTCGTCACACTGGAGACAACCTCACCGGAGATGGTGACGGTGACGATGAACAAATTCATATCGAACTGGCCAGAGTACCTGCAGATGTGCACCGGCTGGTATTTGTGGTTAACATTTATGATTGTGCTAAACGTAAACAGCATTTTGGGATGATTAAAAATGCCTTCATTCGCATTATCAACGGTGCAAATAATAATGAGTTATGTAAGTTTAACTTATCCGAAGGTTATGAGGGCAAAACATCTTTAATTACCGGTGAAGTCTATCGTCATAACGGCGAGTGGAAATTTGCCGCTCTTGGTGAAGCAACTATGGATCCCGGTCTGGAGTCCCTGACCAGACGGTTTGTGTAAAGAATTATAATTAATTAGTGGGGGTAAATACATGATCTCCTTAGCTAAAGGGCAGAAGATAGATTTAACTAAAACTAACCCCGGCCTAACAAAAATTTTCTTAGGTCTTGGTTGGGATACTAATAAGTATGATGGTGGCAAGGATTTCGATTTAGATGCAGTGGCTTTCCTGGTAAATACAGAAGGCAAGGCTGCCGGTGATGGCGCCTTCATTTTCTACAATAATAAACAAGACCCCAGTGGTTCGGTTGTCTTATCCGGGGATAACCTTACCGGTGCAGGCGAGGGTGATGATGAAAGCATTAAAATCAACCTTGCAACAGTTCCGGCTGAAATTGAGAAGATTGCAATTTGCATCGACATCCACGACGCTGCTACCCGTAGTCAAAACTTTGGTCAGGTTTCCAATGCCTTTGTGCGGGTGGTAAATGAAGACAATGGTGAAGAAATTATTCGCTATGACCTAGGCGAAGATTACTCCATTGAAACAGGTCTGGTGGTTGCCGAGATATACCGTCATAGCGGTGAATGGAAATTTAGCGCAGTAGGTAGTGGGTTCCAAGGCGGCTTAGCTGCACTTGCTTCCACCTATGGTTTAAACGCCGGCTAGAAACAAAAAGAACTATTAGTATATGAAAGGGGTGCCTTTTAGAGCACCCCTTTTCAGAGTTGATTAATATCTTAGACTTGACGGCCTTCCTGTAAATAATTAGGAAATATAATGTTAGATAACTTAAAATAACTTAACAATTAGCCCAGACAATCAATCCACATTTAACAAGGAGGCTTTTATTTTATATTGGAAGCTATATCAGTTTTTTTTGCCGGGCTTTTAGCTAATTATGGGCATTTTTTATCGTGGGATTTGTTCTACGGGGCAATTACAGACCCGGTAAATTTGGGCATTATTTTTTGGTTAGTTATTCTTGAGGGCTTGCTATCCTGCGATAATGCATTGGTACTGGCTGTGGTGGTAAATAGGCTGCCGGAGCACCAGCGCAAAAAAGCACTACTCTATGGTATTTTTGGTGCTTATTTCTTCCGAGTTATAGCCATCGGCTTGGGCACTTATCTGATCCAGATACAATGGATTCAAATTCTAGGTGCCGGGTACCTATTGTGGATGGCAGCTAAATACTTTCTTGCCAAAAAACAGGAAGCAGGCGAAGAGGGCGAAGTTAAAGTCAGAAAAGGTGGTTTCTGGGATACGTTCTGGGGTGTAGTAGTTACGGTTGAATTAATGGATATCTCCTTTAGTGTTGACAGTATCCTGGCTGCCTTTGCCTTAAGCGATCAAGTCTGGGTGCTGGTGCTGGGTGGTATGTTGGGTATATTGATGATGCGGGGTGTGGCCACAGTTTTCATTAAATGGCTGGATAAGTACCCGACACTGGAATCTGCCGCTTATGTACTTATTGCCTTGATTGGTACAAAATTAATGGCTCAGGCCTTTGGCATCCATGTGTCACATTATGTTGTTTTTTCCTTGATGGCAACTGTACTGCTCGGTACCATCCTACTTCATCACTTGCGTGAAGGTGGTAAAAAAGCAGCATGACTTATTTTGATTATCTGAGCAATGAGCTAAAGCAAAAAATATTTTTCTTGCCCCCGACTCAAGAAATCCTGGACACAAACAAAATAACATTAGCTCATGCCCTGGGTGCTACCCTTTATATGCCCGGGACTTCACACAGGGCCATCAGCAAAATAATGAATAACGAAATTCCCGGTCTCATATCTACTGTCATTTGCTTGGAAGATGCGGTGGATGACAGGGAAGTCGATGCTGCAGAAAAAAACCTGGCCCTGCAACTAAAAGGCCTGCTCTCTTCGTCCCCAAATAATGAAAAGGGGGGCTCGCTCCCCTTTATCTTTATTAGGGTTAGAAATATTAACCAGTTTAAAAGGCTAACCAATAATTTGGGATCTGCATTAAGCGTTTTAACCGGCTTTGTGTTTCCCAAATTTAATACCAGCAACGGTTATGAGTATCTTGAACAGTTGGTTAAAACAAATGAAAAAAATGGTATAAAGCTATACGGTATGCCTATACTAGAGGATCCTGAAATCATTCATGTGGAATCCAGGGTGTCTTCGCTGCTAAAGATTAAAGCATTACTGGATGATTACCAAGAAATTGTTCTAAATGTCCGCATGGGGGCCACTGATCTATCCGGGTTATATGGCATTAGACGGAGCCCTGAGTTAACCATCTACGACATTGCGGTTATTCGGGACTTTATTGCCGATTTGGTTAATATTTTTAGAAGAAATAATGGCGATTATGTGGTCTCCGGCCCTGTCTGGGAATACTTTTCCTCAGGTGAAAGGGTTTTAAAGCCCCTATTAAGGCAATCACCATTCCATGAGCAGTTTGGACAAGAAGGCCAAAGAGTACGCTACAATTTACTTTGCAGTTACATGGACGGGCTGATTAGGGAGGTTATGCTAGATAAGGCAAACGGCCTGATTGGCAAGACCGTTATTCACCCGGATCACATACTGCCGGTTCAAGCGCTTTATGTTGTAACCCACGAAGAATACTGCGATGCCCGGGACATTCTCGCTAACGGTGGAAACGGCGGGGTTACAAAGAGCGTTTATAACAACAAGATGAATGAGTCCAAGCCCCATACTTTCTGGGCCCAAAGGATTATGGAACTATCAAAAATATACGGGGTACTTAATGAGAAGTATGATTACACAAGCATTATTTACGAAGGAGAAAAATTGCACTGTATTGAATGGTCTAACGGTGGACATCAAAGTTGAAGAGAATTACTACTCTTTGCCCCCCGAATGCCTCTTCTCTATGGCCGCCAGAAATAACCCGAAAAGAAGCTACCTATTTGTAAGCAAACTAATTGGCAAACATATACCGGTGCGCCCCCGGGTTCCGTTTATAACAGGGTTTCTTTTAGCCTCAAGACTGGCACAAGCCCTGAACATAACCACCGACAGTGGTGTCGGTAATGATCAGGTTGAACAAGCCGCCAAAGCCCTGGCCGATGATTTAAAATTTGACATGGAATCGGTTATTGAAAAACCAATTTATCATTTCCCCGGGCAAGCGCTATTTATTGGGTTTGCTGAAACTGCCACAGCACTCGGCCATTCAGTATTTACCAGCTTTACAGGAAATATTCATTACCTGCATACAACGAGGGAGAACCTTGAGGGTTCATTTGATACCTTGTACTTCACCGAGGATCACTGTCATGCACCGGATCAAAGGTGCCTAATCAGTAATGTTGAGCTCTTAAAGGGCAATGACCTGCTGGTTTTGATTGACGATGAAATTACCACGGGTAATACCTGCTTGAACATAATTAAAACCATACAAAACAAGTTTCCCCAAAAGAAATATGCCATTCTAACCATCCTGGACTGGCGTTCTAAAGCAGCTCAAGAAAAATATAGCCGGATGGAACGGGAGTTAGGTCTGCAAATTGAAGTCATTTCTCTTATTAAAGGAAGTTTTTACGCACAAGGTGATTCTCCTACCATCGATACTCCATTAACCGCCCCGGGCGGTTTTATTCCAAAAGTTAATGTAATGCATCAACCCATGGATTTTATTTATCACCCAACATCCCCCGGTGGTAGCAAGGACACCTACCTTGGATATACCGGACGATTCGGGATCACTGTAGACAATAATAGGGATTTATATAGAGAAGCAAAAAGAATCGGCCATAAACTTGCCCAAACCAGAAGCGGTGCAAGGACACTATGCCTTGGAACCGGTGAATTTATGTATATCCCTTTTTTAATCGCCCAGTTTATGGGTGATGGTGTATGGGTGCAGTCAACAACACGCAGCCCGGTGCACCCATGTTTAAAGGATGACTATGCTGTTAAATATGCCATACCCTTAGAAGACCCTTTCCGACCAGATATCAAAAACTTTGTTTACAATATTCCTCCCTACTATTACGATGAGGTTTTCATATTTTGGGAAAGAAGTGTGCAACCAGAACAGGTAGCCCCACTGGTGCTAGCACTTAAGCGTTTAGGGATTACTTGTATAACATTTGTTATCTTTTGTCGCTGATTACTACCTGGAGGTGTTCACCATCAAATCTTTGGCAAAAGACGCAATTTATGGGGCCCTTAAGGAATGCCCTTGGATTCCCGACCCCGCTCCTTTAGGTAGTTATAGCGATGACGATGCTATATTCTTATTAAAGGATATTGGGCCATCCATTAAGGAGCAGGGCAACGAGGAAAGGGAAAGGGCGATCCAAAAAGGCAAGCATTATTCTGAAATGTTACCCATTGAATATAAACCTGTTCCACAATACATTGAGTTATTTCACCAGTCTTTAAAGGAAGCCAGCCTAAGGCTGGCTTTAGCCACTGCTATAGTATCCGAAACCATTCTTAAGAAACACACTTCTGAAAGTGGAATGGGGACACACCTCCGAGGAGGAATGTCCCCAATTAATGTGGTGCTGGTGTCCCTGGCCAGAGCCGGTACACCTGCAGGGGTGCTTATCAAAAAGTATATCCGGCTTTTCTATGGCATTGATGTGCCCCATTATAGTATTTCCATTATTCGGGATAAAGGAATTGATCAAAATGCCCTTATTTACATCCTTCAAAGACACCCGGGATGCGAAATTCAGTTTATTGATGGATGGACTGGCAAAGGGGCCATTACCAATGAATTATTTAATGCCCTGTTAGACTTTGAACAGAAGTTTGGCATTGTAAAAGGCACAATTGGCAGAGATATGGCTGTGCTGGCCGACCCCGGTTATTGCGCCGGTATTTTTGGCACCAGGGAAGATTTTTTAATCCCCAGCGCTTGCTTAAATGCAACTGTATCCGGGTTAATGTCCAGAACGGTATACCGAAATGACCTCATTGGCCCACTGGAATTCCATGGGGCCAAGTATTACAGGGAACTCGCCAGTGAAGATCTATCTAATTACTTTGTTAATACTATTGCCCGGCACTTTACCAGCGCCCACAAAAATGCCCGGCATCTTTTACAGAACAACCCGGAAATAGGGATTGATAACGCCCCCGAGTGGCTCGGTAAAAAAGAAACGAGGAAAATTCAGCTTGAGTTTGGGATTAAAAGTATTAACATGGTTAAACCGGGGGTAGGGGAAACGACAAGGGTTTTATTACGTCGGGTGCCCTGGAAAATACTAGTAAGAAATATTGAACACCCTGACATTAAGCATATTTTGATGCTGGCTAAGGATAGGGGGGTGCCAGTTAAAGAGTACCCCGGGATGAATTATTCCTGTTGTGGTCTGATTAAGTCAATGGAGGACAACTAGATGATCTTTGCCAGCGACCTTGACCGTACCTTAATTTATTCGGATAAGTTTCTTAAAAGTTTCTCAGGCCGGGTCAAGGCGGCCGAAACCGGCCAGTATTACTCCTACATGACTGAGGCTGCGGCGCAGTTGCTAAAATATATTGCCGGCAAAATACTATTTGTCCCATGCACCACTAGGACTATTGAACAGTACCTGCGCGTTGATTTTCTTCAAACCGCATTAAAGCCTGAATATGCCATTACTAGTAACGGTGCCAATTTGATTAGGGGTGGCGTTGTGGACACAGGTTATAGGGATATGGTAAGCCGGTTGCTTAACCACCACTGTGCGGCAGGACATGATGTTTTAAAGGAGTTTGACCGGCTGGCTAGTGACGAATGGGCGCAGCCAATGCGTGAAGCAGACGGGGTGTTTTATTATTGCATTATAGAAAAAGCAAAAATACCGCTAAAAGAACTGGCTTCTTTTTGTAATTGGGCCAGGGGGCAAAACTGGGTGGTATCACTACAAGGGAGAAAGCTTTACTTGGTTCCCCAGATGATAAATAAACGGGCTGCTTTAACCAGGGTAATTCAAATGACAGGTGATTACAGAGTGATTGCCGCAGGGGATTCTTTGTTGGACTTACCTCTTCTGCAAGGGGTAAATTACGCTTTTATACCCGCCCATGGTGAATTGTACGAGCAGTTGGAATGTTTACCAGACAATTGGTTACTTACCAAGTCTTCCGGACTGTTGGCCGGCGAGGAAATCTTACAGGCCGTGGTTAAATTAGTCAAAAGTCAAGTCTTATGTCATTCTGAGCGCAGCGAAGAATCTTAAAGATTAGATCCTTCGCTACGCTCAGGATGACAACGACGTGTTTCCCAAAATCTATCTTGAGGACAGTAACAAATAAACAATTATGGGGATGAAAATATGAATTACAAGATACTTTATCAGGGTGCCTTTCCACTGGTACAGGCATATCTTCAACAGGGTGAAACAATCAAGGCTGAATATGATGCCATGGTGGGTATGGCCAATACCATTGATGTAGAAGGTAAAATGGATGGCGGCCTGCTGGGCGGCATTAGCCGTATGATTGCCGGGGAAAGCTTTTTCTTTCAAACCCTAACTGCACGCAGGGGGCCCGGGGAGGTTCTACTGGCCCCTTCCACTCCCGGGGATATTATTGACGTCGAGCTTGATGGTTCATACAGTATGCTTGTTCAAAAGGATGGTTTTTTGGCCGGCTCGGCAGAACTTGTTGTGTCTACCAAAATGCAAAACCTGGCCCAGGGGGTATTTTCCGGAGAAGGTTTCTTTATAGTTAAAATAAGTGGTAAGGGGATTGTATTTATCAATACATATGGTGGTATTCACATGATTAACCTTGAACCCGGACAGGAGTACGTTATAGACAACAGCCACTTGGTTGCCTGGCCTGATTATATGCAATATACCATAGAGAAGGCATCCAAGGGGTGGATTTCATCCTTTACTTCTGGTGAGGTTGCGGTCTGTCGGTTCATAGGGCCGGGCCCCATCATTATTCAAACAAGAAATCCCAGGGGATTTGGTAATTGGATTCGCAATTTCATTCCCCAAGGTAAACGATCCTGAACAACCACCTGCGAAAAACTAAATAGAAAAGGGGGATTGGTGTTGTCGGTAACTGTAATGAGGGGACAAAAGACTGATCTTACCAAAAAGTATCCCGGTCTGACCGAAATTATTATTGCCATGGGATGGGATACCGGTATAAGCGGCATTGAAATAGATGCTGCGGCCTTCATGCTGCAAGCTAATGGTAAATGTCGGGGTGACGAAGATTTTATTTTTTACGGCAATCCAGCCAGCCAAAATAATGCTGTAACTATTCAAACCCCTAATGCACCAGATAAGGCGCACCTGAAAATTAACCTAAATGCAATTCCCGCTGATGTGATGAAGGTTGCTTTTACCCTAACTATTTATGAAGGCCCACAAAGAGGACACACCTTTGGACAGGTGCCAAATGCATACTTAAGGATAGTTAATAACAGTAACGAAGAGCTAATTAAATTTGCTATGGGCAAAGATTTTAATGTGGAGACCGCCATTGTTGTCGCTGAACTCTACCGCCATAATGGTGAATGGAAGTTTAGCCCTGTAGCTATGGGTTACCAGGGAGGACTGGCCGCTTTGTGCGGGGGATTTGATATTGCTGTAGATAACCAAACAGCTGCTCAACAAGCTAGCAAACCAAAAACAGAAACGCCGACCGTGTTTGTGCCAAAACCACAGGTTCAAGAACAACCTAAACAAAAGATAAATTTAAGTAAAATCGAATTAAAGAAAAAGGGACAAAAAATCAGTCTTGAGAAAAAGTCCAATAACAAACTGGGTGAAATCCTAATTAATCTTAACTGGAATCAGCAACAAAACAACAAACAATCAACTGGTTTACTGGGCTCTATCTTTGGCGGTAAAAGTGGCGGGGTTGATCTGGATCTGGGCTGTTTTTTTGATATGAAAAACGGGGATAAAGGGGTTATCCAGGCGCTGGGCAAATCCTTTGGTTCATATCAAACCTTTCCGTATATAACCCTCGATGGTGACGACCGGACGGGTGCAGTGTCTGGCGGAGAAAATATCAGGATTAATGGTGACCGCATACCCGAGTTTAAGCGTATCCTTGTCTTTGCCTATATTTACGAGGGCGTGGCAAATTGGGCCCAGGCAGATGGAGTGATTACCATCAAGCAACCCGGGGGGCCTGATATTGAGGTGCGGTTGGACGAGCATGACAACCGCAAAATTATGTGTGCCATCGCCTTAATTGAAAATGTCAATAACGAAACTTTTAGCGTTGAACGTTTAGTTAAGTATTTCACGGGACATCGCGATGTGGACCAAGCTTACGGCTGGGGTATGCGTTGGAAGACCGGCCGTAAATAAAGTTTTTCCCATAGCAATAAAGCCACATTAACAATGGGGTTGGAGTGGACTTACCTTTATTGTTTAAATAACTTCTCGTAATATGTCCTGCGGTTTATTGTTATTTTAAAAATTCTAATCCGTTGAGTAATCGCGATAGTGAATATGAGTGCCGTGATCAGTGTTGTCGAAATTAATTCACCCAAGCTTAATCACCTGCCTAACACCTTAATGCTTTAATATATGCATTTCATAGATATTGGTGAAAGTAAGGGGTCAGGCTTGAATTTTTGTTATATTTTAGGCTCAACGTGATCGAGGTGTAAATTCACCCTGCCACGGTGAGCCTATTTTAAAGCGGTTAAAAGTTCTAGATCAGTTAAATTACAATTAAAGTGGTGCACCACATGGAGTGAAACTTATGAACGTTCAAATGATAAAAGACGAACTTCTCCAATATTCAGATGCAGGGAAAGCAGCATTCCTGCCAAAATTCTTTAAAACCAACCCTGGCGGCTATGCTGAAGGAGATATTTTCATTGGGGTTACTGTGCCCAGCCAGCGGAAAGTGGCTAAAAAGTTTTATCAGCAGGTATCATTGGATGATGTGGAAAAACTGCTGCATGAACCAATTCATGAGTACCGGTTAACTGCCTTATTCTTGCTGACATACAAGTACGAGAAACTAAAAACCGAACCAGATAAAAAAGCCGTTGTGGATTTTTACCTGGCCAACGCAGCGCATATCAACAACTGGGACCTGGTTGATTGCTCGGCGGATAAGATTCTCGGCGCTTACCTGCTGGAAAGAGAAAAAGACATCTTGTACGAGTTATCCGAGTCAAATAACCTTTGGAAACAGAGAATTGCGGTAATTGCCACCTTTCATTTCATTAAGCATAACCGGTACGATGATACCTTAAAAATAGCTGTGATGCTGTTGCCCCACGAACATGACCTCATTCATAAAGCAGTGGGCTGGATGTTAAGGGAAATCGGCAAAAGGGACTTTGAGGTGGAGTTTAATTTCATCAAAAAACACTACAGGCAAATGCCCCGCACCATGCTACGCTATGCCATAGAGAGATTTGAAGAGGAACTGCGGCAGCAATTCTTGAAAGGTTTAGTATAATCTGAGAACCGGCAGGAACATGCCGGTTCTCAGTCTATATTGGAAATATTCTTGGCCAAACTCTTCTTCCATGTTTTTCTCATCACCTAATCGATTTAGACTTTGTTCCCTTGACAATAAAATGCATGCCCAGCGCCATACAAAAAGCATGAAAGGCCAAGCCGCCCCAGAGTTGATTAACTGTTAAATAAGTATGGGAGAAGACCCCTCCCAAAATGCTGGCAATTCACACCAGGCCTAGAATAATAAATAAGTAACCTAATATTTTCAAACCAACTACCTCCTTTAAGTAGCCTGTTATTTTGAGCCTGGGTTAAGAATTAAGCGCTTTTATCACCAACGCAATCGCGATGATGGCCGTAACACCGTGAAAGGCATAGCCAATGGTAGCATTTTTACTAAAGGGGGCAGATTTGCCGCGGATCACGTCCGCCATGACGGCCATAATTCAGATCGCAGAAATCAGCCATACCAGCGCTGCTGCTATCCACCAAAACATTTTTAAACCACCTCTCATATTAAATCAAAAAGTATTGATTCACTTTATTGGTTAAGAAAGTTTTGTTCCTGCTAATTGCAAATTTTTTTCTTTTTGCGTTTGCAAGGCTTGTTTGAGCGCCTGTTTTTCAGCCCACCTCCCAACTATTTTCTTATACCAGGCTAGTTTAGTGGGATAATAATAATCGGCTTCGAGCCAGCCTTGTTCTTTGTAGTACCGATGGTCTCGGGACAATCCCGCAGCAAGTGAGTGTATAGCCCGCACAGAACGGAAAATAAGCACGTCTTTTATGCTGGGGACGGGGTCAGCCTGGTTGGTTAAGGAGTTATAAAACCTCCGGGCAGCTTCATTTATTTCGCGCTCGTTTTTTTGTTGTTCGGAAGGTAGTGGTTTATCCCATGCTACGGTCAGACCAAGGCCCGGGCAGGTTTTAAAACCCCAGAAATGAGCCACCTCATCCAAATATTTTAAGACCCCTTCAGCGCCGTAGACCCCCTGGGTTACCACCGGCATAAAAGTTTTATGGAAAAAACAAGGGCGATGGAAGACATAAGCCAAACGATCCAAAAGGTTTTTCAATAGTGCAGTTACCTGTAAGGAATATACCGGTGTGGCAAAGATAACCCCGTCAGCGTGCATCATCTTCATAAAAATATCTGTACGGTCATCTTTTAAAGGGCAAAATTCTTCGCCTCTCTCCAAACAAACCCCACAACCCCGGCATTGTTTTAGGTCAACATCTCTTAGAAAAACATATTCAAAACTGATATTGTCTATCTCTTTTAGACTTTGTTCTAGTTTGTTAACTATCTCCAGAGTTCTTCCTTTATGAGGACTACCTATGATAACGACAACTTCCCTGGGCACTGCGATCCCTCCAAACATTCTTTTAACATACCTAATTTTAGTGCGCTGCTTTGCTTTTATGTAGTGTAATTAGTCATGTCTTTATGTGTTAAGTGTCATATGAAGGTTTACTGTTTTAACCTGGTTGGGAATCAAGCTTACGGCAGGCGGGGTGGCACCATATTCTTTTTTATAACACTGGCCGCATCTAAGGTCATATGACATCACCCCAGGATAATATGACTTATTACACTACATGGCAGCAAGATAACACATTAGAATAAAAATGTGCAGGCAATTAAATATCCTATTAAAGAAAATGAAAGGCTCAGATGAAATAGTACATGATTAAAAACACTTTTCTGCAGGAGGTTATCAGGAATGCTATAATTATTAGGGTAAGAATTAAGGAAAGCGCAGGGTATTTTATGAGTGAACAACCCAGAACCTGGCAGTGGTTGGATTTTCTGCTCACCATGGTGCGAGCCGGATGGTTTTTTATCCTGGTCATCGTTTTCATAACGGATCCGGATCACACTAGTATGTCCTTTTACATTTTGCTAATTTGGCTGCTGGTGGCCTTTATCGTGCCGCAATTGTTTTGGCAGCCCGGGACCATTAATGTATTGCTTTACCCGCTGGCCGAGCTGGTCTGCACCGGTGGGCTGCAGGTTTATATTTCCCTCATTTTGCATAAAAACATTTTGGTTCTGGCAGTGCCATTGTTAACCGTAGGGTATTTTATTCATAAAAAGAACCTGTGGTTAATTATAACTTTTTTTGCTTTGTTGATTCCTTTAGCTAGTCTGGCTATTCCCGGTGGCCCCAAGACAGATGTATTGCTAGCAGTATTACAAAATCTGATCATGCTTGCCCTGGGTTACATCTTCAGGCGCATGCTGGATGCCCACATTAAGGTGAAGCAGTTGCTTAGGGATAACAAACGACAGTATCAACTGATCCAAGAGCAAAACCGGATGCTGGTGGCACACGCCGAGCAGGTGGAGCAACTTACCCAACTGGAGGAACGCAACCGCATGGCCAGGGAATTACATGACACGGTAGGGCATACCTTTACCTCTGTAATCATGGGCATGGACGCAGTTAGTTATTTAATTGACCATACACCGGATAAGGCCAGGGAAAAGTTGGATGTGCTGCGTCGGGTGGCCAGAAATGGACTGGCCGAAGTCCGGCAGAGTATTCACCAGATTGCTCCCGAAGGCCAGGAACTGCCTTTGACCCAGCATATAGCTCGCATAACTAATGAATTCTCATTGCATACGGGCACAAACGTCAGTATCAATACCGAAGGGGAAGTTCGCGATGAGGTTCTGCCGGTAAAGATGACAGTTCTGCGCTGCATTCAAGAATCGCTGACCAACGCCCTGCGGCACGGCCAGGCGAAAAATATAATCATCAACCTGAGCTTTACACCCACAGAAATAATGTTATCTATACTAGATGACGGTTCGGGATCCGATGATCTCAAGCCCGGATTTGGCCTTACTGCCATGCAGCAGCGCCTGGCGGCTCTGCATGGCATACTGGAATACCAGTCGGAAAAAGGAAAGGGTACCCAAATTACCTGTTTAATACCGACAGGGAGGTAAAATATGTGAATAACGTAAGGATACTGCTTGTAGATGACCAAGAGCTGATTAGAGAGAGCCTAAGCATCGTTTTAAATATAGAAGAGGACATCGAAGTGATCGGCATGGCCGAAAACGGGCGCGTTGCCGTGGAGATGTGTGAGCGGGAACAACCCGATGTTGTTTTAATGGATATCCATATGCCGGAAATGGACGGCATTGTAGCTACCCGTTTAATTAAAAAAAGCTGGCCGCAGATAAGGGTTATCATTCTAACTACCTTCCAGGAGTTGGATTATGTGGTGGAAGCACTGGATATCGGCGCTGAGGGGTATTTGCTTAAAGCAATCCACCCCAAAGATCTGGCTACTGGCATTCGACTGGTCAACCGGGGCGGAACCCTGATTAACCAGCAAATGGCTAGGCTGATGGCCAGCCATTTGAAACAAAACGAGCCTAAAAGCTTGAGACACGGGTTGAGCGAGCGTGAACAGCAGGTATTGGAGTATCTTGCCCGGGGACTGAGCAACCGGGAAACCGCGGAAAAGCTTTTTCTTTCCGAGGGCACGGTAAAAAACTACATTTCCAGTATCTATAGCAAACTGGAAGTGCGTGACCGGTTGCAGGCAGTTAAAAAGGCCAGGGATGAAGGGATAGTATAATCAGGAGTCAGATTTCAGGAGTCAGTAGTCAGAATGAAAAACAAAAGCCATAGATGCCAAAAGGAGTGGCTCTTCTTGAACCAATCAACCAGAAAAATTACAATTACTGGGGTGCTAGGCGCTATTGCCGTTTTTCTGGGGGTGACTGGACTGGGCTTTATTCCGGTTCCGGATCCCAATATTGCCGGAGACGCCACTATAATGCACGTGCCGGCCATCCTTGGGGGCGTTTTGGAAGGTCCGGTGGTGGGAATTATTGTAGGTGCGGTGTTCGGGTTGTTTAGCATGCTTAATGCCAACAGCCCCATTTTTGCCGATCCGCTGGTATCAATATTTCCCAGGCTATTTGTGGGTCTGGTGGCCTACCTGGCTTTTACCGGCTTAAAGGGAGTAAGTCTTTATTTAGCCTGGATTGCTGCGGGTTTTTTAGGCACCCTCACTAACACAACACTGGTTTTGTCCATGGCTTATTTAAGGGGTTATATTACATGGGCGGCGGTGGTCGATATTATTCCCCAGTTCATTGCTGAGGCGGTTATCGCCATCGTTTTGACCATTGCCATAGCTCGGGGGATCGAACTTTATAAAAGTGGCAGGGATTCCTGGTATGCCGATCAGGATGAACAGGATATAGTATAAAGGTTATATTACAGATAGTGTTTTTACAGTGCGGGCTTTGCCCGGTTGTTATATGGAGGTTTTAATAATGAAGGCTTCCAAACTAGTTATAGCACTAGCCTTGCTTATTTGCATTTTGGCGTCGGTTGCTGCCGGTGCGGGGCTTTTTTATCATGATCAGGGTAGCCCTTTCTCCTTTGAAACCATACGCGGTGAAACCGTAATTCTTTATGGAGAAGGGCTCTATCGGTATGACACACTGTTTAGTGCCGCCGGTTTCATGGGCCAGGATGCGGTAACGTTGTTTTTAGGCATTCCCCTACTGGCGCTGGTAACTTTGCTTTATGCCCGTGGCTCTGCCAGGGCACACCTTTTGCTGACCGGTATCCTTGCTTTTTTTCTTTACGCATACGCAACGATGGCCCTGAGAGCTTCTTATAACAATTTATTTCTGGTCTATGTGGCCCTGTTTTCAACATCACTATTTGCTTTTATCCTGTCTTTCTCAACGGTCAATGTGAACGTTTTTTCCCAGCAGGTTATGAGCAAATTACCCCGGCGTTTTGCCGCTGGCTATATTTTTGCCAGCGGGCTGGTTACTTTAGTAGTATGGTCGTCTCAGATTGTGGCGGCTCTCATTGAGGGACGACCGCCTGTATTGTTGGAAAGCAGCGCCACAATGGTAACCGATGCTTTGGATTTGGCCATTATAACCCCGGCCACGTTTATATCCGGGGCGTTGATTCTTCGCCATAACGCGTGGGGTTATCGAATACTGTTTCCCTTGCTCGGTATTATTATCTTTTTATTACCTATCATTGTGGTCAGTACAATTCTTCAACTGTCGGTAGGAGTGACCTTTTCCGCCGGTGAAATTATCGGCCCGATATCCGGTTTTCTCATCTTGGGTTTGCTGGCCGTTATATTGATAATAAAAATTATTCGTACCATTCCCGACTCTATAGAATGCAGGGAAAAACATTAGATTTCACGTTACTGGAAACAATATTGTGTAAAGTAAGTAGCACTATTGCGAATACGGGGGAAATAACGTGGAAAAAAACTTGGGCCATGTCTACCAGCAAACCACAAAGTATTCCCGCAACAATCTTGAAGGAAGAAGACTGGACTGGGATAACAAGCCTGAAAGCTATAAAGAGTATGACGGTGAATATCTAGTATTGCCCGGCCCGCCGCCTGACGGAGGGAAGTCCCTCTGGCAGTCGTTGCTGGAGAGGAGATCAGTAAGGAATTACACCGTGGAAGAGCTTACCCCGGAGGAACTGGGGCAGCTTGCGTGGGCGGTCATGGGGGCCACCAGAGTTACGGCCCGTAAGGACTTCTTCTTTAGGACCGCTCCATCAGCCGGAGGCCTTTACCCCATTGAAACATATATTCATATCAACCGAGTAAAGGACTTTAGTCCTGGTATCTACCATTACAGCGTCCCCAAACACGGGCTGTATTTACTTCGGGATGGGGATTTGGGACATTCCCTGGCCGAGGCGGCGTTAGGCCAGCAAATCGTGGAGAATGCCGCTATCAATTTCTTTTGGACGGCGGTTACCAGCCGCACCTTCTGGAAATACGGCCAGCGGGGCATCCGCTATATTTATATGGATGCCGGCCACGCAGGACAAAATCTCTACCTGGCGGCAACGGCACTGGAGCTCGGTTGCTGTTCCATAGGCGCTTTTTTCGACGATGAAATAAATAAACTTCTGGGTGTCGACGGGGAAGACGAGACCATAGTGTACATGGCCTCGGTAGGCAAGTTAAAGAAATAGTAATTATAAAGTTAAGATGGCTTAGCCCCTTGCTGTTTAGGGGCTAAAATCTAAATACTCTTGGCCAAGATCATTTTACATATTTAATGAGACCACTTTCCCGCGTATATTCTACCATTTGCGCTAAACAATAGAATGGGAGTAATTTGCGGGGAAGTGAATGATTTGGTTGATTTTAATGAACTGATTCAAGCTATATCCCATTCGGTAATGGTTTTTATCATGCTTGTTATTTTATTCAGGTTTATTGGTAAAAAATTTCTGGCCCAAATGACTTTCTTTGATTTTGTTACCGGCATCACCATCGGTACAATTGGCGGAGCCAACCCACGGCCAGCTAAGCGTCCTCAAAAAAAGCCAGCACTTACCTTTAACACCCCAAGACTTAAATAAAAGCACCATTTATAAAGGAGTTTCGTCCGAAATAATAAGAGAAGGACAAATTGTGGAACAAAACCTTAAACAAAACCATTTAACCCATGAATGGCTGTATAACGAACTTGCATCCCGTAAGATTGGTAATATACGAGATATCTTTTTGGCTACTTTGTCAACGGACGGCAACCTGTATGTTGACCTTCGGGAAGATAACCTGTCATACATCCAGGAAGTAGAGGATGATGATTCAGTAATCTAATTTGCAGTTTAAAATATACATTTGCCATAAATTGACACGCAAATAAAGTAGGGATTTTGTTTAAATAAGTTAATCCAACCGGTTGGTTGGAATTTTTTTGGCCCAGGGCGTAACTTTTTAATACTCTAATTACTTAATCATTATAAAGAAGACTTGGTTCAGGTGGGGTTTTGACCCATACGTTGGGGACATTCCTCGACCCAAAAGCTTGACCCATAAGCAGAGGTGTGTCCCCTGACCGCTGAACCTTAGTCGCACTTATTTCGAGCTTACAGCCTGCTAATCCCATACGTTGGGGACATTCCTTTCCCCAGAGAAATACCCGAGCTTCAGCAGGTGTGTCCCCTTTCCTTATGCGAGGGTGGGGTCTTACAGGCTGTGCGAAGATAAATAGGCTACACCCGCGGGGTAGGGGGGATTTATACTTGGACTTGTGTTTGGAAAATGAGGCCCAGCTAATAGAAAAGGCCAGATCGGACCCGAATGCTTTTATTACTCTTTATGAGTACTATTTGCCTCACCTGTACCGTTATTCATACTACCGTACCAAAAGCAGGCAGGATGCCGAAGATGTTGTGTCGCAGACTTTTTTAAATGCCATGGAGAACATTGCAGGTTTTAAGCAAAAGGGAATTCCTTTTGGTCACTGGCTTTACCGGATAGCAGGAAACATTATTTACCGCAGCTACAAGCGCATGAACAGGGAAAACAGCTTGCAAGAGCATCCGCACAGTGCTGACATAGAAATTGTGCCCGAGCAAATGGATCTGCTGAAGTTTCTTCATGAACTGCCCGAAGCGCAGCAGCAGGTTCTAACACTTCGTTATATACAGGATTTAAGTATACAAGATGTGGCCGGGGTGATAAACCGCTCGGAAGGGGCAGTCAAGCAACTGGCTCTAAGGGGTCTGCGAGCACTGCGGGAAAGGATGGATGGCCATGAAAGATGAGTTTGAAAAACTAAATTCCGACCTGGGAAAACGCCTGCGTGAATTTCCCGATGTACAGGCGGACACTGTTTTTAAAGACAAGCTGCGCAGCAAGATACTGGCCGGACATACTCGAAAATCAAAGCGCGGGCGCTCCAGAGGTTTTAGTCTGTTTATTCGGTTGGGGTCGGTGGCGGCGGTGCTGGTGGTGATGCTGGCAGGTTGGCTGGCTTTTTTCAACCCGGGAAAGGACAGTAATCGTCCCAACGTTGGACCGCTGTTTATGGCCCAGGCTCAGGCAAGCAATACCCCGGTACCCCAAATTACTCTGGGCAGCGGCCTTGACGGCCTGCGGCAAGTGCAGTTTAAAATGCAGGGCGACATGCCCGCCGGCCTCGAAGAAGGAAATGTTTACAGGTACAAAAATGAAGTAATGACTGCCCAAAAGGCCCTGGAACTGGCCCGGCGCCTAGGTATCAGTAATGCGGAATTGGTAGAAGACGGAAGCAATATTCCTGAAAACAGGCATATTTATATCGCGGGACAAAATGCGGACCTTACAGTATGGCCTTTCCAGGGTTCGTGGTATTATTTCGGTCATCCTGACGGGGCAACCGGCGGCGGGCAACTTACTGTTAGTGAAATGGAAAATGCAGCTCTTGAATGGCTTAAAGCTGCAGGGCTATTGCCGCAGGAGGATTTTAACGTAGAACACACCATGCAGGAACCACAGGCTGCGGATGTTGTATTAACTGAGATAGTATTAACCCTGCCGGAAGCTCCGAACGGCCTTGCCTTGAACGGTTACATACCTGAAATTAGGGTTACGGTAACCTCAGGCGGCAAGGTGACCCAAGCCAACGGTACATGGTATTCCGAAGAACAGGCGATTGAGATGCCGTTTGCGGATTATAATGAAGCACTGGAAGCTTTAAAACGCGGTGAAGGTGTCTTTGAAGCCCCAAATTACCGTCATTACCAAACCGGCACGGCCACTATCCAGCGTGTGCAAACAGCCTATCAACTTGCCTACGCCATAGACTATACGCCTTACCTGATACCGGTGGCTGTCTTTAGCGGGGAATATAAGCCGGAAGGTGAGCCCGGGGATCAATTTACCGCCCTGGTGCCCCTGCTGAAAAACAATGTTAGGCCCAATTCAGGTAATTTCGCCCTGCAAACAAAGCTCCCAGTTGTAGATTCAGCCCTGACTTCAGTGATTGAGCGGGGCGTAGCAGTCTCCAAGTCCGAAATACCGCAGTTGGCTGCTTTCTTTAACATCAAGGGCCAGCCATTGGAAGACGGTTCTATCCGGGATGCCAGCGCCGAAATTTCCCCGACTTCATGGGATGGGGGCTGGCTGTATAGGGCTAATATAAACGCACAGATACAAAGTCCTGATTCTAACCGTATCTCAGAGGGCAAAGCCATGGAGATAGCCACCGGGCTGGTGCAGCAAATCCCGGTGCTGCCCGGGGAACCTGGAGCACCGGTAGTAAAAGATGATGGTTCAGGTTTCAGCTTGGTGGTATTCCCGCTGCTTTACAGTGGGGTGGCCATTACCAGCAGTGACCCGCCGGGTTTTGCATCGTATATTGCCGTTCAATTGGGCCCCGAAGGTGATGTGTGGTCGGTAAACTGTTTCCGCCCCATGCAAGCAGTCCCCGAAGAAAAACCTCTGCTTACACCGGAGCAGGCGTGGGATAAGTTACTGGTTAACAAATCGCAAATACATGTGGAAGGCTTCTTTGGCTCTATGCCCGGTGACCGATTTGTGGCTGATTCATCAAGTGTAACCGCGGTCGAACTGGCTTATATACCGCGCCACCCGGAAATGATGCGTAATGATAATTACGACCTGGTTTACGTGTTCACCGGCCAGGCGCAGGTGGGCGAGCGGTTGGTTAATTTTACAGCCTATGTAGATGCCGTGAAAGAATCATCATAATGTACAAGATATTTGTTGAACCAATAGACCCCCATCCTTGGATGGGGGTTGTTTCATAATGAAATGGTTCAGGTAAAATTTTGAACCAATAAAATGATTAACTATTCTAAATAGCCAGTAAAATAGAAAGGCATCGTAATTGCAGAATAAAAAGCACAAACATTGATGATTATACTGGAGGATTAACGGAGGATTATATATGAAAGCAGTTGTTAAAAAGAAACCTACCGGCAACTTTTTTTTTTCAACCACGGCCAGATCAATACTTTGTGTTGGTCTTACCTTGGTTTACTTGGTAGGTGCGTTTATAAATATACCCTATATTAATAACGTATTAAGCATTGTGAGCTTAACCTGTTTGATGGTTTGTATGCCTATTATTAAAAACAATGCCCGGGTAGTGGCATCGACTTTATTTATAGTGGGTGCTGCGATACTAGTTTATGATGGTGCGGGTTTTGAAACGTGGAGAACCGGATTAATCTATAACGTAAATTTAATCGCTTTACTGCTCCTGGTACCCGTTTTCGGTATGCCCCTAAAATACGGGGGCTATTACGGTGTTTTGGATGCGCTGGTGGGCAGGTACATGAATAACCGGAACCGGATTTACTGGGTTCCAGCCCTGCTTACCCATTTTTTCGGGGCGTTAATGAATATGGGTGCCATGCCTGTAGTTTATCAGTTAATTGTGCGTGGTAAACTGCCACGAGCATTTAATTCGGTCCCGGCTTCAATTTTAAGGGGTTTCTCCTCCTCAATATACTGGTCTCCCAATATGATTTCAGTTGGGGTGGTAACCTATTATCTGGGCATATCCTGGGCCGAATTCGCCCGCTATGGCATTTTTCTTACCGTAATAAGTTTAGTGGTTGGCTGGCTGGTACATATCTTTGCCAATAAAAAAAGCAGTGTTCAATTAAGTCTTTCTTCGCGCAATGACCAGATAGATATTAAAAAACTAGCGGAATTAATTATATTTTGCACAGCCTTTATCGGTACTATTATCTACATCGCCACCCGGACCTCTATACCAGTGCTAGATGCCGTTCCTCTAGTAGCATTGGTTTATCCTGTCATATGGTTGGGCGTGCTGGGTAGGGGGAAGGCAATTCCCCCCGCTTATACTGAATATGTGCAAAACGTATTGCCTCGGTTCACATCGGAAATAGTAATTTTTATGGGAGCGGGATTTGCAGCTACGGCGCTTTTAAGTTCCAATGCCGGAAATAAAGTTTCTGTTCTAATCAGCAGCATTGGTTTTCCCAACGAGTACTTTTTGTGCTTAGGTATTTTGGCTTCGATAGTGTTATTGGGTGTGCTTGGAGTAACGCCGATGGTAACGGTCATGGCCTACGGTGCCGCGCTGCAACCGGCTCTGCTGGGTTTGACTCCGATACAGCTTGCCCTGGTACTGGTTGGCGGGTGGGCGACCAGTGTTATTATTTCTCCTTTTACAGGAGTTACCTTAATCATGTCCGGGTTGGCGCAGAAATCACCTTTTGAAATAGTCCGTGCCAACTGGCCTTTCACTGTCCTGATGGTCTTGTTAATTGCTGCATTGCCTTCACTTATTAACTATTTTTCATTATAGTAAAAAAATGTCGAAAGATATCTATTATTGTCTAAATGTCTGCAGTATTGTAAACTACTTAAAGATGCATTTCGAAAATATATAATAATTTATAAATATAATATTTGGAAATATGACATAAATTTTAGCCAGGCGGGGGGATTAATATTATGGAGGAAACCATGAAGGATATAAAAATAGGTGTAGTTTCCACTTATCCGGAAATGTCCAAGTTGATTAACAAAATGGCTAGTGAAATGGAAATTAATTTGGAGGTAAGGGAAGGGATATTGGAGGAAGGCGTGTCTATTGCTTACCAATTTGAACACGAAGGTGTGGACGTAATCATCAGTCGGGGCGTGACGGGCCGGAAAATAAAAAAGGCTATTTCACTGCCTGTTGTTTTAATAGAAATAACTTCATTCGATATATTACAAGCACTTTACATAGCCAAAGGCATGGGGCGCAAGATTGCTTTTTTGGGCCACATGACCCATGATTTCAGTTCCGAATTTAAAACCATAACCAACATATTAGACATCCCAGTGGATTGCTATCCATATACCAATCTTTTTGAAATGGATGAACAAATGGGTAAAATTTTAAGATCAGATATTGATGTTGTGGTTAGTACGGGCTTATGCGTTTATGAGATGGCTAAGAGATCTGGTGTAAATGCCGTCCTGGTACAATCCGGTAATGACGCCATTCACGGTTCTATTAACCAGGCCTTGGAATTGGTGCAGGGAATTCGCCGCAATCACGAACGTTCTAAGCGATATCAGGCTGTGTTGGCATCCACCAATGACGGCATACTGATTATGGATGAGCATAAGCGTATTGTTTTTATGAATAAAGCTGCCGAAAGTCTTTTGGAAATGGATGCCCGTACCATAGTAGGGCGGCATATGGAAAATATAAGTGAATCCGTTATTTTAGGCTTTTTGTGTAATGGAGGCGCTAACAGCACAGAGGTTTTTAAAGAAATAGGACGCAAACAGTTCTGGATAAACAGTATGCCTATCATTTTGGAGAATAAGCAAAAAGGTACTGTTACTATGTTTCAGGGTGCGGATCGAATTCAGGTATTGGAACAAAACTTAAGGCGCCAACTGTTTAAAAAGGGACTTTTTGCCAAGCATACTTTTGAAGATCTTATTGGTAGCAGCGACCAACTTTTGGACACCATAGCCAGGGCTAAAAAGTATGCCGCTGCAAACGCCACTGTTCTGATATGCGGGGAGACTGGTACCGGAAAGGAATTGTTTGCCCAAAGTATTCATAATGACAGCGCCAGGCGGGATGGACCTTTTGTGGCCATAAACTGTGCTGCTCTGCCTGAGAATCTGTTGGAAAGCGAATTGTTTGGTTACGAGGAAGGAGCTTTTACAGGGGCAAAAAAAGGCGGCAAAACCGGTTTATTTGAGATGGCGCACGGGGGTACAATTTTACTTGATGAAATTGGTGAAATGCCCTTGCCTGTGCAGGCCCGCCTGCTGCGTATTTTGCAAGAACGGGAAATTATGCGATTGGGTAGTGACAGAGTGATTCCGGTGGATGTTAGAATAATTTCCGCCACCAACTATGAACTAAGCTTAGCCGTTAAAGAGGGTAACTTTCGCAGCGACCTGTTCCATCGTTTAGAGGTGCTAAACCTGGATATACCTCCTCTACGTAAGCGTAAAGAAGATGTAGAACAACTTGCGGAATTCCTAATTAAAAAGTTCAGTTTCGAGGAGAAAAAACATGTATCGTCTTTAACTGAATCGGCTATGGAAAAATTAAAAAAATACGATTGGCCGGGCAATGTCAGGGAACTGCAGAATGTAATGCAAAAGTATGTCCTTTTAATTGAGGAAAATCAAAAGGCTGAAGAATTAATTGCTAGACTGATCAATGAGAAAATTAAGAAGTCTTATGCAGTACCATCTGGAGATGAAAACAGCATCACGATTAAAATAGGTAAAATGGATGATATGGAGCTTGAGATTATAGAATACTTGCTTTCCACCGGCGCCAGTATTAAAGAAATTTCTCAGATTACTGGTACCAGTCGCACCACCTTATGGAGAAAGCTAAAGGACCTGGATGAAGCCATGTTTCGATAAGTAACTTCTTGGGTTGCATTTTGAACTTTTTAATGGTTGCATTTTGAACTTTGGCCATGTTGGAACTTAGTTTTAATTGAATTTTTCTGAGGATTCATAACAATATATATATTTGCAATCAATGGCACAATATTTGCTCTTGTTATTGGGCAAGTTAGTTAATTTGGGACGGGAGGTGTGCGTGGAAGGGGTTCTTGGGGCGGTTAAGTAATCTAATGTAAGTTGACCAAAGAGGAGGAGCAGAAAGTGCATAAAAAATCAATATTAGTTCTTATTGCATTACTGATAGTTACCCTGCTAACTGCAGGATGTGGTTCTAAGAATGAAGGCGGCGAAGGTGATAAAGCGGCTGATAGTAAGACTTATACTCTTAGTATGAATTGTCCTTATCCTCCGCCCGTACATGAATGGGAATCAAAGCACATAGCCCATGAAAAATTTGCCGAGCGCGTTAAAGAAGAAACAAACGGTAGAGTAAATATTAAAGTTTATTATAATGGCCAGTTGTCTTCTACCAATGAAGCATTAGATTCTTTAAAGCGGGGCGTTACTGATATGGAAAGCTCAACTTCCTATTGGGGTGGCGTTGTTCCCGAATCCGATGTTATCTGGCTGCCATTCTGGAGTAAAGGTCACGAGCATGCCATGCACGTTATGCGTGAGACCAAGGTCGGTGAAATGTTTGAAGAAGCTTATCAGAAACAGGGATTAAAAGTGTTGTTTTATTGGCCGGTCAGCATTGAAGGGTTAATATCTACTGAACCAATTAAAACATTTGATGACATTAAAGGTACCAAACTTCGCATGGGCTCCAGCATGTGGCCCACCTGGTTTAAATCAATGGGAGTAACACCTATAAATGTTGCGCCCTCTGAGCAATATGAAGCTATGATGAGAGGCACAATGGATGGAACTATTTATGTTTTATATAGCATTGATACTTACAAGTTTTATGAAGTAGCTAAGAACATAACGCTACCCGGCTTTATTGACCCATTCCTCTGCTATGTTTTAGTAAGCGAAGAATCATGGAATGAATTGCCGGAAGATCTGCAGCAAACTATTGAAGGAATCGCCAAGGAAATAGAAGCGGAAGCCGTTATAGGTTCCCAGAAACTCACCGATTCGATATTGGAGATTTCCGATGAAAACGGTGTAACAGTAAACAAATTAAACAAAGAGGAATTTGAGAAATTTAGAGCATCAGCCATGCCTCTGTGGGATGAATTCGCTGCTAGAAACGAAAATACCGCGGAAATGGTTGAAATATTAAAAGAAGATCTTAAGCAATGGGAAGCAAACAATCCCGAATCAAAAGAATGGGAAGAAAGATGGTTGGCCGAGTAGCAATTGTAAGTCTTTATGAAATGACAGGGTTTAGGCCCTGTCATTTCATAAAGAAACGGGGGGAAATAAATGAATTCTTTAGAAAAATTAATAGCAAATATAAATGAATATATGATGTGGATATGCGGCTCAATAATTATGTTTATGGGTTTGTTAATTACCGTCGATATAATACTGCGTTCCACGATAAACTATTCTATTCAATGGGCTTTTTCTCTTAATGGCTATTTAAGCGCTACAGTTGCCTTACTGGCGGGTGGCTATGCTTTACTGCACAAACACCACGTTAAAGTGGATATTTTCTACATGCGGTTTCCCTCTAGAGTAAAAGGTATTGTTGACATTGGTACATCCTCATTATTATTTCTTCTTTGTGGAGTTTTTGTCTGGACTGGTGGCAATTTATGTTTTGAATCCTTTGTTTCAGGGTACACCACGGGAGGTGTCCTTGACATGCCGTTATATATTCCCCAAATGCTAGTACCATTGGGAGGGGCATTGCTGGGATTACAGGCATTCGTTGATTTAACCTATAATATAAAACTGGCCCTAGGCATAAAAACACTTGTCGAGGAGGGCTCATCATAATGGAACCTTCATTATTGGCACTAATTCTGATCGGCGCATTATTAATAATTATGGCTTTAGGCTTACCAGTTGCGTTTACCCTGGGTGGTCTTTCACTAGCCATTGGTTTTTTTGTCTGGGGAGGTACTGGTGGTTTTTATGCGGTGGCCCTGGGGGCACTGGGTAAGGCTACTAGCTTTACCCTGACTGCTATTCCTCTTTTTCTGATGATGGCGGCTGTTTTGCGCTTTAGCGGGATGGCCGATGATATGTATGAAATGATTAATCGTTGGATGGGCAAAATTAAAGGCGGACTGGCTCTGGGCACAGTTATTATTTCCGCTATCTTTGCCGCCATGGTAGGCATCAGCACGGTGGCCACTGCTACCCTGGGTTTGACGGCTATGCCGGCCATGCTTAAAAGGGGTTATAATAAAAAGCTGGTTGCCGGCGCCATCTGTGCTGGCGGTGCCTTGGGCATCATCATACCGCCCAGCGTAATCATGATTATCTATGCCGCCGAAGCCGAAGTATCGGCGGGCCAGATGTTTTTTGGCGGTGTTGTTCCCGGCCTTATTATGTGTTCATTATTTTTAATTTATATCGCCATACTGTGCATAAAAAACCCCGCCTATGGGCCACCTGTGGAAGAAAACTTTACTTTACCGCAAAAAATGGAGTCGCTTAAAGCAGTGACGTTGCCTATGTTTATTATTTTATTGGTTTTGGGTGTAATTTACACCGGCATTGCCACACCAACTGAAGCTGCTGCAATTGGTCTTGTGGGTTCTTTAATGTGCGCTGCAATAAAACGCAAGTTGGACCAGGGAAATATAAAGAATATGATGGCCATGGGTGTTGGGGTTAACGCTATGGTATTTTGGATTATTCTTGGTGCGGTTGCTTATTCTCGACTTGTTACCATGACCGGTGTTGGTGAATGGTTCAGCGAGCTGGTCACGGGGATGGATGTAAATAGATGGGTAATATTATTGGGTATGCAGGCTATATTTTTTATAATGGGTATGTTTTTGGACCCTGCCGGCATTATATTAATAACCGGGCCCTTCTTCCTGCCTGTGGTTAGTGCACTTGGCTTTGACCCGCTTTGGTATGGCGTATTGTTTGTCATCAACATGTGCATGGCTTACATTACCCCTCCATTTGGATTCAACTTGTTTGTTATAAGAGCGGTTGCTCCCACTGGTATATCAATAGGCGAAGTTTATACAGCCATTTGGCCGTTTGTTTTTATTATGGCCTTGACCCTGTTAATAGTTGCTTTAGTTCCGCAAACTGTTACCTGGTTACCAAGTTTACTTATTAAATAGCCATGATTCTTTGGAGGGATAAACTTGTCAGTCAATAAAGTAACAACTCTAGCAGAAGCTGTACAGGGGCTTGTTAATGACCATGATACAGTTGCCCTGGGGGGTATACTATCCCGCGAACCGGTGGCTTGTAGTTATGAACTGATCAGGCAAAATAAAAAAGAGCTGACCCTTATTGTCGATAGTCATGACGAATCAGTAGAGCTGCTTATAGGCGCCGGCCTGGTAAAAAAGGTAGAGTCAGCTTATGTATGGGTAGGCGTAATAGGAAGCGGGCTTAACTTTAGAAGGGCGGTTGAAAAGGGACTTCCCAAACATATAGAAGTAGAAGACTATACCAACCTTGCTATTGGCATGCGCTTTTTAGCCGGAGCGTTGGGCGTTCCCTTTCTCCCGGTTATGTCAATGTCCGGATCTGACATTCCTAAGTATAATGACAAAATTATAAGCATGGCAGATCCTTACAAAGGACAACCAGTCAACCTGGTGCCGGCTGCTGAACCCGACGTTGCCTTTATCCATGTTCAACGGGCGGATAAAATGGGCAATGCCCAAATTTGGGGGATGCTTGCTAACGATGTAAATATTGCCCGGGCGGCTAAAAAATTGATCATTACCTGCGAAGAAATTATTCCTACGTCTGAAATCAGAAAGATACCCAATATGACCCAAATACCGCATTATTGCGTAGATGCAGTGGTAGAACTTCCTTTTGGAGCACATCCATTAGGCGTAGCCGGGTATTATTGGCTGGATACGCCATTCAGGCGAGATTGGCTTAAAGCATCGAAGACACAAGAAGGCTTTGACGCCTGGGTAGAGGAATGGGTTTTAAGCTGGGATAAATTTGAGGAATACCTGCAGAAATTAGGCTCAGACAGGCTGGCCAAGCTGCGGAAATTGGAAAGAGATAATTATCAAATCCCAAGAATAGAGAATTACTAGGGGGTATTGCAATGAATTATACAACACAAGAATTTATGGTTTCAGCTTGCTCCCGCCTAATTAAGGACAATGAATGTGTTTTTATAGGTGTAGGGATTCCTTTATTGGCCGGAGTAGTAGCCAGCAAGATTCATGCGCCAAATTCCGTATTAATTTACGAGGCTGGTGGAATTGGGGCTATAAGCCGCAGGTTGCCATGGAGTATTTCAGATAACGCTACCACTGATAATGCCCTTGTGGCAACTGAACTATGGAGGGTTCTAGGTGATGTTCAGCGTGGCTACATTGATGTGGCTGTCATTGGTGGTGCTCAGATAGATAAATTTGGCAACCTTAACACCACAGCAATAATAGGTGCAGGAAAGACCTATCAAAGGCCAACTACACGTTTACCCGGCTCAGGCGGTGCTAACGATCTGGCTTCTTCAGCTAAGAGGGTGCTTATTGTAATGAGGCTGGAAAAAAGAAAGTTTGTCGAAAAGCTTGATTACATAACCAGCCCGGGTTATATAGCGGGCCCTGGAGATAGAGAAAAAGCTGGTTTAAGGGGTGGGGGACCGGAAACGGTAATTACTAATAAATGCATTTTTAGATTTGACCCTTTAACCAAGGAAATGTATCTAGATGAATTGTTCCCCGGAGTGACTGTGGATGAGGTTAAAGCAGCTGTGGAGTGGGATTTAAAAGTAGGTTCCAATTTAAAACAAGTTGAGCCCCCTACCGAAGGTGAAGTTGAAATCATGCATCGAATCGATCCGCTTGGGGTGGTTTTAGGAAGCAAAAGCAAACAAGAAAACCAATCTTTTGAGGAGTATTATAAAATTATGAAAGAGTGCTATGAATCCATGGCGCTATTAATTTAATCATTTTATGGTCCTTTAGCATATTTGAATTGTAAGACCACCGCCATAGGCGGGTCTTTTTTTGCCTTTTTGAGTGTGGTTTTAATAAGCAACTGCCGGGTTACATATTGAAACCCGGGGCGAAACCAGCTAGCAAATGTCATTAAGCACTAACTTCAACAAATGTATTGTCTCTTGGCGTTTTTCATACTTTTCAGCATTTTAATTTAATTATTAGAATAATGGCACACGTTTTGCTTTATTAAGAATAGTAAAAAATGCGCAACTATTGATTCAATAATCGGTGGGAGCGCAAACAGTTTTAAAATGGGAGGGTTAATTAATGGCCGAATTTGCATACGATGTTCGGGACATCAAGTTCATACTAAATGAATGGCTGGACATGGAAGAAGTTTTTAATCTGGACAAATTTAAAGAGAATTATGAGCTGGATGACGTAGACTTTATACTAAATGAAGTTTATAAGATCTCCAAGGAAGTTGTATTTCCCATTAATAAAGAAGGGGACGAAATTGGCGTCAAGTTTGCGGACGGTCAGGTTAAAGTTCCGCCGTCGTATATAGAGGCCTATAAATTTTTGCAGGAAAACGGCTGGGGCTCTGCTAATGAATCGCTGGGCTCCGAAACCATTATGCCGTTAACTTTATACAGGGCGTACAACGAAATAATTATGGCAGCCTGCCCGGCACTGTCATCCTATATCAAGTTGACCACCGGTGCGGCCAACCTGATCTACAGGTTTGGCCAGGACAAAGACCGGGAACTGTTCATTGAAAATATGCTGAACGGTCGATGGACTGGCACCATGTGCCTAACAGAGCCGAATGCCGGTTCTGACGTGGGAGATTCCAGCACTAGAGCTTATCCTACCGATGACCCCAGAATATATAAAATTAAGGGCACCAAAATGTTTATTACCGGTGGCGAGGTTGATTTAAGCGATAATATCATTCACATGGTGCTGGCTCGCCCAGAAGGAGGTGCCCCCGGTTCTAAAGGACTGGGCCTGTACATTGTGCCCAAAATTTGGGTTAATGATGACGGCAGCATGGGTGAACCCAACGATGTTGTATGCACCGGCGTTGAGCATAAGATGGGGCTTAAGGCGTCTGCCACAGCTATGTTAAACTTTGGTGAAAATGATAACTGTCTCGGGATACTGGTGGGCAGCCCACCGGACGACGCAGGGGCTTCCAAAGGTTTGTCCATGATGTTTCACATGATGAATGAATCACGCATCGGCACGGGCCACAATGCCCTGGCCCAAATGGCTGCGGCTTATAATTTCGCGGCGCGTTTTGCCACCGAACGGATTCAGGGTCGCCCCTTTACCAACCCCAAAGAAGGACGGGTGCCACTGATTAAACACGAAGATGTAAAAAGAATGCTATTAGAAATTAAAGCCCAGGTCGAGGCCATCCGGGCCATGGTATTTAAGGGTTTTTACTACCTGGATATTGCCGAACACGGCAGCGACAAGGAAAAGTCCACCAGGTGCCAGGGACTGGCCGAGATACTCACCCCACTCATTAAGACTTACTCCAGTGAAACCGCCTGGCAGATGATCGGTCAGGCCATTCAAGTATACGGCGGGGTGGGTTACACTGAAGAATACCCCGTCTCCCAGTATGCCCGTGATGTGAAGATACTTTCCATTTGGGAGGGAACTTCATTTATTCACGCTATGGACTTGGTGGGCCGAAAAATGCGCATGAATGGCGGGCAGTCGTTCGCTAACTGGATGGATGACCGGAAAGACTTTATCGAGCAAAATAAAGATACTGCAGGGTTTGCCGTGGAATTTGGCAACCTGGAAAAAGCATACTGCTGTATGACCGAAGTTAAAGATCTGTACGCTTCGTATTATGCTAACAAGACCGAAAAGGGAGAACTAATACCACTTTACGCACCGCAAGTGCTTACCTGTTGTGCCCAGTTGTTTGCCGGAGAAGCGATTATGGATCAGGCTTTGCTAGCCAATAGCAAGCTGGCTACCTTGGATGCGGGCCACCCCGATTATAACTACTATAAAGGTAAAATTGCGGCTGCCCGGTATTTTAGCAATAATATTCTGCCCCATGTGGTTATGCTTACCGAGCTAATTAAAAATGCTGACAAGTCGGCTGTTGAGTGCCCGGAAGAGGCGTTGGTCATTAATATCTAGTTAAGAATTATTAATGAGAACTCTGATTAAAAGCCAAATTAGCAGAAAGCACACATGACCGTAGACGGCTAAGAAACCGATAACATTGTACTGATAAGGGGAATTAATGGTATGAGATACCAAGAGGAGTATAGGAGCAAATTGGTTACCGCTGATGAAGCGGTAAAAGCGGTAAAATCAGGCGACTGGGTGGCCTACAGCCATTTTGTGACCACCCCTCGGGTTTTGGATGAGGCTCTGGCTAGGCGGAAAGATGAACTAAGTGATGTTAAGTTAAGGGGCGTTTGTTCACTTTACCCGGTTCATGTTGCCCTGGCCGACCCGGAACAAAAGCATTTTATTTATAATAGTGGTTTTTTTAGCGGCGTAGACCGGAAACTACAGGACGATGGTATGTCTTTCCATATCCCCGGTCTGTACGCCGAGTCACCGGTGAATATCCGGTTGGGTAATTCTCCAGCAATCAACGTGGCCATGCTCGTAACCACCCCCATGGATGAGAACGGTTTCTTCAATTTCAGCTTATCCAACTCTTACGAGCGGGCGCTGTGTGAAAAAGCTCAAACCGTAATCGTGGAAGTGAACCGGAATGCGCCTCGCTGCCTGGGTGGGGATCAGGAGTGTGTACACATTTCCGAAGTGGACTATATCGTTGAGGGTAGAAACGATCCGCTGTTTGAGATACCCGTGCACCCGCCCACCGAGGTGGATAAAAAAATTGCTGCCCTAATAGTGGAAGAAATTGAAGATGGTGCCTGTCTGCAGTTGGGTATCGGCGGTATGCCCAACACCATTGGCCAAATGCTGGCCGATTCTGATCTAAAGGATCTGGGTGTACACAGTGAAATGCTGTGCGGCTCTTTTGTGGATCTATATGAAAAAGGGATCATCACCGGGGCCAGAAAAACGATAGACCGCTTTAAAATGGTTTTTAGCTTTGCCTTGGGAGACGCCAGGTTATACGAATTTGTAAATAATAACCCTGCCTGCGCCATTTACCCGGTGGACTACACCAACTCGGCGGAGAACATTGCCAAAAATGACAAGCAAATTTCCATTAACAACGCCATCGAGATAGATTTATACGGTCAGGTTAGTTCAGAATCAGTGGGTTCCCGGCAGATTTCCGGAACCGGCGGCCAGTTTGATTTTACTTATGGCGCTTTTCGTTCCAAGGGTGGCAAGGCATTCATCTGCTTGAGCTCGTCCAGGAAGGTTAGGGATAAACAGATCTCCAGGATTGTGCCCACCATTACCCCCGGCAGCACTGTAACCGTGCCCAGGTCAGTGGTGCATTACGTAGCTACCGAATACGGTAAGGCTAACTTGAAAGGCAAGCCAACTTGGCAACGGGCGGAGATGCTGATTGAGATCGCCCATCCCGACTACCGGGATGACCTGATTAGGGAAGCAGAAAAGATGAAGATATGGACCAGAACTAATAAGCGGTTATGATTTGAAAATAAATTAATTTTTGAAAAAGAGGTGCAATGATAATGGCAAGTTTTGCAGTCAAAAATATTTGTATTATCGGCGCGGGGAATATGGGACACCAGATAGCCCTCTCCGCAGCTTTAGCGGGCTACAAAGTGGTCTGTACTGATATCAATCAAGAGATTTTAAAGCAGGCTGAAAATTTTGTTGATACCTATCTACCCCAACGGGTAACCAAGGGTAAGCTCACCGAGGACGAATCCAAAGCAGCCCGGGCTAGGGTATCTTTTACCAGCGATTTAAAAGAAGCGGCCCAGGACGCCGATCTAGTGATTGAGGCCGTGATAGAAAAACTGGAGCTAAAACGTAAGATTTTTGCGGATTTGGACAAAATTTGTCCCCCGCATGCCATATTAGCCACCAACAGCTCCTACATAGTCAGCTCCAAAATCGCTGACGTAACCGGTAGACCGGACAAAGTTTGCAATATGCACTTCTTTAATCCGGCTCTGGTGATGAAGCTGGTGGAAGTGGTCAAAGGGCCGCACGTATCCGATGACACGGTGGAGATAGTGATGGAAGTATGCAAAAAGATGGGGAAAGTACCTGTTATGCTGCAAAAAGAAATATACGGCTTTTTGGTTAACCGGATTGTTTCCGCCATTAAAAACGAAGCACTGTATATCTATGATATGGGGGTGGCTACTCCCGAAGATATTGACACTGCAGTGGTACATGCCCTGGGACACCCGATGGGCCCGTTCAGATTGCTTGATTTAACCGGTGTCGACCTCACTTACTATATTAGTACGGAACGCTACCAGGAAACTGGCGATCCCAAGTACAAGCCCTCGCCTATTATTGTAGAAAAATTTATCAAGAAAGAATGGGGCCGCAAAACCGGTAAAGGATTCTATGACTATTGCAAGTAAAAATCAAACAATAAAATATAAGCAACACAAATATCCTGCCTAAAAGGGGGCTAATTATAAATGAGAGAAGTTTACTTGGTTGAAGGGGTGCGCACGCCCATAGCCAAGGCGGGCAAAAGATCTTGGTTTGCCAATGTCAGGGCGGACGACCTGGCTGCCGCGGTGATAAATGAAGTGTTGAACCGGGCCGACGTTACCGGGTCCAAGAGAGAACAAGTGGATGATGTTATGCTGGGCGGCACTTATTTAATGCAGGATATGGGTTCCAATATCGGTCGCTATGCTACTATCATGGCCGGCATGCCGTTTAGTGTCCCCGGGTGTACGGTGGATCGCCTCTGTGGATCCGGTCTGCAAACCATTGCCTTTGCTGTTTCTTCCATTGCTATGGGCTGGTCGGATTTAATTATTGCCGGCGGGGTTCAACAAATGACCCATGTGCCGATGGCCTCGGGCTTTAGCCCCAACCCCCGGCTAGCGGAGTTTACCGACCCCGATATGATACGGATGGGTTATACCGCGGAAATGGTAGCCAGACGGTACAATATCAGCCGGGAAAAACAAGATCAGATGGCTGCAGAGAGCCATGCCAAGGCCCATAAAACTACCGAAGCAGGCCTTTTTAAGGATGAAATATTACCCATTGAAGCAGATGTGCCCACCGAGGACGGGGGCACTCAAAAAATGCTGGTTACCCGGGATCAGGGTATCAGACCGGGCACTACTATGGAAACGCTGGCCAAGCTAAAGCCGGTATTTATGGATGATGAACTGGCCACCGTCACTGCTGGTAATTCCAGCCAGACCAATGATGCTTCCGCTGCTGTTCTGGTGGCCAGTAAGGAAAAAATACAAGAGCTGGGTTTAAAGCCTAAAATGAAGCTGGTGGCTTATGCTGTGATTGGCGTAGACCCCGTCGTCATGGGTATTGGCCCTGCTTTAGCTATCCCCAAAGCCCTAAAGCAAGCCGGCATGACTATTGATCAAATAGATTTGTGGGAAATTAACGAGGCCTTTGCCTCCCAGGCTGTTTATTGCACTGAAGAGTTAGGCATCAGAAACCATCCGCTGCTTAATCCGCGCGGCAGCGGCATAGCTCTGGGGCACCCGCTGGGCTGCACCGGGGCGCGCATTGCCACCACCCTGATGCACGAAATGCCTTATTACAACGCCAAATTCGCCGTAGAAAGTATGTGTATCGGTCACGGTCAGGGCGCTGCAGCGATCTGGGAATGGGTTGGCTAATTAGATTTATTAAAAATTTCGAACCACAAGAGGAAGGGACAAACATGGATTACCAAAATATACTGCTCGAAAAAGACGGTCATATTGCCGTGATTACTTTAAACCGCCCGGAAGTGCGCAATGCCCTGGATCCCCAAACATGGGCTGAGATTCGCGGCGCCGCGCGGGAATGTCGTTTCGAAAAAGATGTGCGCGTGGTAATTATCACCGGGGCGGGAGGAAAAGCATTTGCCTCCGGGGCAGATATCCGCTCTCTTAGGGAACGCGAGGCACTGGAAGTACTAAAAAGCGAAGCCCAGGAATCATTGAATGACCTGGAAAACCTGGATAAGCCGGTTATTGCCGCTATTGACGGGTTTGCCCTGGGCGGCGGATGTGAGCTGGCTCTGGCCTGCGATATCAGGATTGCCACCAGTCGCTCCAAGTTAGGCCAGCCCGAAGTTAACCTGGGCATTATCCCGGGGGCGGGCGGCACCCAGAGACTACAGAGAGTAGTTGGCGTTGGCAAAGCTAAAGAACTAATCTTTACCGGCGATATCATCAGCGCCCAGGAAGCTAAAGAGATTGGTCTGGTGAATAAGGTAGTAGAGCAGCCCGAAGATTTGCTTTCGGTGGCCAAGGAAATGGCCCAAAAAATAATTGCCAAGGGGCCGATGGCTGTTAGCCTGGCCAAAGTGGCTATCAATGTGGGTGCCAACACGGATATTAACTCGGGGTTGTTATTTGAGAAGTTCGCTCAGGTAATCGCCTTTTCCACCGCAGACCGCATTGAAGGTACAACTGCATTCTTAGAAAAACGCAAGCCGAATTTTAAAGCTAAATAAAGAAGCCGACGGTTATCGGCGCTATCCACTAACAAGTTGATGCGGTGCTTACCCGGACTTCGGCGTGGGCATCGCATGCCTTATTTGACGCAGTTACATTACCGGTTAAAACGGGAGTAAAAAGGAGGGCTAGCTATGGACTTTAGTCTGTCTGATGAAATGAGAGACATGAAACGGACGATTCGCGATTTCGTGGATAACGAAGTGGAACCCTGCGCCATGCAAATAGAAGAGGAAGACCATATTCCCCAGCATTTGATTGACCAGGCCAAGGAAATGGGCCTTTTCGGCATGAGCATCCCGGAACAGTATGGCGGTCTGGGCCTGAACATGGTGGAAAAGTGCCTGCTGCTAGAAGAGCTCGGCCGGGCCAACATGAGTTTCACCACCTATATCGGGGCCCACACGGGCATCGGCACCACCGGTATCGTAGAACTGGCTAACGAAGAATTAAAACAAAAATACCTGCCCGGCCTGGCCAGCGGTGAAAAACTGGGCGCTTTTGCCCTGACCGAACCCGATTCCGGTTCGGATGCCACCAATATGAAAACCTCGGCAGTTTTAAAGGGCGATAAGTGGATCTTAAACGGCATGAAACATTTTATCACCAACGCACCAGAAGCAGAAGTATTTACAGTTATCGCCGTAACGGACAAGGAAAAAGGGGCCCGGGGCGGATTTACCGCTTTCGTGGTGGAAAAAGATTCTCCCGGCTTCTCCATCGGTACCATTGAAAGAAAGATGGGCCTGCGCGGCTCGCACACTTCAGAGGTTATCTTTGAGGATTGTGAAGTGCCCAAGGAAAATGTGCTGGGGATAGAAGGCAAAGGTTATTCCAGTGCCTTGCGGATTTTAAGCAAGGGTCGGGTGGCGCTGGGGGCCCGCTGTGTGGGCGCTTGTGACAAGCTGGTGGAGTTATCTGCTAAATACGCTCAGCAGCGGGTGCAGTTTGGTCAGCCCATTGCCAGTTTCCAGGCTATCCAGTGGATGCTGGCTGAAATGGCTACCGATACCGAGGCGGCTAGGGCGCTGACCTACCGGGTGGCCTGGATGGTAGACCAGGGCCTGCCGGTGTTGAAAGAAGGCCCCATGGTTAAACTGTTTGCCTCTGAAGCACTGGGCCGGGTGGTTGATAAGGCGGTTCAGGTGCACGGCGGCATGGGATATATGAAGGAATTCCCGGTGGAACGTTTTTACCGGGATGCCAGATTGACTCGCATCTACGAGGGAACCAATGAAATACAGCGGATGGTTATAGCCGCCCGGCTGCTTAAAGAATTACAAATATAAGCTGCCGAGCAAGAAAGAAGGTGACCGGATGGAAAGCGTAGCCATTATTGGAGCCGGGCAGACCAAATACGGTGATTTTCCCGGCCTTGGTGTTAAGGAACTGTTTGCCGAAGCTTACCTGGAAATGCTGCAGAGTGTAGACCGGGGGCTGGAACAGCAGCGGATTGGGGCCGCCTATATCGGCAGCCTTAGTGCGGGCAGTGGATTTCAACTGGGTCAGTTGGCCCCACTGCTTATGGGCCATGTGGGCCTGCCCCACGTGAATGCAGCTCGCATTGAAAATGCTTGTGCCTCGGGTGGGTATGCCTTGTATAGTGCGGCCTGCGCGGTGGCGTCCGGCAAGTTTGACCTGGTGCTGGCCGCGGGCGTGGAGAAGATGAGGGACGTTTCTTCAAGCAAGGGCAGATACTGGCTGGGGGTTTCCGGGGATACCGAATATGAGCGCCTGGCCGGTTCCACCTTTGCCGGCATCTATGCCCTGATGGCCGCCAGGTACATGCACGAATACGGGCTGAAAAGGGAGCACCTTTCCATGGTGGCGGTAAAGAATCACCGTCACGCGGTGTCCAACCCTAAAGCCCAGTTCCGTAAAGAAATTACCATCGAGCAAGCCCTAAAGGGTGTTCCGGTGGCCCACCCCTTTAACGTGTGGGACTGCAGCCCCACCACCGACGGCGCGGCGGTGGTACTGCTCTGCAACGCCAAGATTGCTAAAGAGTTTACCGATAAACCCGTTTATTTAAAAGGGTTCGGGGCGGCCAGTGATTATCTGGCCATCCACGACCGGGACAGCATGACCAGGCTGCTGGCTACCCGTAAGGCTGCTGACGAAGCGTATAAACAGGCTGGTGTCGGGCCTAAGGATATTGATTTTGCCGAGGTGCACGATTGTTTTACCATTGCCGAAATTCTGGCCTACGGTGACCTGGGCTTTGCCGAGGAAGGACGGGCTCAGTACCTGTTGGAGGAAGGTTTTACCCAATTGGACGGCAAACTGCCGGTTAATGCCAGCGGGGGATTAAAGGCCAAGGGGCACCCCATTGGGGCCACCGGGTGCGGTATGGCCTGCGAAGTTTTTAAACAACTGCGTGACGAGGCCAAAGAACCCAGCCGGCAGATTAAGAACGCCAGGTACGCTTTATCCCATAATGTAGGTGGTTCCGGCGGGACAGCCGCGGTATTCATCTACCAGAGGGGGGACGCCTGATGACCAAGAGTATCATATCCGGTGGAGTTTACTTGCCCACCTTACGGATCAAGCGCGATGAGTACCTGAGCGCCTTGGGCAGTTGTTCTGCCGCCATGCGGGAGAAAACAGTCATGGACATAGATGAAGATGTGATTACTATGGCGGTGGCAGCAGCCAGGGACGCCCTGGCTGACCTGGATGTTTCCCGCGTGGGTGTGCTGACCCTGGCCTCCACTAATTTTCCCTATCAGGAAAAGGCGCTGGCCGGTACCCTGGTAGAGGCGCTGGGGCTGGATAAGCATGTGCTGACCTCTCAGCATGGCAATTCCACCATAGCAGGCACCGAAGCACTGCTGGCGGCGCTGGGCTTGCTGGAACAAACGGAGCAGCAATACGCCCTGGTGGTTGTATCCGATGCCCCGACGTCCGGGCCTGATGTGGACATGGAACATGGCTTCGGTGCTGCTGCCTGCGCCTTTGTGCTGGCCAAAGACGAACCGGGTCTGGCATTTGAAGGGGTTTATGCCCAATCCGGGGAAACCATGGGCCTGCGCTACCGTCTGCCGGGGGAAACCGATATCAGGGATATCGGAGTAAAAGCCTTTGCCACCCTTGACTACAATGAAATGGTCAAGGCCGCAGTAACGGGGTTGGTAAGCAAGCTTAACCGGAACTTGGCGGATTACCGCCATATAGTTATGCACCAGGCAGATGCAAAAACCGCTGCGGCTTTGGCCAAAAAGATGGGTTGCAGCGATGTGCAAACCAAAGAAGGATCTGTATTTGCTGATACGGGAGACATCGGGGCCTGTTCATCTTTGCTGGGTTTATGCCGGGTACTGGAATCCGCTGCTTCCGGGGACTGCCTGTTAATATCTTCCTACGGTTCGGGCTCGGGAAGTCAAGCCCTGAGTTTTCGTCTGCAGGCACCCCTGAAGAACAGCGGTTCGTTCCAAGCCAGGCTTGAAGATAAAAAATATATCGGGTATATCCAATATCTAAAACAGAAAAGAAGTATCTGAGGTGATTAAATGGGCGCTCACATATCTATTCCCATGTACCAGAGGGCGGTTCCCCAGCGTTACAGGCTGGTGGGGCAGCGCTGCGGGGCCTGCGGCAAGATTAACTTTCCTCCCAAGGCAGTGTGCAAATATTGTTACCAGGGTACATCCTTCGAAGATGTCCAGCTAAGCGGCAGGGGCACGGTATATTCATATACCGTAATTGCCGGAGGCGGCGCCCCGCCCGAATTTGCGGCAGAAGCCCGGTGTAAGGGCAGTTACCCCGTAATAATTGTTGAGCTGGCAGAAGGACCCCGGGTAATTGCCCAGATGGTTAATCCCCCCGAAGAGGGAATTGCCATAGGCATGCCGGTAAAAGCGGTATTTAGAAAGATATATGAAGAAGAAGGGGTAATCAGGTACGGGTTTAAATTTAGCCCGGCCTGATTGAACTGGCCTTTCGCTGGGCCAATAAATATTAAAAAGGTGGGAAAGCTCATGAAATACGTTGTGCTACTGAAACAGGTATATGATACCGAAACAAAAATTACCCTGGATGCCAATGGCACGATTAGCAATTCCGGCATTACTTTAATTATGAATCCCTACGATGAATATGCCGTGGAAGAAGCTCTGCGCCTTAAAGAAAAGGGCGAAGGCGAAGTAACAGTGGTCAGTGCCGGAGGCCAGCAGGTGCAGGACGCTTTAAGACAGGCGCTGGCGATGGGGGCCGATAAAGCGGTGCTGGTGGATTCGGAGGGTGCAGACCTGGACGAATATGCTACAGCTATAATATTGGCCAAAGCAATTGAGAATATTGGTTTCGATGTTATCTTAGGCGGGTTCCGGGCCATTGATGACGGTTCCGCCCAGGTGGCTGGCCGGGTGGCGGAAATATTAAAAGTCCCGGTGGTCAACGTGATCACCAAATTAGAGGTTGAAGGCTCCCAAGCAACAGCTACCCGTGAGATAGAAGGCGGCAGTGAAGTGGTGGAAGTATCCCTGCCTGCTGTTTTTACTGCTCAAAAAGGACTGAACGAGCCTCGATATCCATCTATGAAAGGGATTATGAAGGCTAAGAAAAAGCCGATGGATAAAAAGACGCTGGCCGACCTGGGTCTAGATAACGACCAGATTGCCGCCAGGGTCAAGCCGATATCCTTCTCGCTGCCGGAAGCGCGCAAGGCCGGCAGGGTTATTCCGGGCGAACCCGGACAAGCAGCGGCTGAACTTGCCAAACTGCTTCGTGAAGAAGCCAAGGTAATATAAACATAAGTACTAAGGAGTCAGGAGTCAGGAGTCAGGAGTCAGGAGTCAGAATGAGGGAACCGACGAAATACGGAAAAGCATATTTTCTGGTTCTTAAATTTTAAATACTGAATAGACCTTGATGTCGCTAATGCAAGCATTCGGTAGCAGTATTAAATTAATCATTTATGTCATTCTGAACGCAGTGAAGAATCTGGGTTTAAAATCCTTCGCTAGCTCTTATGATGACATTCCCGAAGTTTATTTTCAGAATAGTAATAATCACACCATAGTGTACGGAATACAAAGGAGGATAAAACCGTGGCCAAAGGAATTTGGGTTTTCGCCGAACAGCGTGAAGGGCAAATTAAGAAAGTGACATATGAACTTTTAAGCGAGGGTCGCCAAATGGCCGACCAGTTGGGTGAAGAATTATGTGCCGTATTGGTGGGTAAAGATGTGGCCGAAATGGCCGGCTCGCTTGGCGAATACGGTGCAGATAAAGTTTTGGTGGTGGAAAATGAGGCTCTAGAAAACTATACTACCGACGGTTATACTAACGCTATTGCCGAGTTGATTCGCCAGAACGAACCAAGTGCCTTCCTGCTGGGCTGCACGGTAACAGGGCGTGACCTGGCGGCTCAACTGGCTCAACGTTTGGAAACCGGTTTAATGACGGATTGCACGGGCATGGAAATTGCTGACGGTCAACTGGTGTTCACCCGCCCGATATATGCCGGTAAAGCCACTGTCAGGGCTGCCTGTCCTGAAGCGCGCCCGGTTATGGCTACCATTCGCCCTAATACGTTTGTTGCTGTGGCTAATGCCAAAACCGCAGAAGTGGTAAAAGCCGCCGTCGATCCAGGCAATATCCGTCAGGTAATCAAGGACATTGTGCGCCAGATTTCCGAGCGCCCTGAACTAACCGAAGCCGATATAGTAATTAGCGGCGGTCGGGGCATTAAAAGCCCGGAAAACTTTAAAGTTCTGGAAGAACTGGCTGACGTGCTTGGCGGGGCTGTGGGCGCATCCCGGGCAGCGGTTGATGCCGGTTGGATTTCCCACAGTTATCAGGTTGGTCAAACCGGCAAGACCGTATCCCCCGTGCTGTATATAGCCTGCGGTATATCAGGTGCCATTCAACACCTGGCCGGAATGAGTTCTGCAAAATGCATTGTGGCCATTAACAAAGATGAAGAGGCCAACATATTTAATGTTGCGGACTACGGAATAGTGGGCGATATATTTGATATAGTACCTGTATTAACTGAGGAATTAAAAAAGATAACTGCCTAAACCCCATGCCCCTGCGGGCATACAATTGATGTTTGGAAAAGGATTTCGATAGCTTATGAAGAAGGATTAATTTGGTTGGGGCTAAATTTAGCGCCAACCAGTTAGCCCTTCTTTTTTTTAATGATAAGTTAAGAATTTGTAATTATGGGAGAGTGTGTTTTGATTAGACCGGTGGTTTCTATTGTCAAACATAACGATACCTACAACACACTTAAAGAAGCTTTGGAACTTTGCGACGGGCTAAAAGGTTTTGCTAGGAACGATAAAATCCTGATTAAGCCCAACCTGGTGGCATGGGATTTTGATCTGCCTTTTCCTCCTTACGGAGTGCTTACCACCAGCGCGTTAATATTTGCACTAGTTCAGATACTGCATGAAGAGGGCTACGCAAATATTACTATTGGTGAAGCTTCTCTTGGTGGTACCGGGTCAATGACGAACAGAATATTTAAAGTGCTTGGTTACGACAAACTGCGTGAAAAATACGGTGTAGAGATTGTTGACTTTAACCAGGAAAAATTTGAGGATGTCGATGTAGGCGGTTTTAGGCTTTCGATTGCTGGCAAAGCCGTAGAAGCTGATAAAATTATCAATGTTCCGGTGTTAAAAACACATAACCAGTGTAAAGTTTCCCTGGGCATTAAAAACCTTAAGGGTTGCGTTGACCGGAAATCGAAAAAGTACTGCCACCACAAGGACGAGGAACTAGAGCATATGTTCCCCAGAATTGCAGAGAAACTGCCTGTGGAATTGACTATTATTGATGGTATATTCGCCCTGGAAAAGGGGCCGGTCCACTCAGGGAAGGCGTTCCGCAAAGATATTCTGGTAGCTTCCAGGGAACTGCTGGCCTGCGATGTGGTTGGCGCGGCTTTACTTGGTTATAATGCGGCCGAGGTTGAGCATCTTAATTATTTTGCCCAGCGTAACGGGCGCAGTATTGAGTTGTCGGAGGTCGAAACCCGGGGTGAATCAATAGCCGATCAGTCCCAATTTTTAGATTACAATTGGGACTGGACAGAGGACAATACCATGCCGGTGGGCTTTAAAAAACGCGGCATTACTGGTTTGGCCATCAGGAAATATGACGATTCCCTGTGCACAGCTTGTTCCAAGGCATTTAACCCGGTATTGATTTTATTTATGTCGGCCTTTAAAGGTGCGCCATTTCCGAGGGTTGAGTTTGTAAGCGGTAAAAGGCAGGAAGCCTCCCCTGGTTTTGAGAAAACAGTACTGTTCGGTAAGTGCGCCTACCACCGGAACAAGGATAATCCGAACATCAATAAGCCCATTATCATTAAAGGCTGTCCGCCGGATTTGAAAGAGTTTCAAAGGTTATTACAAGAAGAAGGCATTAATTGTGATTACAACGAGTATATCAAGTACCGTCACTATATTTTTAACCGCTATCAAGCCAAAGATGGGTTTGATATGGATCTTTTTGTGAGGTAAAGCTAGGTAATCAGGCATCCCATAATATTAACAAGTCAAAGTATACTAAGGAAACATAAATGTCAAAAATTACATAGCCGTTGACTAAGGGTCTCACTTCTTTTCGTTCTGCATGACATTCCAAAAACTCCTTCCTGGTGGTGTCGGACAGTGGCATGGTAGTTTACTCAGGGATCTTTTTCGCATAGGCCTCTTTTCTTTTAAGGATTACCATTCTTCTCAGTGCTTTTTCACCCTCCACGGCCAGTAAAACAGTTGTGGCTACCAAGGTTACCATGGCCCAGTCGCTTACGCCAAGGGCAGAGGTGCGAAATACAAATCGGAAAGACGGTACATAAATAATGGCAATCTGGGCTGCTATCGAGGCTAGGACACTGTAAAAAAGAAAGGGATTAGACAACATTTTCATCTGAAAGATGGATAATCTCTCCGAGCGCACGTTAAATACGTTAAAAAGCTGAAACAAAACGATTGTCGTTAGCGCAACGGTGCGGGCGTGGTCGATGTCATATCCCCGGTTTAAGGCCCAGGTAAAAGTAAACAGTGTTCCGGCCGCGATAACTACACCAATAATTAACAGCCGCTCGGCCATAAGCCTTGATATGACCGGTTCATCCCGCCTGCGGGGCGGTCGGTTAATCAGCCCCTTTTCACCGGGTTCAAAAGCCAGGGCCACATCCTGCAGGCCGTTGGTAACCAGGTTTAGCCACAGGATTTGAGCGGGCAAAAGCGGCAGGGGCATTAAAACGACCAGTGCGGTAAGGATGAGTATAATTTGAGCCAGGCCGGTGGAAAGCAAAAACAGGATCACTTTGCGAATGTTATCAAAGACCACCCGGCCTTCTTTAACCGCCTCAAAAATGCTGGCAAAGTTGTCATTGGTTACGATCATATCCGAAGTTTCCTTGGCCGCATCGGTACCGCCTTTACCCATGGCCACCCCGATATGGGCTGCCTTTAGCGCGGGTGCGTCATTAACCCCGTCGCCCGTCACGGCAACTACATCGCCTCTTTTGATTAACTGCTGCACGATCCTTAACTTGTGTAAAGGGGCGACCCGGGCAAATATATTTACATAACGCACCTTCTGAAACAGTTCCTCATCCGTCATTTCTTCCAGTTCCTTACCGGTTAAAACGGGGACGTTATCCCCTGACACCATTTTTAGTTTTTCCGCAATGGCCATGGCTGTCACCTGATGGTCACCCGTAACCATAATCACACGCACCCCGGCCTTGCGGGCCTGAGACATGGCATGGAAAACCTCTTCTCGAGGTGGATCCATCATCCCTTGCATTCCGATCAGGGTCAGGCCTTCCTGAAGCTTGTCAGGTTCAATGGCAGTTGTACCGACGGGCTCACGCCGGTAAGCCAGCGCCAGTACCCTTAGACCCTCCCTAGCCAGGCCATGGTATTGCTTTAAGAAGGTCTCCCGGTCCTTCAGGGGTTCTTCCGTACCTTCGGTACCGGTTATCGCCTTCGAACACATCTGTAGTACCCGCTCGGGTGCACCCTTTACAAAGACCAGGTTTTCGCCACTCGCTCGATTTTGTTGTAAGGAAGCCATATACATAAGATCCGACTCAAAGGGAATCTCATCCATGGTTTTATAAAGGCCGGCCTGAACCTCGGTGTCGAGACCGGCTTTATTAGCAGCAACGATTAAGGCCACTTCGGTGGGATCTCCCTCCGGGTAATAGTGCCTTTCCTGGCTAAAACCCAGTTTTGACTCGTTGGCCAGCAACCCTGCCTGCAGGCAAAGTTCCAGTGCCGGGTGTTCCTGCAGTTTTACCCGTTCTCCTTCGGAGTCGTATATTTCACCCCGTGGTTCATAACCTACCCCGGACACTCGGTAAAGCCTTTCACCGATGGCAATGGACTGAACCGTCATTTCATTTTTAGTCAGGGTGCCGGTTTTGTCCGAAGCAATCACGTTGGTGGAGCCAAGTGTTTCCACTGCGTTCAGGCGGCGCACAATGGCATGGCGGCCTGCCATCCGGTTAACCCCGATGGCCAGGGTAATGGTTACCACGACGGGTAAACCTTCGGGGATGGCACCGACCGCCAGGGCAATGCCTATTAGCACCATATCGGGCAGTGGGCGCCCCAGAGCTAGCCCCAGCAACACGGCCAAGATTGAAATGGCCAGTATGCCGTAACCAAGCCAACGCCCGAAGCGCCCTAATTGCACCTGCAGCGGCGTTGGCGCGGGCTTTACTTTTTGTACCTGCTCGGATATTTTACCCAGTTCGGTGGACTGCCCGGTGGCTACCACCAGACCTTTGGCCCGGCCCGATACAACCAGGGTGCCCATGAAAGCCATGTTGCGCATGTCCCCCAGGGCCAGGTGGTGCTCCATTATCGGGCCTGTTTCTTTAATCACGCTGAAGGACTCGCCGGTGAGGGCAGATTCATTAATTTCCAGTCTGTTTGTTTCAAACAAACGCAGGTCGGCCGGGATGCGGGCACCCGAGGTCAGTGTTACAACGTCTCCCGGCACAAGTTCGGTGCTATCTAATTCAATTTTTGTCCCGTTACGTAGCAAGGCGGCCCGGGGGGCTGAAAGGGCCACCAGGGATCGGATAGCCTGCTCGGCCTTCATTTCCTGGGTGAAACCGATGACAGCGTTGACAATAACCACCGCCAGGATCACCCACATGTCTATGTAATGCTGTATGAAGGCGGTAAATGCAGCCGCGATTAGCAGGATATAAATAAGGGGGTCGGCAAACTGGCGCAGGAGTGTTTTGAGTGGACTGGTCCTTTCCTCGGCCTCTAGGGTGTTGGGGCCGTATTTTTCCAGTTTGTGGGCAGCTTCTTCGTCTGTAAGCCCAGCGGGGCCGGAATTAAACTCTTGAAATAGTTCATCCATGTTTTTCTGATGGTACAGTTTAAACGCCACCTTTTAATAGCCTGAAAATTTTTTAGCCATTTCATTAGAATTACAAGCACCGTCTAAAATATACGGTACAGCTTAAAAACTAATGGCTGCCATTTTTAGGTGGGAAGGCAAAAAAAAGGAGCCAGGCGTCTGGCTCCTTACAACTAATCAATGTCTTTAAAAGAAACACGGAAGGGATTGAAATCCGTGTCCTTGTCAAAGTAGTCAATGGACTCTACTTTCTTTACATAACCAACTGCTGCATAGGTCAGGGGGGTGGCTAATATCTCAAAGGCGGTTTTAAAGATGTAATTTGACAGTATCATATATAGCAATAAGTTTCCCGGTATAACCCCTGCAAATGCGATTACCACAAAGATTACTGTATCTACACCCTGCCCCAGTATGGTGGACCCAATGGTTCTGCTCCATAAATGACGTCCCTGGGTGGCTACTTTCATCCTCGCCAGTATATAAGCATTAACAAATTCTCCGCACAAGTAAGCGGCCATACTTGCGGCCACTATCCTTGGTGTTTGGCCCAAAATGGCCATATACGAGCTTTGGGCATGCCAGTCCTCGGCAGAGGGTAAAATGCCAACCAGCCAGTAAATAAATGACATAATTATACAAGCCAAAAACCCGGTCCAAACAACAACTCTACTGCGCTTATAGCCATAGACTTCGGTCAATATGTCACCGAAGATATAGGCAATTGGAAAAAGGATTGTTGCCCCGTCAAAATAAAAAGGGCCAATATGGGTTATCTTTACTGCCACCGTGTTTGATACCAGTAATACTGTTACAAATAAGGCCATGATGATGGGGAATAAACGCAAAATTATCTTCCTCCTTGTTTTGTTAATCCGGGTGGTCTGCGACCGGAAATCTATATTAAAGCTAGGTTTTACCTTAGCCTACAATAATCTATGGGCACTATCACTAACTAAGTATACCAAAATTAAGTTGCTAAAAGGAAGACATAAGCTGGATGATGATGAAAAAGTCTAGGTTCGTGTCATTATGAGTAAAACAAAGAGCGCCGGCGCTTAAATACTCAGATTCTTCGCTACGCTTGAGATGACAATCTTGTATATTAATAGACTTTTTTCATTGGTTTCAAAAAGCTGCTATTTATTTTTCTATGTATATTGACTAAAGTTGGCACCGTCACTTAAAATAGCTACAGACAGACCAGTCGGTCGGTGGGGGTGTGGTCATGAGTAATGGTAAAAAAGATATCATAGCCGATGCAGCTATGACGTGTTTCCTGTCATCAGGTTACGGCGCCACATCCGTGGATGAAATCGCCAGAGCATCAGGATTTAGCAAAGGGGGTATCTACTGGCATTTTAAAAGCAAGGAAGATATTTTTATTTACCTGGTGGAAAAATGGGTTCGTGAATTCGACAACGGATTTATTAGCAGGCTAAAAGAAGACGATTCGGCCCGGGAGAAACTTAACAAGTTTATGATCCACTTTTTGGACAATGTGGACAACAATGTGCCGGGCTTAATTATGGAGTTCTTTATGCAGGCCAAGAATGAACTGGTTATCAATAGGGTCAAATCCTGTATCGATAAAACCAGGCTGGAAAAAATAATCAGGGACATCGTTCAAGACGCCATACATAAGGGGGAGTTCAAACCTGTGGATGCCGGTGCGGCCACAGATATTTTTATCAGCATTTTTCATGGTATCGGTTTTCGTTATAACACTGGACACCGTGATAAACAGTTTATGGAACATACCGGAGTTACTGCTTTGGATATCTTCCTGGAAGGAATATTAAATAAGTAATATTTTTTTTGCCAGTCAACAGACCGACCAGTCGGTTAGTAATTCGTGGAAGGGGAAGCATATGTTGAGAACGCTGACTAAATGTATATTAGTTGCACTTCTGTTTATATTACTGGCCGGAATCACCGGTTGCGGCAACCAGGAGGTGGTTCAAGATGAGCCCCTGGTGCCCGTGGAAACCGTCCAGGCTAAAAAAGCCGACCTAACCCATTCCTTGAATACTTCCGGTGAAATAGCGGCAGATGTCGAAGTGGCTGTAGCCCCCAAGGCCTCGGGACGAGTGACAGCGGTTCGTGTTCGGGTAGGTGACCGGGTCGGCCAGGGGCAGACGCTTATCCAGCTTGACGATACTGACGCCCAAAACGGAGTGGCCCAGGCCGAGGCCGGCCTGGGGATAGCCGGGGTTAATGTAGAGATGGCCGAACAGAGCCTGGCTGATGCCCAATTAAACTACGACCGCAATAAAGCACTTTTTGAAGCCGAGGCTATAGCCCAATCCCAGCTGGATCAGGCCGAAAGCGGTTTGAAAAACGCCCGGGCCGGGCTGAAGCTGGCGCAGGAACAACTGAACCAGGCCCAGACTGGCCTGAATAACGCCCGGCAAAGTGTGAGCAGTTTTACTGTGGTCTCCCCTATGGCCGGGCTGGTGGCTGCGGTTAATGTGGAAATCGGTGCCATGGCCGGACCCCAGGCTCCAGTGGTTACGGTGGTGCAATTGGATACGGTGCGGGTCAAAGTTAACTTATCCGAAAAATTTATCGGTTCGGTCAAGCCGGGCCTGGAAGTGCCGGTGACCATTAACTCCCTAAACAAACAATATACTGGAATTGTGGCTACCGTTGGGCCAAAGGCCGATCCCGTTACCAGGGCCTTTCCCGTCGAAATTAAGCTGGATAATCAAGAGGGTGCTATAAAATCCGGCATGGTAGCCGATCTGCTCCTGTCCACCGGTACTTCTAAAGATGCGGTGACCGTGCCGGTGGACGCAGTGATAGAACGGGAAGGGCAATTTACGGTGTTTGTGGTGGAGGACGACCAGGCCAAAGAGGTCAGTGTCAAAGTGGGGGTCTCCGCAGGTCAATTGACCGAGATTAAAGAAGGCATTAAAGAGGGCCAGTCGGTGATAGTAAAAGGCAACCGGTTGGTAGTGGACGGGCAGTCGGTCAGGGTGGTTGACGGGCCGGGAGGTGCCGCCCAGTGAAATTAACCAATCTATCGGTGGACCGGCCCCTGGCCATTAGCATGCTATTAGTTGCCCTGGTATTGTTGGGCTTGTTTTCCCTGCCCCGCCTGGCGGTGGATCTATACCCGGAAATGGAACTGCCCTTTGCCGCCATAATCACATCTTACGAGGGTGCCGCCCCGGCCGAGGTGGAAAAATTGGTCACCAAGCCCGTTGAGTCGGCGGTGGCCACGGTGAGCAACGTTAGTGAAATTCACTCTATCTCCCAGAACGGCAGCTCACTGGTACTGATATTGTTCAACTGGGGCACTGATGTGGACGACGCCGTTAACGATCTGCGGGAAAAGGTGGATCAGATGAAGGGCATGCTGCCCGACGGTATCCAGACGCCCCGCACCATGAAGGCCGACCCCAACTCAATGCCCATCATATCCTTTGCGGTCACCGGCGGCGATGTGGTTAAGCTGAAGAAAATCTCCGAAGACACCATCAGGCCCCGGTTAGAGCGGATTGAAGGAGTAGCTTCGGTTACAGTGAACGGGGGCCGGCAGCGGGAGATTAAAGTGGTGCTGGACAAGGCCAAGCTGGATGCTTATGGCCTGGGCGTGAACCAGGTGACCCAGGGGCTGGCCGGTGACAATGTTTCCGGTACCGCGGGCACGGTGCAAAAGGGTACCAGCGAAATGTCCCTCCGGGTAATTGGAGAGTACAGCAGTCTGGAAGACTTGCGCAACGTGCGCATCTACTTACCCACTGGAACCACCGTGGCGTTAAGGGATTTGGCCGTGATCGAGGATTCATTTCAAAAGGAAACTCAGCACGCCTTTGTGGACGGCGAGCCGTCCCTGGGACTGGATATCATGAAATCTTCCGACGGCAATACTGTTCAGGTGGCCAGGCAGGTGCACCAAGAAGTTGAGCAGCTCAACAAAGTGCTGCCTGCCGGGGCCACAATCGAAGTCATCATCGACCAATCTAAGTTTATCAACCAGTCTATCAATAATGTAATCCATCATGGCCTACTGGGTGCTTTCTTTGCCGTTGCCATTTTGTACTTGTTTTTGCGCAGCGTGCGCAGCACCTTGGTGGTCGCCCTGGTAATACCCATTGCCATTATCGCCACCTTTACTATGATGTACTTCGGCAATCAGACCATTAACCTGCTGTCACTGGGCGGGCTGGTGCTGGGGCTGGGTTCACTGGTAGACTTCTCGGTAGTGGTGTTGGAAAGCATCTACCGCTACCGGGAGAACGGGTACGGCATCATCGAGTCGGCCAAGCTGGGCAGCGCCGAGGTGGGCAACGCCGTTATGGCGTCGGCAGCCTCCCAGGTGGTAGTGTTTTTGCCCATAGTATTTGTACAGGGATTAGCCGGCATTTTATTCGGCCCCCTGGCTTTAACAGTAAGTTTTTCGCACATTGCCGCCTTGTTTGCCGCCCTGACCCTGGTGCCCATGCTGGCCTCCAAACTGCTAAGGGATGTGCCCCCGCCAATTGCCATCAAGGCCCCGGTGAAGACCAAAAACCCGGTGCTTATCTTCGGGCGGTTCATTAACATATTGAACGAGCGGTACGGTAAACTCTTAAAATGGTCCCTTGCCAATCGTAAAAAAGTGGTGGCTTTCACCATGGTGCTGCTAATGGCGAGCATTGCAGTTACCCCATTGATTGGCACCGAATTTATACCGGGGATGGACCAGGGGGAAGTAACTGTAACCCTGGAAATGCCTGCGGGGACCAAACTGGCCGAAACCACCCGGGTGGCCGGTGATCTGGAGTACTTAATCCGGCATGAGATTGATGAAGTGGAACACGTCTTTACCACGGTGGGCACCGGTGCCATGGCCATGCTGGGTCTGGGCAGCGGTGATACTGCCACCATCCAGATTAAATTGAAGCCCTTGGCCGAACGGGAACTAACCACCCAGGAGGCGGTGGAAAAACTGCGCCTGGCCATGTCCGGCGTTCCCGGCGCGGACATAACCGTGGCCGCAGCCGACAGCAGCGGTGGCATGACCGCTAGCCCGGTTGAAATAACCATTCGCGGTGATGACCTGCAGGTACTGGAGCAACTGGGGGATACTGTAGCAACAATAGTGGCGGATGTGGAGGGAACTAGAAATGTGGCCAACTCCCTCACCGAGGCCAACTCGGAAATCCAGCTGGTGGTGGATCGGGAAAAGGCGGCCCGCTATGGCCTCACTGCCGGACAGATACTGTCCGCGGTGCGGTTATCCTATGACGGTAGCGTGGTCAGTCGCATGCGTACCGGTGATGATGAAGTTAATATCAGGCTGTTGACATCCGGAGATTTTGAAAAAACGCCGGATACCCTGTCCGGGATGATGATCGTGACACCCACCGGGGCCCTGGTGCCCGTGGGGGCAGTAGCCAGCATTGAAACCAGGGAAGTGCCGCAGGTAATCAACAGATCCGGTCAAAACCGTCAGGTCAGTATTACAGCCGATGTGGCCGGTCGGGATACCGGCAGCGTGAACAGGGATATTCAAACCCGGTTGGACGGGTTGACCATGCCCGAGGGGTACCTCGTGGAAACCGGCGGTCAGGCCCAGGACATGGCTGAATCATTCGGTTCCCTGGGCACGGCGCTAATTCTATCTGTAATACTGGTGTTCATGGTGATGGTGGCCCTGTTTGAATCACTGTTTCAGCCCTTTATCATCATGTTCTCCCTGCCCCCCACATTCATCGGGGTTGTTATGGGCCTGCTGGTGACGGGGCACCGCCTGAGTGTGACCGCCCTTATCGGCGCCATCATGCTGGTGGGCATTGTGGTGAACAACGCCATTGTGCTGGTGGACTACATCAACACTCTGCGCAAACGGGGCTACGAGCGGAACCAGGCCATATTAGAGGCCGGACCGGTGCGCTTGCGCCCTATTATCATGACTGCTCTGACCACAGTGCTGGCGCTGCTGCCCATGGCTTTTGGCGGCGGTGAGGGCGCTGAAGCCCAGGCGCCCATGGCGGTGGTGGTGGCCTTTGGCCTTACGTTATCCACCCTGATTACTCTGGTATTCGTCCCGGTGGTCTATACCATCTTCGACGATCTGGGCCAAAAGCTGGCCGCTAGGTTCGGCAGGTTAACTAGTCCCAAAACTAAGGACGCTTGATGCCTAATTAATTATTTAACAATAATGGCTTGCGGTGCCCATGTTTAGCACTTAAACATGGGCACCGCTTTTTTAACAGCAAAAAGAGTAGCAGTTACTGCTACTCTTTAAATTAAAACCTTACTTAATCATTTTTTCTAGGTACTCATCATAGGTTAGCTGCTTATCTATCAACCCGTTGGGGGTAATTTCGATGATTCGGTTGGCAATAGTTTGAATGAACTGGTGGTCGTGGGATACAAAAAGTACGGTACCACCAAATGCTATTAGTCCATTATTGACCGCGGTTATCGATTCCAGATCCAGATGGTTGGTTGGCTCATCCAGGAGTAAAACATTGGCGCTACTTAACATCATCATGGTAAATATTAAGCGTACTTTTTCGCCGCCAGAGAGAACACTAACCTCTTTAAGTGCCTCATCTCCGGAAAACAGCATTCTACCCAGGAAGCCCCTGATAAAGGTCTCGGTTAAATCTGTAGAGAATTGGCGTAACCAATCTATCAAATTTAACTCTACATCGTTAAAGTAGTGGGAATTATCCTTGGGAAAATAAGATTGCGTAGTAGTAACTCCCCATTTGAATGCTCCGCTGTCAGCCTCTAGCTCACCCATCAGAATTTTAAATAAAGTGGTTTTAGCAGTTTCATCCTGGCCGACAAAAGCTATTTTATCGCCTTTGTTTACCGTAAAGCTAATATTATCTAAAACCTTGTGGCCATTGACCGTTTTACAAAGACTATCAACGGTTAACAAATCGTTTCCTGCTTCTCGATCCGGCTTAAACCCAACAAAAGGATATTTTCTTGAAGATGGTTGAATATCTTCTAAGGTAAGTTTTTCTAATTGTTTTTTTCGTGAAGTTGCTTGCTTTGATTTTGAAGCGTTGGCACTAAATCGTTTAATGAATTCCTTTAAATCATTAGCCTTTTCTTCCAATCTTTTGTTCTTGTCCCTGGCCAGCTGAAGTATAAGCTGGCTAGATTCATACCAGAAATCATAGTTACCGACAAATATTTTAATTTTGCCAAAATCAATATCTGCAATATGGGTACAAACTTGATTAAGAAAATGTCTATCGTGGGAAACCACAATAACCGTGCCTGCAAAGTCATGTAAAAAATTTTCCAGCCAAACAATGGACTTTATATCCAGGTGGTTTGTTGGCTCATCTAGTAGCAATATGTGGGGGTGGCCAAATAATGCTTGGGCTAGTAGCACTTTTACCTTTTCAGTACCTTTTAATTCTTGCATTGTTTTGCGATGCAGACTTTCGTTAATGCCTAAACCCGAAAGCAACAATGCCGCCTCATATTCTGCATCCCAGCCGTTTAGTTCTGCAAACTCACCCTCTAATTCAGAAGCTTTAAGACCATCGGCATCAGAAAAGTCTTCTTTAGCATATAACTCATCTTTTTCCAACATGATGGAGTAAAGCCTGGCGTGCCCCATGATTACAGTTGACAGCACGTCATATTGGTCAAATGCAAAGTGATCCTGTTTTAATACCGCCAGCCTTTCACCGGGCGTAATGCTTACCTCTCCTGTGCTGGGTTCCAGGTCACCTGAAAGGATCTTTAAAAATGTGGATTTACCTGCTCCATTAGCGCCGATTAATCCGTAACAGTTGCCAGGAGCAAATGTAATATTCACATTGTCGAATAGTTTTCTGTCACCATATCTTAAACTTACATTATTTGTACTGATCAAATTATAATACCGCCTTAATATATTTTTTAGTGTTAAAACTACCAAAGCATTATATCACATAATAAGATGGAGTCATTCTTGAATTAAAAGGGTAAAGTGAATAATCTGACGAAATATAGGTTTAATTGTAAAATTAAGGGGCGTTATGATTGATTTTCGAGGACATGTCAAGGGAGCAGCTAATTGATGCCTTGCTTCAAAAAGACCAGGTAATAAAAAAACTTGACCATGACTTAAAAAGGCTGGAATTGATTTTTAACCATACTAAAATAGGTATTGTTATCGGCAGTGCGGAAGGGAAAACGCTGGAATACATGAACCCCGCATTTGCACAGATGCATGACTATACTGTGGATGAATTGACCGGTAAGCCAATTAAAGATGTTTTTGATCCTAATTTTAGAGCTAAGCTACCATTCATAACAGAAATAATCCATAAAAAAGGTTCCCATAGCTTTGAATGCCTACATATGCGCAAGGACGGGACATTGTTCCCGGTTCTGGTCGAATCAATAGCCATATATAGTGATGATGGCACTGTTCTCTATCGTGTTGTCAACGTCCAAGACATTACGGAACAAAAGAATTTGCAAGAACAAAACAAGTTAGCACTTCAAAAATCCCGGGATTTTTATCAAGCAGTACTTGAAGAGTTTCCCGCGCTGTTATGGTGCTCGGGGCCAGACGGAAAATGTAATTACTTTAATAAAGGCTGGCTGCAGTTTACAGGTCGAACAATAAAACAGGAATTGGGTGAAGGTTGGACTGAAGGCGTCCATCCTGAAGACTTGAATAAATGTCTGAAAATATTCCATGGGGCAATTAAGGAGCATAAGCCATTTAGTATGGAGTACCGCCTGCGGTGTGATAGTGGGGATTTTAGATGGGTTGTTGATAATGGAACGCCATACACTAATCTTGATGGAAGATTTGCGGGGTATATGGGAGTATGCTATGACATTACTGAAAGGAAAGAAACCAATAAAGTATTAAGCATGTACCAGCTTTTGTCCACACAAGCCCGTGACATCGTGCTGTTTATAAAACTTGATAGTATGATCATTGAGGCCAACAATGCCGCCCTTAAAGCTTACGGTTATACCCGGGATGAATTGCTTAATAAAAGTATTTATGATTTACGCCACCCCGATACTGTGCAAATGATTAAACAGCAAATGGTGCAAGCTCAAAAGCAAGGTATTACTTTTGAAACTATTTACCGTAGAAAAGACGGCAGCGTTTTCCCGGCCGAAGTAAGTTCAAAAGGTGCAGATATTAATGGAGAGCGTGTGCTGCTCAGCATCATTCGAGATATTTCAAAACGCAAACGTCTAGAGGATGCACTACATAGGTCTGAAATATTGTATCGTACCATTTTTGAGGCAAGCAGCACTGCCATGGCAATTATAGAAGATAACGGATTATTATCCGTGGTTAATATGGAATTTGAAAATATTTTTGGTTTCACCAGGGCTGAAACAGAGAACAAGCTTTATTGGAAAGAAATGATTGCCCAGGAACATATCTCAGAAATAAAAATATTCCACCGCTGTATCAATCTAATTGATTCCGATGCTGCGCCAAGGGGTTATGAATTTACTGCTATAAATAAGCTTGGCAATCTAATAAATGTATTTGCAACATTCTCTTTAATACCTGGATCCCAGAGGATAGTTGCATCCCTAACAGATATAACCGACCGTAAGCAGAGCGAAGAGGCGCTAAGAAGGGCCACCCAGGAAAAAACACTGATATTAAATGGCATTTCAGAGATTGTATTATACTATGACCTGGATATGAAAATATTATGGGCCAATAGGGCTGCTTCTATATTTACAGGCTTAACACAGGGACAATTAAGAGGGCGTCATTGTTATGAAATCTTCTTTAATAGTTTTAATGTATGCGCAGATTGCCTTTTTATAAATATCATGTCAAGTGGTAAACCGTCTAATGGAGAAATAAAAAAAATCATGGGTAGAACTTTCTTTGTTCGTGGCTATCCGGTTGGGGATCAAAACGGAGTGACAATCGGATTTGTTTTTGTAATGACGGATTTAACTGAACGTAAGCAGATTGAGAGGGCGTTAAAAGAGAGCGAAAGTAAATTTCGAGCAGTTTATGATGCGGTAAATGTGGGTATAGCCCTTGTAAATCTTGGTGGTAAAATCTTTGACATTAATAAGACCTTTCAAAAAATGCTTGGCTATAATGCTGACGAACTTGACGGTATGCACTTTAAGGATATCACTCATGAAGAAGATTATGAGCAGGACAGGCAGTTATTTAATGAGTTAATAAGCGGAACACGTAAGTGCTACCAGTTGGAAAAGAGATACCGGCATAAGAATGGCAATATAATTTGGGTGCGTCTTAATGTTTCCGTGGTGCAAGACGGAAATGGTAAGATTAATAATGTTATTGGCGTCGCAGAAGATATAACACAGCACAAACTGGCAGCAGAAGCGTTGCGCATCAGTGAGGAAAAATATCGACTACTGTTTCATAATGCTAACGATGCGATACTTTTATATGATATAGGTGATTACAACGGGTCAGGCAGGTTTATTGAAGTAAATGATGTAGCTTGTCGAGTATTAGGTTATAGCAGAGAAAAACTTCTTACAATGACTCCCGTGGATATTAACCCACCCTGCAATTTTAATTTTATTAGCAACTTTATTTCTATTGTAATCCAAAATGGTTTTGGAATCACTGAAACATTCCACGTTACCAAAACAGGTATCAAAATACCCGTAGAAGTAAACGCTCATTTATTTAATTTAAGGGGTGCAAATGTTATTCTTGCCATTGCCCGTGATATCACCGAACGTAAAAAGGCCGAAGATGCGCTTAGTGAGGCCAAAACCAAGGCTAATCGGGCAGAGAGGCTGGCCTCTCTTGGGACTCTGACTGCCGGAGTGGCCCATGAAATCAATCAGCCTTTAAATTCAATAAAGATGACTGCTGATTCCCTGCTTTACTGGCATTCGTTAAACGGTACATTAGATTTAAACGAAGTAGTCGAAGAACTTAATAATATTTCCAATCAGGCCGAACGTATTGGAAGTATTATCAACCGCATGCGTGTCTTTGTTAGGAGTGAACACAACGCTCAACTTGATTACTGCGATTTAAACAACGCGGTGGAAGGTGCGTTAAATATGGTTGAATGTCAACTTACCGCACACGGGGTTAATGTAAAAAAATCCTTACTTTATCCTATGCCACCAATTATGGCTGACAAACATAAGCTGGAAGAGATAGTTATTAACGTGACTATAAATGCCATGCAGGCGTTGGACACATCAGGCAAATCTAATAAAGAACTTTTAATTTCTACTGATTATAAAAACAACGTCATACTTGAAATCAGTGACAATGCCACCGGGGTGGATAAAAGTATTACCCACAAGATATTTGAGCCCTTTTTTACCACCAAGGAAGCGGGAGTAGGCATGGGATTGGGGTTATCAATTGTTCATTCCATTATCACTTCATTTGAAGGGCAGGTTTATGTAAAAGAAAACCAAATGGGCGGTGCCACATTTAGGATTGAATTTCCGGTGGCCAAGCCCCAATCTTAACGGGGGTTACTTTTTTATGCATATCCTTTTGGCTGAAGACGATATAGACAGCCGCATTACCCTGGCTAAATTTTTACGTAAACTTGGCCACACTGTGGAAGAGACCGATAACGGGCTGGACGCGCTAACATTATTTAATAATGGTAATTTCCATATGATTCTTAGTGATTTAAAGATGCCCAAACTGTCGGGTATTGACCTGTTAAAAAATATTTCTACCGGGTACCCGGACCGGGATGTGGCCGTGGTCCTTTTTACCGGTCACGGCGAATTAAACTCGGCCATTGAGGCGTTAAGAGCAGGGGCTTATGACTATCTGCTTAAACCAATTAATATTAAAGAGCTGGCTGTTATGGTAGAGCGAATCGCCGAACACCAACACCTAAAAAAAGAAAACAAAGTTTTAACTGAAAGGTTTGATTATGAAGTAAGGACTGCCACCGAAGAAACGAAAAAAGAACTAATGCGTATTAAAAAGGCCTATGCCGTAAAAATAGGTATTGGTGGAATTGGTGTTTTTTCCGAAGCAATGAAGCGCATTTTTGAACAGGCTGCAAAGTTTCACGGTGACCGGTCAATACCTGTTTTAATTCAGGGCGAAACGGGGACAGGGAAAGAAATTATAGCCAGGTACATTCATTATGGAGACGCGATTGTTACTTTACCATTTATAGATATTAATTGTGCAGCAATTCCACCCAACGTATTCGAAAGTGAGCTGTTTGGCTATGAGGCTGGCGCGTTTACAGGTAGTATGCCGAAAGGTCAAAAAGGCAAGTTGGATTTGGCCGCTGGGGGAACATTATTTCTTGACGAGATTACTGAACTGCCCCTGGAACTGCAAGCCAAGTTGCTGCGGGTGATTCAGGAGAAAGAGTACTACCGGGTAGGCGGGCTGAAAAAAATAAAAACAGATTTACGATTCATATGTGCAACCAACGCTGATATTGAAAAGAGTGTAAACCAGGGACAATTCAGGCAAGACCTTTTTTACCGTTTAAATATTGGTCGCATTATATTGCCCCCGCTGCGCGAAAGGCAAAACGAAATTTTGCCGTTGGCTAATATGTTTTTAAAAAGGTTTGCGCAAAAAAGAGGCAAAAATTTTGTGAAGGTCAGCAATAATGCAGGCGAGGTTCTACAATCTTATCACTGGCCCGGTAATGTTAGAGAACTGATGAATGCTGTTGAATATATTGTCTTCATGCATGATGATGAAGAATTAAATATTAAGCATCTTAACAATATACCACAGTTTCAAAATAAACATTATGTTAGAGGTAACCGCGAATACCCGACTACCTTTGAAACCTGCCCACTTCCCCCGGACAGTTTAAATTTGACCCAACTAAACAATAATCTCATTAGGCGGGCATTAGAAATGCATAATGGAAATAAAACCAAAACAGCTGAATACCTTGGCCTAACAAGACGAATATTGCAGTACCGGTTAGAACGCTTGGAAGAAAGAAAGATAAACACATGATTAATATCGTGCAAAAACAGGTTAATGTGACAAAATTGTACACTTGGACAATTTTGTATATACATTCTTGTACACATTATACATTAAGGCAAAATAACGACATATAATACCACAACTCGCCATATGGCGAGTTTTTTGCTTATATTAGGCACTTGGGAACCATTACCACCACCATTTAGCTGGTGATTTGAGAGTGGTTGGGCATCATAACCACTAATATATAAAGGTAGGATTTGGAATGAGAAATCTTTGCAACCTTATTTCCAGTAGTGAGAATTGGCTTGTCAATCAAGTGATTCATTATGCTAAAGCACATAATTTTACCAAGTACTCTTCTACGCTGAGTGAAGCCTGGCGTATGTCTATCGTCAACCTGTCCGATACGATTATTTCAGCCCTGCAAAATAACGATAATTCCCTGGAATTAGACCCGGATGAGAATTATGTCCTGGACCCCATTGCGGCTTATGGTATCACGCAGGCTAAAAAGCACCGTGTGCGCGGTATCAGCCTGGGCATGTTTCTTGGCTTGTTTAAATATTACCGGCAAAGTTATCTTGACCTTGTAAAGATAGAGAAATTTGAACAAGAGCTAAGTGAATTTTATTGCTTATTTATAAGTAGGATTTTTGATCGCATAGAAATAGGTGTCTGCTTGGAATGGGCCAAAGAAAATGAAATTAACGATTATGTTGCTGGTTTACAAAATAATAACCGGATAATTACCAATGAAAAAAATAAGTATCTTACTATTTGTGAAAGCTTACCTAATCCCACTATCCTATTAGATGAAAATAATCAAATTGATTATATGAACCACTCTGCGTCAGTCTTTCTTAATTCCTCTCATAATCCAGGCGCCAATTATTATAATTTTAAGCACGCTCAAGCGCAGGTGCCTTGGCTAATTGAAGAATTAAATACTTTTACTAACGGTCATGAACAAGAATTATTTTTCGAGAAAAGGATTAACGTTTCAGATGGCACTCATTATTACGAAATAAAAATGAAAAAAATGCTTGATATTAGTGGTAAATTTAACGGTACTGTAATTTCGATGAATGATATTACAGAGCGCATTAAAGCATATATCAACCGGTTTGCTGTTAGTGCCGAAGGCCCACTAAACTTAAGTAATTTGTTTAAAGAAGCAGATAACAATATGTACCGTGAAAAGCTGTACCATAGCCAAAGTTCGCGCAGTGCCATTGTAAAAACACTTATGAAAGCGCTAGAAGCCAGAGATTATATCACCGAAGGTCACGCAGATCGACTGCAAACACTCGTGTCGAGCATGGCTTCTTTTATCGGTCTACCCGAACAAAAAATAATTGATTTACGCCTTTTTGCTCAATTCCATGATATCGGCAAGGTAGGCATACCTGATCGCATTCTTTTTAAAGCCGGACCACTGACAGCCGAGGAATTTACTGAGATGCAGCGACACTGCGAAATCGGTTATCGCATAGCAAAATCTGCTCCGGATCTTAATTATGTTGCGGATTGGATTCTTAATCACCACGAGTGGTGGGATGGCCAAGGTTATCCCCTTGGTTTGCAAGGAGAAGAAATACCTCTGGAATGTCGTATTTTAGCTATTACTGATGCTTATGATGCTATGACTAGTCATAGACCTTATCGAAAGGCGATGTTGCATGAAGAAGCCCTGCAAGAGTTAAAAAAGTGCGCCAACATTCAATTTGACCCGCAATTGGTACAAGCATTTATTAAAGTTATTGAAGAACGCCCATAATAGCTAAGTCGTCAAATAATTAGTGCTAATTTATAAGTATAGAAAGTGAAAAATTCCTTATAGAATAATCCCGAGGGCAAACCCGGTGAAAACCAGGGACGCAAAGTTCTGGGTCTAAGGTCGTTATGACTATGATTGCCAGACTGCATGGAATAAAGCCCTCTTTGTTTTAGGGGTTTTTTTACTTTTTAATAAACACACACTTATTAAAAAGTAAAGTGGGGGTGACGGTTATAAGTCAATTATTTTTAGCAGCATAAATAATTAGCATAAAAAAAATTAAAACGGCTTAAAAAGTGTTTTACTTACAAGGGAGGAAAATAGGTTGCATAGTTTAAAAATCAGGTTAACTTTAATTATTTCTATTATATCCATTTTAATTTTTGGCGCCATATCTTATATTAACTACAACAAGGCATCCAGCATCTTGATGAACCAAATACAATCTGCGGCAACTGACAGCGCTGAACACAATGGCCAAATAATAGACGAATGGTTGTTGGGCATAAAAAAGGAAATTGAAGTTTTGTCACAGACAGAAGTGGTACAAAGCTTAGAATCAAAAAGATATATGCCTATCATCAAAGGTATTGCCAAGAAACAAAAAGACTACGATATGATATATGTAGTAGATAGCAGCGGAAACGGTGACACAACTACCGGCGCCGCTGTGAATATTGCCGACAGGCCCTATTTTATGGAAGCTATGGCATCTGGTAAATCCGTTATCTCGGAACCTATCATCAGCCGGGCTACTAACGAACAGGTTATTGCCATTGGTACACCAATTTTCCGTGCAGGAGAAATTATTGGTTTTGTCGGTGCATCAGCCACACTAAGCCACCTGCAGGAATTAGTTCAGGATATGAAATTAAACGGTTACGGCTACGGTTTAATTCAAGGCACAGATATGACTACCATTGCCCACCCGGACGTAAAATGGTTAGGAACCAAAGATATTGTAAGCGCTGGCGATGAGAGTTTAACCAAAATTTTTGAGCGCATGAGCTATGGCGAAACGGGTTATGGAGAATACTATTTTGGCGTTGGAAAAGTTATGGCTTTTGCGCCAATAAACACCACAGGTTGGTCCATCGCCCAAACTGCCGACATGTCTGACATAATGGCGCCGTTGGCTGATATGCGCCAAAGTATTCTAATGATGACTATTATAGGCTTATTAATGATGATTGTAATTTCTGTTTTTATAGCTAATTTTGTGGCCAAGCCATTGGTTAAATTAAGCGATATCGCAAATTTGGTTGCCCAAGGTGATTTAACCCAAAAAGCAGACATTAATGACAAAAGTGAGATTGGTATGCTGGCCTCAGCCTTTAATGAAATGATTCAAAACCTCAAGGACATGGCCTTTGTTCTTCGAGATAAATCCACCAGCTTGGCTTCTTCCGCCCAACAGTTATCAGCAAACGCTGAAGAAACTTCTGCTGGGGCCAACGAAACCGCCTCAACCATTGTTGAAGTCTCCTCCACTGTGGAACAAACAGCTCAAAACGCACAAACTATAAAGGATACTGCAGAGGCGACTGCAACGGAAGCAGAAAAGGGCCGCGATGGAATTCAAATGGTAACCGGCCAGATGCAGAATATCAGCAGTTCAGCGCAGGGCGTCGCCGAAGCAATCAATAACCTTAACCACACATCTGGAAAAGTTGGTGTAATCGTACAAACTATCACAGACATTGCCGACCAGACTAACCTGTTGGCCTTAAATGCTGCCATAGAAGCGGCCCGTGCTGGTGACCAAGGCCGGGGGTTTGCAGTTGTGGCTGAAGAAGTACGTAAGCTGGCCGAACAGTCTGCACGTGCCGCCCAGGAAATCCAACAACTTATTGCCAGTGTACAAACTGAATCCAAACAAGCCTCGGAAGCTATGGGGCTTGGTGCTAGCGAAGTTCAAAAAGGCGTTAATATAGTTGATGATGTCGGGCAAGTGTTTGCCGGTATTATTAATAAGGTTAATGGGTTGGCCGAACAGATTGAAGAAATTGCATCTGGTACCGAGCAAGTATCCACTGCCGTACAAAGCGTTGCAAGTACCACTGAGGAAGTGACAGCGGCTATGGAAGAGATGGCCTCTTCTACCGAAACGTTAAACGAAATGGCCGAAGAACTGCAAAATATGGCTGCCAGATTTAAAGTGGATAACACTTCGAAAGCAATTGCCTTATCAAAAAATAAAATTAACCCAGAAGATGGTGAAATGTATGACTAATAATGATAACCAATTAGTTATTTTCTGGATAGCTAAACAAAAATATGCCGTACCAGTTGGCTGTACCAACGAGATAATCCGTATGGTTGATATTACACCCTTGCCTCAAACTAATGACTATGTGTTAGGTATAATTAATCTGCGGGGAAAGGTCATACCGGTGATTAACCTACACCGCAAGATGGGTCTGCCTGAGCAAGAAAAAAACAAAGACAACAGAATTATTGTGATTGAGAACGAGGGCAAAAATATGGGTATGGTTGTAGACAGGGTGGATGAGGTTAGCAAATATAATGAAGAGGAACTAGGGTTGGTGGATGTTGAATTTGGTGATAACCCTTTTGTTAAAAATATAGTAAAACGCAATCAAGACATATGGTTAATTTTAGACTTGGAAGTTATAGTTCATTAGTCATTCTAAAAAAGTTAATACGGACTAAGTTTTACTTTATTGTCAGTGTTATGGTGGCCTTGGCCACCATTTTTTTTGTCTTCCAAAAGAATTAAAAATAGCACCTGCCAGTGACGTTGTCTAAATGCTGTCAAAGTTTAGAAATTGACAAGTTGTCGAAATATTGTTTAAACTTAACTAAGCCTTTGGTTTAAGACAACGTGTTGAAGGGGGATTAGACATTGAAAAGCGGTGCGGAATTTATTGCTGATCTAAAGGAGTTCAACCCGTTAATTTATTGTATGGGTGAAAAGATAGAAGACTTTATGGGGCACCCGTTGCTGCTGCCGGTCATAAACGCCGCCAGGGCTACTTACGACCTGGCTCTGGATCCGGCCCATGCAGCACTCATGACCACCACTTCATCGCTCACCGGGGAGAAGTGTAGCCTGCTGGGAACACTGTTTCAAAGCCGGGATGAGCTGGTGCGTACTGTTAAACAGCGCCGCTGGTGGCATAACACCACCGGCACCTGCAACGCCGGTAGGTGCGCCGGGACGTGCGTGTCCAACGCCATTTACAACGGCACCTTCCTGCTGGACCGGGAGTATCATACCGAGTACCACCAGCGGTTTAAAGAATTTTACCGGACGGTACAGAAAGAAGACAAGATCTGCGCGGCGGGGGTAATGTGCGTTAAAGGCGACCGGAGCAAAGGGCCCCTGGGGCAAGAGGATCCCGATTTATACCTGCGGGTGGTTGATAAAAACGCCAAAGGCATCGTGGTGCGAGGAGCTAAAGCCCACCAGAGCAACGGTGCGCTGGCCCACGAAATCCTGGTCGTACCTTTTAGGCCCATGGGCGAGGGCGAGGAAGACTACGCAGTTTCTTTTGCCGTGCCCAACGGTGCCCCGGGGCTCGTCCACGTCTGGCAGCATAACCTGCACGATTCTCGCCGGTTGGTGGCTAAGGGCACGGATTTGGGCAGCCAAGCATACGGAATTGAGTACCACGGTACCTGTTTGACTATTTTTAACGATGTCTTTGTCCCTTGGGAAAGAGTTTTTATGTGCGGCGAATATCGCTACACCGGAGTGTTTGTGGAAAAGTTTGCCGACCTGATCCGCATGTGCGGCGCGGGCTGCCGGCCGGGGGCGGTGGATTTGGCCATGGGTGTGATGGCCCTGCTCGCCGAATATAATGGAGTAGAAAAGTCCCATCACATATTGGATAAAATAACAAATATTGCCGGCATGAACGAGGTAGGTTACGGGTGCGCGCTGGCTGCTGCCCATGAAGGGGAAGAGACCGCATCCGGCCTCTTCTTTCCCAACGGGCTATACGTTAACGCCGCTCGGCTAAACGGTACCCTGACCTTTGCCGAGGCCAACAAATGGCTGGGCGACGTGGCCGGCGGCCTTATTGCCACTATGCCGTCAGAGTCTGATTTTGCTCAGGCCGAAATAGGCCCGCTGCTTAAAAAATACCTGCGGGGCAGGGCGGACATCCCCACTGAACACCGGGTTAGGGCCTACCGCTTTGCCGAAATGCTGGGCAGCGGCGCAGTGCTGCACGGCTTGCTTTGCGGCGGTGGGACCACAGAAACCCAGAAAATGATTATTCGCCGGGGCATGAAACTGGAGCAAAAGAAAGACTTGGTGAAAAGATTGGCTGGAATAAAGTTAAAAAGGCAAATATAAATTTTTGGATTGTTATTAAGGGGAGATCTTATGCTTATCAGCCCTTCAGTAAAAGTTTTAGGTAACCAGTTATTTAACGTTTACCTGGTTGGGAAGGAAAATAAAATAATAGTTGAGTGTGCGGTTAGTGGTATAATCCCAAAGCTAAAAAAACAAGCAGCGGAAATGGGTGGCATTGGTAATATTGAGCGTCTAGTGATTATGCATGCCCACTTTGACCATGTTTGCGGGCTGCCCGGGTTGAGGGGGTTATTTCCGACAGCACGGGTAGCTGCTTCTGCCAAGGCCGCTGATATCCTGGCTCGCGAAACCGTGGTCGAAAACTTTTTTCGAGAAGATAAAGCGATGACGGTCACTTTGAAAGAATCCGGGCACGACGGTGATGTACCGGCCGAAAGTATAGCGCATCCCCGAACCTTACCAATTGATGAAATAATACAGGACAAACAAGTGCTGCACCTGGCAAATGATTTCAACCTTTATTTTCATCATGCCCCGGGGCACAGTCCCTGCAGCCTAATGGCTTATAGCCCGGAAGATGAAATACTGTTCTCTTCGGATAGCGCCGGTTTCCCAGTTGATGAGCAAATGGTTTTCCCCATATTTTTTCATAGTTATGAATTGTATATTCAGACTATTAGAAGGATGTTGGAACTTTCGATTAACGTCCTGGCAGCCGCCCACGGTGATGTTATTACCGGCCCATCGAATGTACGGTCATACCTTAAGTTAGCGTTGTACTGGGCGGAAAGGGTCAGGCATATGGTGCTTGAGGCTGTAAAGAGGGGGGATGACAGGGAAGAGGTGGCGGTGCGCATTTTTGACCTCTTTTACCACAGCAGGCTTAAAATATATACCCCGGAGAATATCATGATGTGCTCCCGCCTGATTGTGAAAAGGGCTATGGATAAATAAATTTTTCACTAACCATTGGGACAAACGTTAATAATTATAATACTAAAATTTTAATAATTTATAAAATGGGATAGTATTAAAAAATAAAAGCCCTTGCATCTGAATGGTGCAAGGGCTAAAATAATGCTTTACTTTTATGTAAAAATTATATATAATAAATTTTATGGCCTAATAATTAAATATAAACATTCTACAAAATAATATTATCACATATTAATATATATGTCAAGGGCGAAAGTGAAAATATGTAAAAGGGCTACAAATTTAACAATAGTTATGGGAAATAGTCTTTGGCCAAACTCTAATGGCGATCTTTAAACTATTGGAAAGCGGGGAAACAGTATGTGCGCTCTAAGATCACAGCTACCGTTTACATATCAAGGTAAACACGATTTTTCAGCCAAACTCACGGAATGGGTCGGGCAAGTATTTTATGATGTCTTGCCGGGGTACGGATATGAAATCCGTGAGGAGCAAGTTTATACGGCTTTTCAGCTTGCCGAAGCTGTTTGCAAGGGCAAGGTGCATTTTGCCGAGGCCGGACTAGGCACTGGTAAAACCTTTGCTTATTTACTTACCGCGGTTGCTTACGCCCGGTTTAAGGGCCGGCCCGCTATAATCGCCTGCGCTTCCACGGCGCTTCAGGAACAGCTTGCCGGACCCAAGGGAGATATTGAAAAGTTGTCGCGCCTGCTGGGCCTGGATATCGATGCCCGCATGGCCAAGGATCCGCGCCAGTACATCTGCGACGTAAAAGTCAACCAACTGCATAATCCCCTCTTTGCGCAACCGAGTAAAGCGCTTACCAGTGTGCTGCACTGGGCAGGAGAAACCGGGCGGGGCGAGCGCTCCGAGATGCCCAACGTGCCGGATCGGGTGTGGACACAGGTGGCCTGGGATGAGGCCATGTCCTGCGAGACATGCTCTTCCCGGGGGTTCTGTAGGCTGGTCAAGGCCAGGCAGCATTACCGGTCGGCTGTGGATTTGATTGTATGCGACCACGGCATTTTCTTTGATGACTTGTGGACGCGGGACGAGCGGGAGGCTGACGATAAGTTGCCCCTCCTGCCGAATTACTCGACGGTAATCTTTGATGAAGGCCATAAAGTGCTGCTTCCTGCAGCGCTAAGGGCGGGGCGCCACGTGGTCCAAGAGGACATTGACAGTATGCTCTCCTCCATCGAGCAGGTCCAGGGAGCCAGAACTTCTCTGATTTCTATTGCCTATGCCATGGATAAGGCGAATTCGCGGTTTTTTAAGCTCCTTTACCGTTCAGCCAGCGAGGATGAGCGAACGGATCGGCTGACCGTCCAGATTAGTGATGAGCTGCTCAAAGCAGCTGATATCTTGCGGCGCGCCCTGCTTACCTTGCATTTTGAACTGCAGAATGAACAGGAACTGCACATCGAATCCCTTTCCCATACCCGACTGCAGGCATATGAGGCGATGGTGGAACGGGCGACGCTGGCCCTGGAGCGGTTTGGCCGCAACAGGGGTAAAGATACCATTGTCTGGGCCGACCGGGAGGAAAAGAGCTTCTGGGTGGTGCCCCGGGATCTCAGCGGCATGTTAAACAAGCACCTGTTTGCCAGGAAGCTGCCTGTGGTGTTTTCTTCTGCTACCATAAGCACCGGAGGGGATTTTAGTTACTTTGCACGCACCCTTGGTGTGCAGGAGCCGTCAAGCTCGTCAGTGGGCAGTTCCTTTGACTTTGATAAGCAGGTATTAGTCTATCTGCCGCAACGGCTTCCCAATGGCGACCCACAAAACTGGTTCCCCAAGGCCTTGAAACGGTTGGCTTCTCTTTTACGGCTTGCCAAGGGGCGAGCGTTGGTGCTGACCAATGCCCCATCTGATGTGCGCAGGATTCGATCCGGACTAAAAGAATACCGGCTGCCCTATGAATTTCTCTGGGAAGATAGTGCGGAGCGGGGATATCTAGTCCGAAAATTCCGTGAAGAAGTCTCGTCGGTGCTGGTTGGATCCGGGTTCTGGGAGGGCATCGATGTGCCTGGTGAAGCACTGTCACTACTGGTGATCTGGCAGCTGCCTTTTCCGCCACAGGATCCGCTGATCGAAGCCCGGAGGCGCGAGGCGGTTGAACAAGGGCTTGACCCGGTAATCGCGGTTGACTATCCCGAAATGGGCCTGAAATTAAAGCAGGGGTGCGGTAGACTGATCCGTACCCAGGATGACCGGGGCACCATAGCTATTCTGGAACCGGTACTGGGCATGCCGTGGCAGCAGGCCGCCATGGGAGCATTACCGGTAGGAGCTAAAGTAGTACACAATCTGGATGGTCTTGACATCCTTAAACCACGCTCTTCGTCTGAGCAGAAACGCCTTGTCCAGGCTGCCGCAAATATAAATTCTCATTTATAAGAAAGCTGCCACGGTTGAAAGCACTGAAAAGCTTGGTTCGTGATTTTGTAATGAAACGAAGTCAATACCCTCACCATGGGTACGTTTTGTTGTTAAGGAGGATATAAAATGCAAGAGTACCAAATAAGCCTTACCGCCATAATGTCAGCCTACCTTAGGGCTTACCATTCTCGGCACGATAACCCCAAAATTTTTGATGATTTTTTAGCCCACCGTATCATACCGGAGGAGAGACAGGCACTCATTGAACAGGGCTTGGCCAATTCTCTCAAACTTAGCGATCCTGAACGGGCTGCGGTATGTCCTGACCAGGCAACTGCCCTGGCATGGGTGCTTAGGGCCATGACCGGCCCACCCAACATACTTAGTCGTTCACGGTATACCGAAGACAGCCTTGAAGAGGCCATCCGTCAGGGTGTGGAGCAATATGTGATTCTCGGGGCCGGGTTGGATACCTTTGCTTTCCGGCGTCCTGACTTGGTTAAACAGCTGAGGGTTTATGAGCTCGATCACCCTGCCACACAGACCTTTAAGCGCCATCGTCTCGCGGAGCTGAAGTGGAAAATTACACCGAATCTTAATTATGTACCGATCGATTTCACCCAAGGTAATCTAACCGCAGCACTAACACAATCTTCATATGCCCCGCAGGCTAAAAGCTTTTTCAGTTGGCTCGGTGTAACTATGTACTTAACCCGGGACGAGGTGTATACCACTTTGCGGGCCATTGCCAATATTGCCCCCGCAGGCAGCACAGTGATTTTTGATTATCTGGATACCGACGCCTATGACCCCGGGAAAGCAGCTTCGCGTGTGCAAGGGATGCTAAAACTGGCGCAGCATGCGGGTGAGCCAATGAAAACCGGCTTTGAACCCTCCACGCTGGCTGCAGATATTGCCCGGTTGGGCCTGCGCATCCAGGACAACCTAAGCCCGGCCGATATTGAAGAAAGATATTTCCAGGGCCGTGTGGATGGGTATTATGCCTGTGAACATGTACATTTTGCACGGGCAGTAATCAAATAATTGGCTAGAGGTTATCACGTGTCATCAAAGGAACTATTTGGATTAAAGGAAGAGGGAGATACCGGTACTGGGAAGTAACTGTTGGAATTGGGAACCAGGGATTATCATGGTATTATAGTTCTATAAATTCATTAAGCCCTGAGGAGTATCATGATGAGAACCTGGTTTGCCCTGGTTATGGTTATATACATACTTTTAAACTTGCTTATTGTCAGGCAGCTTTATGACTTATTGAGGATTAACCAGGTCGCTTTTGCGCTGGTCTATAGTTTTCTTGCCGCCACCCCGCTATTAAGCCGGGTTGGACATTTGGGTTTGTTCGAAAAAGTGGGAAATTATTGGGTGGTGTTTTTTTATTACGCCGCTATTGTCGCGGTGCTGGGTATATTGATCAAGAATAAACCGGTGATTATCGGCTGTTATTTGCTAATCATCATCATAATTGTTGTTGGTTCAGTACAGGCCAAAAAAGTGCAGGTAGTATCTTATGAATTAAAAATCCCCAAAAATGCAGCCAACCTTCATGCAGTCCTAATTTCTGACACCCATATCAACAAAACCAAGGGTAGCAGCTACGTGGCCAAAATGGTTGAGGATATTAACAGCCTCAATCCGGATATTGTTTTTTTGGCCGGAGATATCTTTGACGACCGGGACATTAACATCCTAAGGGAAGAAAAAGAGACATTGAAGGGTATTAAAGCCCAATTAGGTGTTTATGGTGTGGTGGGAAACCATGAATATTATAGCAATAATCTTAGTGATAGTTTGGCCATTTATGAGGAAGCGAATATCAAAATACTAATAGATGAAGTTGTTCAACTGGATAGCTTTTATATAGTGGGCCGGGATGACGTTCATAACAAACGCAAAGGTTTGCCTGAGCTGCTGCAGGGCGTGGACAAAAATAAGCCTGTCATACTATTGGACCATCAACCTGTGTCACTGACGGAAGCCGAAAACAACGGTGTTGACCTGCAATTATCCGGTCATACTCATAAAGGACAATTCTTTCCCAACCAGCTGTTCACCAAAAGGATTTTTGAGGTGGACTACGGGTACCTGGTCAAGGACAGCTTGCAGGTAATTGTCACCTCGGGCTATAGTACGTGGGGGCCGCCCGTCCGTATTGGAACACAATCAGAGATTGTAGACCTGTACATTAAATTTAATCAATAGTAAAAACAGTTAGGGTTCAAGCAGACTTTTTTCATAGTTATGCCTGAACCCAGCTTTTTAGTGGGAAGACTAAATTAATTAAACCTTAATAAAAACGTCATGGTTAAATAATTATTAAAGTTTATAATAACTGCCTAATAGCTTTGCCAGTACGTTCTTAAATGTGAGCAATATCATAGCATCCGGTGGCCATAGCCAGTAAACTATGTACAGGAGCTAGCACCAGGCCAAAACTTTAACAGACCGGAGGGTCAATGATGAAAGTCATTGTACTGATTAAACAGGTACCCGGAACAGCAAATACCCGCATGAACCCTGAAACAGGCGTAATGATCCGTGATGCGGGCGAAACCATTTTGAACCCGCTGGATGAACATGCGGTTACCGAAGCCGTTGCCATTAAGAAAAAACATCCGGGTACAGAAGTTATAGCCCTGACTATGGGCCCGCCTTCCGCGCAGAAGGTGCTGCGGGAGGCCTGCGCCAGGGGTGCTGATAAGGGAATTTTGCTTTCGCACAAAGCTTTTGGCGGGTCGGATACCCTGGCTACTTCGCGCGTCCTGGCAGCGGCCATACAAAAAATCGGTGCTATTAACCTGGTTTTGGCCGGGGAGAAAGCCACCGACGGGGAAACCGGGCAAACCGGTCCCATGACAGCAGCGCTGCTCGACATCCCGGTAATTACCTTTGTACACCGGTTAGAGGTTAATGAGATGCATATTATTGCCCGTCGCATGGTGGAGGAAGGGATTGAGGAAGTTAAGGCAAGTCTGCCGGCACTGGTGACGGTGGTCAAGGACATCAACAACCCTCCCCTGCCCACGATAAAAGGCTATATTTTAGCCAAGAAACAAACCTTTCCTGTGTGGGGGCCTGCAGACCTGGCCATTGAAGAAGGTACACTGGGTCTAAAAGGATCCCCAACCCGGGTGGTCAAAATATTCACCCCCAAACTGTCTCGGCAGACTACCTTTTACACCGCTGCTAATGAAGAACAGATGCCGGGTGCAGCGGAAGCGGTTTTAAAGGTGCTCCTAAACCGCAGTCTAATAGAAAAAGGTGATCGCTATGGAGCCTAAACATAGTGTGATGGTACTGGCGGAAATACGCAGCCAAAAGGTGCACGAATTGACTTTGGAGATGATCGCTTGGGGCAGAAAGCTTGCCGACAAGCTGGGAGTGCCGGTTGACTGTGTGGTGCTGGGCATTGAACAGGCAGATTTTCAAAAACTTGTGCATTGGGGAGCAGACCGGGTGCTGGTGGTGACTAACGGCAGGCCGGACAGCCTTTTAGCCACCCCCGCAGCCCGATTGCTGGTGGAAACTATCCGTGCTGAACAGCCCGGGATAGTAATCGCTCCGGCAACTACTTTTGGGAGAACCATCATGCCCATAACAGCCGCCAGGCTGGCGACGGGGCTGACCGCAGATTGTACTGAACTGGATATAGATCCCAAAGACAACTTGCTATTGCAAACCCGCCCGGCCATTGGCGGCAATATCATGGCTACCATTAAAACCGCCCGCACCAAGCCGCAGATGGCCACCGTCAGGCCCCGTTCCATAAAACCTGGCGGGTTTGACCCGACAAGTCAGGGTGAAGTAATTATTAAACATTATGATACCGGTAATGCCTGGCAGGAAACTTTATTATCCTTCATGGGCAATGAAGAAAACGATATTAACCTGGAAAATGCCGATATTGTTGTTAGCGGTGGTAAAGGGATGAAGAGTAAAGAGAATTATCAGCTACTGGAAGAGCTGGCCGGTTTACTAGGTGCCGGATTGGGGGCAACCAGGGATGCTGTGGAGGCCGGGTGGGCGCCCTTTGCCCGCCAGGTAGGTCTGACAGGTAAAACCGTGTCCCCGAAAGTTTATCTAGCGGCCGGGGTATCCGGTAAAATACAGCACCTGGCCGGCATTCTCACCTCTGAGTACATTATTGCCATCAATGAAGACGCCGATTCCCAGATTTTTAAAGTGGCTGACCTTGGTATTATAGGCGATGCGCCCACTGTGGTCACCTGTTTAATTCAGGCCTTTAAAGACCTAAAAACAGATGGGAAGGAGCATGAAAATGGCTGATCAATTTAATATCATAGTGCGACAGCTTGTATCCCTGCTGGGTGAACAAAATGTTACCCCGGGTAAGGAAAACATTGTGGCCAGGCCGTCTTCAAGCGAAGAGCTAGCCGGCATATTTGCCCTGGCCGCGCAAGGGGCGATGACCGCCACAGCAGCCGGGTATACAGTAGGTCCTGCCACTGAGGTTATTGGTCAAGCGGATATATTGATCTCACTCGAGAGAATGAATGAAATTAGGTTTGACCGGGAAAGTTTAACCATTACTGTCCAACCGGCGGCAGAAATGGATAAGATAATTAATGCCGCCCAAAAAACAGGTTGTAAATTTCCCGGGATAACCTGCCGGCATAAACATGCAACCGCCGGTGAAAATGTAGCTGCTTGTTTTAATGAAGGTGAACCGGATTTTAAATGCCCCACTGCCTGCCTGTGCGGCCTGGAACTGGTGCTGGCTGACGGTAGGATCATCACTGTGGGAGAGCGCTCCGTAAGGGATTTGGATAATTATCAACTGACCTATATTTTGGGGGGGTACAAAGAAGAAAAAGCGGTGCTGGGCGGCATATATTTGAGGCTGTTGCCCGAGGAGCAGGATCAATACTGGCTAATTACAACCTTTAAGGACTTAGATATATTCCCTGGAATTTTGTCTTCCCTGATGCAAAAATACCGTCGTGAACTTGACGCCGTTGTTGGTATTAAGTTGGCCGATTATCCCGATTTGGCAGCCATGCTGCGCCAATGGATACCGGTTCTTAATGAAGTTGACCATCCATCAACTTCATGCATGCTGGTGTCTATAAATTGCCACCCGGTAGAATTGGAACCGCTTTTAGAGTTGCTTGCCGGCGACACATCTATAGCCGGTGGTACATATCAAAAACTTGTCATATCAACTTTTTACAATAATTTGATGAGAGATCTTAAATTTAACCCACAATTATCTAACGTCAGTGTTAATGAACAGGATTGTGATCAACAATTCAATACCGGGCGATTACATGCGTTTTATTGGGTAAAAGAAGAAAGTAAAATTCATTTGTTTTATGAGGGTTAAACAGATGATTTATTGGTTTAAGGAAAGTCTTGACTTATAAGCTTTTCTTGAAAAAAAGTTAATAAGTCAAGACTGACCAGGTGAAGAAAACAAATGATTGCTTAATAATTCTTTTGGTTTAGACGGTAATGAATAGATGCCAGAAGCCAAAATATCGCCGCTAAAATAATGGTTTCACTGTCATCACCATCACCCATAGCGATAGCACTTATAAAGCCAAAAACAATACTGGTCAAGATGTAAATAATAGATTTGTACATAAATTTACCACCTTTCAAAATAGTGAGTTTAGATAATGATTGTTTTAAATAAGATATTTGAAAATACTTGAGATAATACCAATATTAGGGGTCAGGCTTAAACTTATTGACTTTTGGTCAAAAAGCCAATAAGTTAAGCCTCACCCCTAAACTTTTGGGCCTTTAAATTCGTGATTCACTGTAATCAGCCTATAATCTCTATCTAAACGATGTACACAAGTTTTTGCTCCATCTGTCGAAACATCCTTTGAGGTAATTTGATATAATGGTAAGATATATTAAAGGGGGAATTGGTATGAGCGTGCATGATTTGGCCCGCCGGGTAAAGGAAGCTTCCATCAAACTGGCCGCTGCCGAAACGGAATTAAAGAACAAAGCCCTGACTCAAATAGCTGAGTCATTAAAAAATAGTAAGGAAAAAATCATCAAGGCCAACAGGGATGATTTAATCAGAAGTGAAAACGAGCATCTTTCCGCACCCCTTTTAAAAAGACTAAAATTTGACGAGGCGAAGATCCAGGATGTGGTTGACGGGATCTACAGCCTGATTGAACTAGAGGATCCGGTCGGTAAAACCCTTTTGTCCACTGAACTGGATGACGGCCTGGAATTGTACAGGGTGACCTGTCCCATAGGGGTAATCGGGATGATTTTTGAATCCAGGCCCGACGCCTTGGTGCAGATTTCCACCCTTTGCCTGAAAAGCGGGAACAGCGTGCTGCTTAAAGGCGGTTCCGAAGCCAGAGAGACTAACCGTATCCTGGCCGAGATTATCGTCAGGGCCACCGATGAAGCCGGCATTCCCGCCAACTGGCTGGCGCTGCTGGAAACGCGTTCCGACGTCAACGAAATGCTTAAAATGGATCGTTATATCGACCTGATCATTCCGCGCGGATCCAATGATTTCGTCCGTTATATCATGGATAACTCAAGAATTCCGGTGATGGGCCACGCGGATGGCATCTGCCACTGCTACGTGGATCAAGAAGCAGATTTACTGATGGCGGTTAATGTTGCCGTCGACTCCAAAACTCAGTACGTGGCTGTCTGTAACGCCACGGAAACCCTGCTGGTGCACAAAAAAATAGCCCCGGCTTTTTTACCTGAACTGAAGCAGGCGTTGGCAAGCAAAGATGTGGAATTATTGGGCTGCCCTAAAACCACGACTATTATTCCGGCCAATCCAGCTTCAGAAGAGGATTGGAAAACCGAATACCTGGACTATAAGCTGGCCGTGAAAGTGGTTGCGGGGTTGGATGAGGCCATTGAACATATTAATACGTACGGTTCGGGACATACCGACAGCATCATCACCGGGGATAAACAAACAGCGGCCCGGTTCATGGACTACGTTGATTCGGGGAATGTTTTATGGAATTGTTCCACCCGTTTTAGCGATGGGTTCCGGTACGGGTTCGGGGCAGAAGTGGGGATAAGTACCAGTAAAATTCACTCCAGGGGCCCGGTCGGCCTCGAAGGGTTGGTTATTTACAAATACAAGTTAATCGGAAACGGACATATTGTAGAGGATTACGCTAACCATACAAAAAGCTTCAAACACAAAAAAATGAACAAGGAATTTGAGCTATAGGATGAAAATAATATAATGGTAATGGTACAACAAGAATGCGACAGGGAACACATCCCCGTCGCATTCTTTATTTTTTCTTATCAATTAATGAAATTTCTCTAGTTTCTTCAACTCGTTCATTATGATTTAAGGCTAAGCAGTCAACTAATTTTTTATTGTCTTTTTAACAAAATAGCCTTTGGGATCAATTACTTCCCGGATTAAGTGGATCTCTTCGACGGTTGGCGGTTCAAATGCGTAGACATCGTCGGGTATAATCAGTTTAAAGCCGGTGGCATCTTGGATACTCCGCACAGTTTCACCGGGCAGAGTGGCGATAAGTTTCATCCGCCTGGTGTCATCGTCAAAGCCCAGGATGGCTTTGGTGGTAATAACCCGCTGCGGCCCCTGTCCGACAAGACCGGCGTTCCACCGGGCATTGGGTGAGCCGTCCAGGTAACCGGGACTGGTGACGTAATTGAGTTTTTCGTTAAATCGCCTTGGCTCGTGCACCATTATAATGATGGTTTGCTCACAGGAGCAGGCCATGTCACTGGCGCCACCGCTGCCCGGCAGGCGGGTCTTCGGTGATTGGTAATTGTCGGGGAATGCACCCATCATAGTAGAGTTCAGGTTCCCGTAAGGATCGATTTCCGCGCCGCCGATAAACCCTATGTCGGCAAAGCCCCGCTGGGTTAATTCAAACGCCGAGTTCAGGCCAAGTAGATAATTGGCCTTATTAGTGGTTCTGGAATCACCAACCGACAGCGGCAAACCGCGAGATAAGCTGGGGCCTACGGCACCGGCCTCGAACACAGGCACAATCCCGGGGGCGTGCGTCAACTGGGCCAAAGTAATAGCCACCAGGGGTAGTCCGGTTCCGGCAAATATAACTTTATTATCCGGCAGGGTTCGGGCGCCGGCCACTACGATCATTTCCTGTATGGTAAAGTCAGTTGCATATTGCTTGTCCAAGAACTACACCTCTTCCTATTCCAATACTGTAAAACCGGCATCCAAGCGACTGCCGGACTCTATTTTTTGCACCTGCTGAACCTGGCTGAATGGAATCTTGTCCATAAACCTGGCGGTATTCTTTACCCCGAAGATAAAAGTCTCATAATAATCTTTAAGTGAAGAATAGTCGCCCTTTCTGGCTTGCTCACAGACTGACCTGAATTCGGGAATATGTTTTTCATCAAAATAATGAACGCCGTGACTATTGCCCGGGTAGGACCCAAATGGCACCTCTACGACAGCGTCAACAGCAAAGAATGGTATGCTAATCCGGTTGGGGAACCTGACCATATCGTCATGCTCGATGAGCCGGTCGCAAGTAACAATTGTATAAGCAGAGGCCATGGCGATTTCCGGACAGGTAAAAAGAGGACCCTGGATCCGGCAGTTGCCATAAATATCTGCCTCTTGGACGTGAATAATGGCCACGTTTGGATGGGAGGCCGGTAAAAGCATAATCGGCCTTTGGGTAAAGGGGCATTCCATTACTTTGGCCCGGTTGCGCTGAATCATGTCACTGCCCAGTGGGCTACGGCACGGGATGAAGGGTAAGCCCATAGATCCGGCTTTAAAACGGGCAGACATGTTATAATTGCTCCAATCTTCCAATTCAAGCTTACTGTTTTCGGCCAGGTAGCGGAAAAGCGGAGAAATACCAAAAGCTTCATGTGCCCAGTAGGCGAACTCCATCCTTTTTATATTTAGGTGCTCTTCATTTAAAACCATTGCTCCGGCTAAGTATTCAACGGCCAGGCCTGCGGACTGGTAGGAAAGGGTCAGATCTTTCCGCCCCTGCCGGATAATCTCATGTACGATGGAAACGGGCTGCCGGCTGTTGACAAAACCGCCTATACCGATATTGTCTCCGTCATTAATAAATTCTTGGACTGCATCATGAAGGCTCTTTCTTTTGTCTCTTTTGGATTTGTTTTTATCTGCCGTGAATTTCCTTGCTTCGTCTGGGGAAAGTCCTGTCCAGTGCATTATGTGCCCCCTTAATTCTGTGTGTTCTGTGGTAAACCCATCACTCAACCTCTGTATTCACAGACGATTGGTCATCTGATAAATACATGCTCATTACACTTTATTGATAGTATCATATATAGCCTTGTTTCCGCACTACCCAAGAATTACCGGTAATAATTAAACGCTTTATTCACTAACTCACTTTAAAAGAGTCAAAAGTTCTTCCTTGGCAGGCTGCAAGGCCAAATTAATTTCACTTACAGACCGGTCAGACCCTGCCGCAACCGATAGACACTCCTGGAGGAGTTTAGTCAGGCAGTACTGGGATGCCAGTACACCCTGCAGCAGGTTATCCAGTTTGAGGATGTTTTCCAACCCTTGGCTGCCCTTGTGTTCCACTGTCTCATTAACCAGGGCCATGTAGGCCACCGGATCCTGGCTCAACAGGTTCATGAATTCAGTAAAAAATTCTTCCTCTGCAAAAACCCACAGGTTGTCCAAACAGTAATTAACCCCGCCAGGGCCTCGTAGGCAGCGGTGCCATGCAGTAGCCCCGGCGGCCAGGGTTTCCGCCAATAAAATATTCATGTAACTGTTGCTGTTGGTTTTAAATATGCCCCCGTCGGGTTTATGCAAAATTAACTCTGCCTTTAACGACCGGCAGTTTTCTTTTGTCTTTCTGAAACATTTCGTTAGCCACGCCAAGTCTGCCGGGCTTTCCGTATCCGGCTGCCAGCGCAGTAACGAAGACCTAAGCAAGGTTAAAAGCTCTGTCCAATTATTTGCTTTGCCTAGTTCGTTTGCAATTTCTTCCCGGTCATGGCAGTATTCAATGTGCAGAGGCTGCTGTTTCTCCTCTAGGCCGGCCAGGGCTGTGATTATAGGCATTTTTTTCTGCAGCCCCTTTTCTTCATACACCATGGTGGCTAGGGTTAGGGACAGCCAGCGCCGGTTGTCGGCATCAGGACTTTGGGCCAGCAGTTCATTAGCCAGCCGGCTGACTTCAGGAGTATTGCCAGACATAGTTAATTCCCTTATTCTTTCAAGTGTTTCCTGTTTATGCACCGGGGTCACCCTTTCGGATATAATACTAGCTTTCTTCTATTGCATAACAATGTCGTAAAGTTTATTTTACACTTAGAATAGCAACCTTGCCAGATACGTTTTTTGTATGCCTAGCCGGTCTTGTAGTTAAAAAAACGCAAAAAAGTGTTAAAATTATAGATGTGGCATAATACCATCAGGAATGATGGTAAGTAAAGTGCAGAAAGGAAAGCCAATGCATCTATTAAGTGCTGAAAATATAGTCAAAAGCTACAGCGAAAAAAATCTGCTTAGCCAAATAAATCTTGGTATCAATGAAGGGGATAAAATAGGACTGATTGGAATTAATGGCACGGGCAAGTCCACGTTGCTTAAAATCATTGCCGGTGTGGAAAAAGCAGACGGAGGAACCATAACTAAGGGCAAGGCAGTTAAAATAGAATACTTGCCCCAAAACCCGGTTTTTAATCCCGAAGCTACGGTACTGGAGCAGGTTTTTAAAGGGAACGCCAAGATTATGAAGTTAATCAGGGAGTATGAAGAAGCAATTGGCAGACAGGATACGGCAAGCGATACTATTTCGAACCTTATTCACGAGATGGACGCAATGGATGCCTGGAATATTCAGAGTGAAGCAAAAGCTATTCTGACCAGGTTGGGTAGTTTGGATCTTAATGCCCTAGTAGATACCTTATCCGGGGGGCAGAAAAAGAAAATAGCTTTGGCTGCCGCATTGGTTAACCCTGCGGACTTACTTATTTTAGATGAGCCAACAAACCACTTGGACAATGATACCATTGACTGGCTGGAACAATACCTAAATAAGCGCAAAGGTGCGCTGCTGATGGTCACTCATGACCGTTATTTTTTAGATCGGGTGGTAAATCAGATCGCCGAGTTAGAAAACGGTAATCTTTATTTATACCAAGGTAATTATAGTTATTATTTGGTTAAGAAAATCCAGCGGGTCGAAATGACGGAAGCAAGCGAGAAAAAGAGACAGCGGTTGCTTAAAAAAGAGTTGGCCTGGATTAAGAAGGGTGCTAAAGCTAGAACCACAAAGCAGAAAGCTCGCATTGACCGTTTTAACAAGTTAAGTGAACAGACTGGGACTCCAACCGATGAAAAACTGCAAATATCAGTAGCTTCCAGCCGTCTGGGTAAAAAGATTATTGCACTAGACAATATAAATAAAACCTTTAATCAGATTAAGATCATAGATGATTTTAGTTACTCCATGCTCAGAAATGACCGGGTTGGTATCGTTGGGCCAAACGGATGCGGTAAGTCAACGCTTTTAAATATTATCTGCGGTAGGGTCAAGCCCGATAGTGGCACGGTAGAAGTGGGCGAAACAGTTAAAATTGGTTTTTACTCCCAGGAAATGCAGCATATTGACGACAGCTTAAGGGTTATAGAGTATATCAAAGAAACGGCTGAGTATTTAAACACCGCTGAAGGGTATCAAATAAGTGCATCGCAAATGCTGGAGCGGTTTTTATTTCCTCCTGCACTACAATGGTCTCTAATAGAGAAGCTTTCCGGCGGGGAAAAAAGAAGGTTAAACCTGCTTAAAATACTTATGGAAGCGCCCAACATACTGCTGATGGATGAACCAACCAACGACCTGGATATAGAAACACTGGCTGTTTTGGAGGATTACCTTGAAGATTTTAACGGAGCTGTTATTGCTGTTTCTCATGATCGATATTTCCTAGACCGGATGGCTGAAAAGATATTTGCCTTTGCAGGGGGCGCAAGCATTGTGCAGTATCCGGGGAATTATACTGATTTTAAAGAAAGAGTTATGCATAACCAAAATACAGCCGCTGCGAATATAATTGACGGTAAAGTTAAAAAGGATATTACTGTAAAAACAAAGGAAAAGCCGTTAAAGTTATCTTTTAATGAACAAAGAGAATATGCTGAAATAGATACTATAATTGCTGAGATTGAGGTTAAAATTAAAAAACTGCAAGAAAAAATCGATCAGGCGTTTGACAATTATGTACTCTTGCAGCAATTATTAGACGAAAAGGAAGATCTGGAAAAGCAGCTGGAAGAAAAGATGGAAAGATGGGTTTATCTCAATGAGCTGGCCGAAAAAATATCTAAGGTGTAGGAGACGCTGCCACGGCATCGCTAGAAGGATGAAAACTTTTTTCAGGACAGTATTATGTCATTCTGAAACGAAGTGAAGAATCTTAAGATCCTTCGCTTCGCTCAGGATGACAACATAAAGATTGTTTTCCGGGTATCCGAGGATTCCAAATCGTAGGGGCACCCCTACGACAAACAACCAAAACTACCCCCGAGCCTTTAGTCGTAATAATTCCTTTCGGATACCTAGGTATAAAAATAAAGCAACGATAACAGTTACCACTAGATTCCAATAGTTATTGCTTAAATTCAATAGATTATAACTGAATGCTGATTCCAGTGCCAGTGAAGGAATTTTACCGATAGCCGTGGCAATAAGAAAATTAACCACTGAAACAGATGTTATGGCCCCCAATAGGTTGATTAACCCGGAGGGAATAAAGGGAGCAACGCGTAAGACTGCAAGAAAATAGACCTGCTTTAACCGGGGTAAATTATTGATAAACTCTGAGAGTTTTAGTTGATCTGTTGGCAGCTTGGCTGCTGTCTTGATCCCCCACCGGTAAAGAATCAGGGAAATTACCGCACCGATTATTTCTCCGGCCCAAGACACCAAGAAGCCGCCATAAATGCCAAAGACAATAACATTTGCCGCGGTTATAAAAATAGAGGGCAGGATACCCAGGATATTGATTAAAACATTAATTAAAATACTGATTAAAATGGCAATGCTTCCTGCGTTGGCAATGACCTCGGCCATTTGATGCGTGTCCCCTGAGCTTATAAACCTAATCAGCTCGGACAAGCCGTAATCCCAAAATAATATGATTGATATGATAATGGTAAACAATAAAAAAAGACGGAACATTGATATATTCAATGAATCAACTCCGCTCTATCATGAGCTATGAAATGTTGTATTCAATATCCAATACCTCAAATTGGTACCAGCTAAAATCGCCGGTTTTTAATTTCCAGATCACTTCCCCTTTGGCCGGCACCAACACACCGTCAAATTCCTTGTAGTCTTCCAGGATGATCTGCCATGTTTCCATTGAGTAATGCCCGTCAAAATCCCCGTACCTGGGCGCCACAAAATCGATTACTTCGCCCCGGTCGTTAAAACTAAATACCCCTGACGCATTTACTCCTCTGTAGTTCATGGTGGCTCTGGCTGTATTGGCGTCGACTTCTTCCCACGTAATATAACTGCTTAGGGCCGCAGTCGGAATCCATACAGTCTCAGCGAGAAATCTTACCATTGAACCCTGGTCAACTTCTTTGCCCTTGGCATCTGCCACTGTTATTAAGGCTAGCAATTTAATAAGCACGTTTCCCTGGCCATCGTCGTATTTATCCCTTGCCGTCAGGGTTACAAAAGGGGCGGCTTTAACCTTTGCGTTCCATATGTAACCAGGTTTTTCTACCGTAAAGTGTTGCTCTGCTTCCAGGGGCATCCACGGGTTTTCTTCTTTCATCCGCATAACCGCTTTTTGTTGTGAACGGGCCGAGGTAATTTTTTCTTTTCCAATCACCTGGGAGTGCTCCAACCATTTTTGCACCACAGGCGGCAGACCTGCCAAATCGGCCTCTTGAATGATTTGACCTGGATTTTCCACGTTGTTGCTTAAGAATTCGCTTACTTCTTTAGCTACTTTCTTCTCAAACAGGCTCTGGGCAATAAATGAAACTGTTAAAAATAAAAAAACAATAATGGCTAAAACAACAAGCATTACTAATAGCGCCTTAGGCATATTATTTAACCCCCTAGGTCATAACCCAATTATTACGCCATTCAGATAAAAGTGAAAGATCTAGATCCTTCGCTAACGCTCAGGATGACATCATAATAGGGTTCCAGTTAGTAGGGGCACCCCTCGCGGGTACCCGGTTCACCCATACTCCCGTGGTTCCAAAGTTTATTTTCTAAGTAGAAAGGCATATGAGTCAAGGGAAAATTTCCTTGACTCAATGTATTATGCGGGTTTTATATGCCAATTATATCTTTACTGCAGTCCCGTAAGCAATAATTTCGGCCGCTCCGGCGGAAACATTCGATGTACCGAATCTGATACCGATAATTGCGTTAGCCCCCAGGGACTCAGCTTCCCGGATCATCTGGGCAATCGCCTCTTCCCGGGCCGACTTAAGCAGGTCGGCGTATTCTTTGACTTCACCGCCAATCAGCTGGCGGAAGAAAGCAACAATATCCTTGCCCAAGTGTTTAGCCTTCATGGAACTGCCTCGGACCATGCCGATTACCTGGTATTCGGTCCTGATATCAACGGTTGTTAAAAGCATATTTGTACCCCCAATTTGTTTTAATTTATTTGTAATGCCTAAAAATCCTTTTTCAGCAATTGACTCAGCCCAATCCGGTAAAAAATCCAGGCCACCAAAGTCATGATTACTATGGCTCCAAGCTGGAAACCGTCTCCGGTATAAACAGGCCAGGCATGCATCTGGCGGTATACGGAGTACATGCCATAACCGGGAATCCAGCCGGGTATGCTCAGTACTAATGCGACTCCACAGGCCGCCGCCCCAGCTTTGAGCTGGTCGTCAAATATTACCGAAAACATCAAAGCTAGACTGTAAATTAACAGCAATCCCGCCGCGTTTACAACCAAACCGGCCATAAATAGGGCCGGCAACCCCTTTCCGGCTGTCAGGGCAGCCAGGTAAGTGAGGGTGGTAGCGACCGTCATCACTGTCAGCATGGCTGCCGCCCCGGCAATAAACTTGGAGCGGTATATTGTTTCCCGGCCCAGGGGCTTGCTGAATAAAAAGCCGGCGGTATTGCGGCCGGTTTCTCCGGCTAACTGAGCCATGCCCACGACAACGGCGTAAATAACCAGGATTTGATACAGGTTTTTACTGTACCAGTTAGCCCACATATAAAGTGTAAAGTCACTCATCTGACGACGGTACGTTTCACCCAGGGCACCACCGATGTCTACCTGGAATTTGCCCATCCACTCAAATACAAAGGGGAGCGTGATGCCCAGAACTGATAACAGTACCAGGGCCAGGGCATGTTTCCAGGCGGTTTCACGTAGTTCCTTTTTCAGCACAGCTCCATTAACCATTCCGGTCAGCCCCCTCTCGGCGGGTATATTCAATGAAAATATCCTCTAAATCCAGGTCGATTATTTCCAGGGCGAAATGAGGGTATTGGGATAACTTTTCCAATACCTCGTGGACATTCTCAGTGACCGTCAGCAGGTAACCGGAACCTTCAGGCTCAACCCGGGCAATGCCTGTCTGTTTAAACACATCTTCCGGCGGTCGGCCTTGGAATACAACCCTGATCCTTTTTTCAGCGGTTTTCAGATCGGCTACGTCCTTAACCGCTACCAGGCGTCCCCGGCTAAGAAAAGCTACCCGGTCGGCCAGTCGCTCAACCTCATGGAGGGTATGGGATGATAAGAGTACGGTGCTGCCCAGGGCCACCACCTGTTCCATCAGCAGCTTAAAATAATCCCTTCTTTTTATGGGGTCAAGGCCCGCCCCCGGTTCATCCAGAATCAGCAATTCGGGTTCAGGACCCAGAGCCAGAGTTAGGGTTAGGGCGCTTTTTTGGCCGTGGGAAAACTCTTTTATCTTTTTGTCTACCGGGATGCTAAATTGCTTAAAAGCCGAGTCCACCAACCTTGGATTCCAGCGGGGATACAAGGAAGCGCAAAAGTTCGCCATTTCCCGGGCTGTATAATAGCCGTACAAAACTGGATTTTCGGCCACGTAGCCTATTTTAGCCCTGAATGCAGTTTCGTTTGTGCTAACCTGGTAGCCTAGCACCCGGGCTTCCCCGGAAGTTGGGCTGGCAAGCCCGGTCAGTATTTTAAACAGGGAGGTTTTGCCGGCACCATTGGGCCCCAGCAGGGCGAAGATACTTTCCCTCGGTACTTCCAGATTAAGACCTTGCAGAGCTGTTGAATGCCCGTATCGTTTGGTTAGGTTGCTGGTTTGAATGGCCAGGTCATGCACTATTTTTCTCCTCCCTTGGCGTAAAACTCCTGAATTATTTTTTGCAGCAAATCTACCAGTTTTGCTGGCTTAATGTTAAGCTCCCGGGCTTTGTGCACTGTTTCCACCAGCAGCGGTCGGAGTAGCTCAATTTGAAGTTCCTGTCGTTTATTAGCGTCAAACTGGGCCACGAAGGATCCCAGGCCGGGGCGGCTGTAGATTAAATCCTTCCTTTCCAGCTCACTGTAGGCCCGCCGGATGGTAATTATGCTCACCAAATTATCCTGGGCCAGCTGGCGTATGGATGGCAGGGGATCTTCGGGCTGCAGCTCACCGGTAAGAATCCTTTTCTCTATGTTGTTAAAAATTTGCTGGTAAGCCGGCAGCGGACTGTTTTTGGTAATGGGAATAAGCATTGGCATCCCCCCGGTAATAGGTTGTTAGTATCTGTGTATACTATGTATGCACAGTATATTATATGAGCAGGGTTTCGTCAATATTAGATGATAAAATTTTTTTAACTTTAAATACGATTATTGAAGCTTTTCATAGTAAACTTTTTATCAGATAATAGATACTAAAAGGGGGAGTGGACTACCCACTGTGATTAGGTGTTTTGTATCTGTGTTTGGTAAGATGACCGGTAGGAGGCGTGAGGGGTTTTGAGTGGATGGACAATTTTGCTTTTAATCCTGGTTTTGCTGCCCGTGGGGTTGTTAAGCTTTCCCTTGACCTTTAAGGCCAGGGGCAGCCTGCGTAAGGAAGAGCGTAATTTGAATTTAAAACTTGCATGGGGTTGGGGGCTGCTATCCGCTGCTGTTGAAATAAACGGCAAAGAAACTGCTTTCCGGTTGCGGCTGGCTGGGATTTGGCTACCTGCCCCCCGTAAGAAACCGGTCAACATCGGCACAACAAAAACCGGTAAGCAAACCAAACGGGCTGGTAAACAGGCCCAAAAGCACGCCGGGCGCCGTAAAAAACACGGTTTCAGTTTCTCCTCGGTAATCGCTGTGCTCAACAGGCAGATGTTGGCGGCCGTACTGGGCTACCTAAAAAGGCTGTTTAAATCCCTTCGTTTACGATTGCGGCTAAACGGTGTTTACGGTACCGATGATCCGGCCATGACCGGAATGATAGCCGGGCTCATCGCTGCGCTGCAAGCCAAACACTTAAAATTTGACCTGGATGCCGATTTTAGCGGGCCAATTATTGACCTAGCCGGTGAAACATCTGGCCGGATGGTACCCATTTTCATCCTGTGGCACACCATGAGCTTTTTCCTGGCTAAACCGGTGCGGAAGCTTTGGTGGTCCATGCTTAAAATAAAGAAGACTTGGTTCAGGTGGGGTTTTACCCCATCTGAACCTTAGTCGCACTTATTTCGAGCTTACAGCCTGTTAATCCCCGACCTAAGAGGGCGGGGTTTTACAGGCTGTGCGAAGATAAAGTTGAGAAGAAAAAAAACAAAGGAGAGTGCCCAATATGTTTAAAGAAGACATTGAAACCCTTGTGTCCCGCCTGGAGAATCTTATATCTACCAAGACCATCGTTGGAGAGCCTATTATCAGCGGCAATACAACCATCATTCCCATCGTAACTGCTTCCGTAGGCTTTGGTATGGGTAGCGGTGAAGGGCAGGATGGAGCGAACCAGGGTGGTAAAGGCACCGGCGGAGGTGCCGGCATGAAACTTAGTCCGTCAGCGTTGCTGATTATACAGGGGGATAATGTACAGGTGTACTCCCTGGCTCAAAAAGGCAGTCTGACCAAGCTGGCCGAAATGATTCCTGATGTCATTAATAAGTTAAAGCCCCAGGAGAAGGATGAACAGTAATTCCAAACAGAAGAAAAAAAGACCGTTGTAGGTCAATTAAGGGTTTTCGGACTTTTGCGAAAACCCTTTTACTTTTTGTGTTATTATCCCTTGCGCCTGGCGGGAGCAGTAAAATATACTAAATAAAAGTTAACCAGCAAACTAATTGCTTTGGAGGATTAATATGGAACACGTGCTTTGGAATATTGGACATGACCTGATTATAGAAGATATCGTCAGGGCGCAGGGCTCTTACCTTTATGATTCCGACGACCGGCGGTACATAGATTTTGAATCGGGGGTTTGGTGTACGCCCCTTGGGCACAGTCACCCGGTTATTAATCAGACCGTTAAAGCCCAGTTAGACCGGATAAGCCATACCGGTTATTGTTATGCCCACCCTGCCACTAAAGAAGCGGCTAAAGAAATTCTGAATGTGACCGGCTTACCGGGTGGTAAATGTGTATTCCTTAGCTCCGGCAGTGAAGCGGTAGAATTTGGGGTTCAGGTACTACGCAAGCTTGCGGGTAAACCGCTGCTTTTGACCCTGGTTGATTCATTTTTGGGTTCATACGGCTCGGCGAGCAAAAAGAAGGCCGATGAGTGGCACCTGCTGGACTGGAGTTTATGTTCCACCTGTTCTCAACCGGAACAGTGCAGTCCGCAATGCCGTGTTTTTTTGGATATTCCCTTTGCCAAAATTGGTGGTTTTGTATTTGAACCTGGAAATTCTTCTGGACAGGTCAGGTTTCCGCCCGAGGCATTTATAAAGCACCTGGTGGAAATAACCAGGTGCAATGGCGGTTTTGTCCAGGCTAATGAAATTACCACGGGAATCGGGCGTACCGGTGAGTGGTTCGGATTCCAACACTATGACATACAACCCGACATTATTTCCATGGGCAAGGGGTTGGGCAACGGTTACCCGGTGAGCTCCATTGCCATGTCTCCGGAAATAATAGGCAAGCTGCAACAAATCTCATTTTACTACTCGCAGTCACATATCAATGACCCGTTGGGGTGTTCTGCGGCTAGGGCGGTAATAGCGGTGATTAATCAAGAAAAACTAATCGAGCGCAGCAAAAAATTAGGAAAAAAAATTCTTAACGAACTGACTGAGATATGCAGGCATTACAATTTTGTCAGGGAAGTCCGCGGCAGGGGGCTGATGATTGCCATAGAGTTCTTGCCGGCGCATGACATCAATCCTGCGGCGCTAGTCTACCGGGAACTGCTTAACAGGGGGTTTATTATTGCCCGTCGCCCCGGCCTTAATATACTGCGCGTAGACCCACCGCTAAACGTAGATGAAAATGATATTAAAGGCTTCCTGGATAACTTTAATCAAGTGTTGAAAGGGATAGAATAGTTTAGACGTCTACTGCCTGGAAAACGGCAGCAGTACGGTGAAAATGCTGCCGCCGCCCGGGCGGTTGGCGGCCCGGATGTTTCCCCGGTGCTGTTCGGTAATCCACCGGGCAATGGAAAGGCCCAGCCCGGATCCTTCTTTGGCCCGGGCTTCCCGGCTGCGGTAAAACCGGTCAAAAATTAATTCTTCATCCCCGGGGGCTATTCCCGAACCCCGGTCTGCTACCGTAATTTCAAACCGGCCCTGCGGCTCTTCCCGCATCGCCAGTTCCACGCCGGTGTCCGGTGGTGAGTATTTGAAGGCGTTGTCCAGCAGGATAAATATAAGCTGGCTCAGGTAGTCGGGGCTGGCCTCGACTAGTTTTCCCACCGGGTACTGGTCAGACAATTCCAGTTTTCTGCCCACGGCCCAGAAACGGGCCCGCCTGGCAATGTCATCCCACAATTGTTCCACCGGAACAGCCTTTTTTTTCAACTCAAAACCGGCATCGGCCCGGGCCAGGGCCAGCATGTGTTCTAAAAGCCTGGTCAGTCGGCGTGCTTCACCGGCGATGTCCTCCATGGCTTCCCGGGTTGTTCTGGCGTCAAGATCCGGCGTCTGCAGAATAAACTCAGTATTGCCGCGGATGGTGGTCAGCGGTGTACGCAATTCATGGGAGGCATCGGACACAAAGCGGCGCTGCAACTCGTAGCTTTCCTGCAGCCGATTGTACATGACCTCCAAGCGACCGAACATATCGTTCAGGGTATTGACCATCCGACCTAATTCATCCTGGGGCCCCAAGTAATCAATGCGTTTGCTCAGATCGCCGCCGTCCCGGATGGATAAGGCGGTCCTACTGATCTTCTCCACCGGGTTTAATGCAGCCCGGGCCAGAAACCACCCCAGCAGACCGGCAACAATAACGATGGCGACCCCGCCGGTAAAAACAATAAACCGCAACCGATCCAGCAGCAGATCAACGGTAGCCATGGTTCGACCAACCTGTAGAATGCCCAATAAACGACCATCTACAGCCAGGGGGACATTATAAACCCGGATGTCCTGCTCTCCGGAGCGCACTGTTTCATAAAATTTTTGGTTTTGCATGGCCGATTTCAAGGTATATTCACTGAGGGGCAGGTATTGTTGGCCCAGGTTTTTAGAGTGGCTGACCACCCGACCTCGGGTATCGACCACTTGCAGGTAGGTATCCGGAGCGGCAAAAACATTAATATCGGGTAGAACTATTTCCTGTAGTGAAAAGGGCGATTGTTTGATCACCGTTGATTTTACAACTGAAGCGGCAGTGGCTGAAATGCTTTCGTCCACTTCGCGGTGCAGTATGCGCGTAGCGGTAAAAATAAGCACTGTGGCTAAAAGTGCCAGAGCCAGTAATAAAACACCGGTATACAGCAACGTAAGTTTTAAACGCAGGGCCAACTTAATCACCCCTTAAGGACGTATCCGACGCCTCGTACTGTATGGAGCAGCCGTTCTTGGCCGCCGCTACTTTCCAGCTTTTGACGGATATTGCCGATATATACTTCCAGCACGTTCGATTCACCGGTGAAGTCGTACCCCCAGATGCGTTGCATGATTACGTCCCGGGTTAGCACCTGACCGGGATGTTCCATAAAAAGACGGAGCAGTTCAAATTCGCGGGTGGTTAACTGGATTATCTCATCCCCGCGGCGAAGCTCTCTTCTTTCTATATCCAGTAACAGGTCGGCAAAGTTAAGAGTCATTTTTTCCCGGCTGTCGTGCCGGTGGACGCGCCGCAGCAGTGCCCGCACCCGGGCCAGCAGTTCCTCCAGGGCAAAGGGCTTGACCAGATAATCATCCGCACCGGCGTCCAGTCCCCGCACCCGGTCTGCCACCTCGTCCCTAGCAGTTAAAAGAAGTATGGACACATCGCTTTCCATTCTGAGACGGCGGCATGCCTCCCAGCCGTCCATCCCAGGCATCATGATGTCCAGGATAACTAGTTCCGGTTTAAACCGCCTGGCCATACGCAAACCTTCTTCACCATTGGGGGCAACCATTACCTCGTGTCCCTCGAAGGTGAGCACCCTCTTCATCATGGCAGTGATTTTAGCATCGTCATCAATAAGCAAAATACGCATCTAACCAGCTCCCGAGCTTTGGTAAAGAAAATATTATATTCAACTTTCGGCGGCGTTCGGCATTATCCTATTGGTTATTAACGGTAAGGGTGGTTTTTTATTTTTCCGCCAAGGTAACTACGATTGCCTTTTTACCACTGCTGTTTTCAATCTGCAGCTGCACTTTATCGCCCACCCTGCTCTTTTCTATAAAACCGGTAATATCGCCGGCATCGTTAACCTTTTGCTTACCTATTTGCAGGATGGCATCCCCTTCCTGTAAGCCTGTTTTTTCAGCTGGCGAACCGGGCACCACCCCGGCAACAACGGCTCCGGTTTCACTTGCCAAGCCCAACCGATTGGCCAGTCCGGGCGTGTTGTTCTGTAGATAAACCCCCATAAAAGGACGGGATATTTTGCCGTCGGTAATCAACGTATCGACCACTTCCTGTACGGTATTGGCCGGAATGGCAAACCCAATTCCCTGGGCTCCGGCGTTGATGGCGGTGTTGATGCCGATTACGCTGCCCTGAAGATCCAGCAGCGGGCCGCCGCTGTTCCCGGGGTTAATGGATGCGTCGGTTTGCAGCAAATTTTTGTAGTTGCGCTCCTCAATACTTACCGGCCGCCCCTTGGCGCTGATGACACCGGTGGTTACCGTATGGTCTAATCCGTACGGGTTCCCGATAGCAATAACCCAATGGCCTACCTGGGCGGCGTCCGAATCGCCAAACTCCAGGTGGGGCAGAACCGTATCGGCCTCCACTTTAAGTATCGCCAGATCCAGTTCAGTGTCGGAGCCTACCAATCTAGCTACCAGCGGTTCTTCCTGATCGGAAAGATAAACCTTAATTTCAGTGGCCTCGCTAATTACGTGTTCGTTGGTTAATATATAGCCCTCTTTATTGAAGATAAACCCGGAACCCAAACCTTGCTGTACTTGTTGTCTCAGCTGCTTTTGGTCAGGCACACTGAAAAATTGCCTAAAAAACGGGTCAATGTCCTGAGATACCTGCTGCTTTGTCTCAATTTTAACTACCGCCGGGCTGGATTTGGCCACAACATCGGCCACAATGTTAGTACCTTCGGGCGAAGAAGTCACTACATCCGGCTGTGCTGCACCGGCCTTGACGGATAGGAAGCTTTCCGCAGGAGCAAAAAAGAACACCCCCGCCACCAGAGCAATTTGCAATACAATGGCTGCCGCCAGACCGGCCACTAAGGTGCCGCGGTATTTGTCTTTAAACATTATTATCACCCTCCATTTAAAATCTCTGTGATAATAATGACAGGATCGGCTTAAAACAACCTTAAAGTAAAATAAAAATTTTTTAAGCCAAAATGAATGTTAAAATAGTGGATGTGGTGCACAATATTTTAAATAATGGATGGAGAATCAAATGGATAACCAAATATACGAAAATTATCAGTCAAAGAGAGCAAGGGTGGCGGAAAAATTGTCCGGGGTAATGAAGCATAACAACCGGCTGGTTTTGTTGCGCCCTCTGGTTTTTTTGGCCGCAGTTGGTTTGTCACTGGTCTATTCCTTTCTGTCGGCCAAACCGGTATATCTGTTTGGCAGTGGCATGCTGATAGTGATATTTCTTTTTTTAATCGCCAAACATAATCGAATTAAAGCCCGGGCGCAATATTTGGAGTTTCTGGTGCATATAAATGATATGGCCGTACGGCGCCTTGAAGGCAAATGGTTGGGATTTGCCAACACAGGGGAAAATTTTATTAACCCTGAACACAGATACTCATCAGATCTGAACATTTTTGGACGGGGGTCGTTGTTTCAGTACGTTAATGCCGCCACCTCTATAGTTGGTGAAGAGAGATTAGCTCATTTGCTGAGTTCGCAAACTAGTTTGGCTGAAATTCAACAGCGCCAGGAAGCTATCCAAGAGCTTGGCCTGCGCCTGGACTGGCGCCAGCATTTTCAGGCCACAGGAATGCTGGATAGCATAAAAAAACCCGGCGGGCTGGAAAAATTATTAGCCTGGGCCGAAGAAAAGCCGGTATATACAAACAAATACATCTCGCTACTATTGTTTATCCCTTTCATTACCCTGTCTCTGGCTGTACTTGGGTATTTTCATTTAATAACATCGTATCTTTGGGTTATACCCCTTGGGTTTCAGGTTTTGATTGTGACCGTTACCGGTAAAAAGGCTTACCAAACATTCAATAAAACCGGCAGCGCGGTTACTGAAATACAGCGTTGCTCGGCCCTGTTGGCATGTATTGAACCGGAAAACTTTGAAGCCCCGTTGCTGAAAGAATTAAAGAACACCCTGGTTAAGCATGGTGATACCCCGTCTCGGCAGATAAAAAAGCTCTTTGGCATAGTTGACCGGATGAGTCTGCGGTATTCCAGTATCCACCCGGTAATTAACATAGCTATCTTGTGGGACTTGCAAACGCTAATTAAACTGGAGAATTGGCGAGGCGGTTCGGGCCGGTCACTGAGGGAATGGATTGGGGTGCTGGCTGAATTTGAAGCTTTGTCCAGCCTGGCTGGTCTGGCTCATGATTATCCCCACTGGACGGTACCCCAAATAACAGAATCGGCACCGGCTATAAAGGCTGTGGCGTTGGGGCATCCGCTGATTAGGGATGAAATACGCGTGAGTAATGACGTAGAATTACCCGCACCGGGTACCATTTTGCTTATCACCGGTTCAAATATGTCCGGCAAAAGCACTCTCCTTAGAACAATAGGAATCAATTTAATTCTTGCCTATGCCGGGGCTCCCGTATGCGCTAAAGAATTTAATTGTGCCCTGATGAACGTATATACAAGCATCCATATTAACGATAATCTGGAGAAAAACATTTCCACCTTTTATGCTGAATTACAAAGAATCAAGCTGATTGTGGACGCCGCCAGATCCGGGGAGTCAATCATTTTCCTGATCGATGAAATTTTCAAGGGCACTAATTCCAAAGACAGAATCTTAGGTGCCCGGGCGGTGATTAAGAATTTAAATGAACTGGCCGCCATCGGGTTGGTATCCACCCATGACCTGGAGTTAAGCCGCCTGGAACATGAAAGTCCTTTAATTAAAAATTATCACTTTACGGATCAGATATCCGGTCAAGAAATTACCTTCGATTACCGCCTAAAGCCCGGGGTCTCCAAGTCAACCAATGCTATTGCGCTGATGAAGATTATCGGCATTGAAATAGGCAAAACGAAATGATATAAAACAGGCAGCCGGTACCCATTTAATAGTACCGACTGCCAACGATAAAGAATATGTTCGTTAATCATTCATTTTGGGTGTAATAAGCAATTCCCAATGTGCCCGGCCCCACATGCAGGCCTATCACAGGTCCAATGGGGTAGACAGATAATTTGATACCTAATTTTTCTTCCACCAGGGTTGCTAACCTGGTAGCCTCGGATTTGCAGTTGATATGGTGAATTATAACTTCCCCCAGCCCTTTTTGCCGCACATCTTCTAAAAAGATTTTGGTTGCTTCCTGGATAGCACGCTCTTTTTTGCGAAATTTGCTAAGCAGGGCGGTCTTGCCATCGATGACGGTAAGAATGGGACGGATCTGAAATAATGAGCCCAATACTGCTGCGGCTCCACCTATACGACCGCCTTTCTGTAAATATTCCAACGTGTCCGGTACAAATAAAAACCTGCTCCTGGTTACGACAAACAAGGCCTGTCCCAAAACTTCTTTTATTGAAGCCCCTGCTTTAGCGGCCTTGGCCGCTGCCAGTACGGCAAAACCCAATTCCATACAATTTGATCTGGAATCAATTATTTCAATCACCGCTTCCGGGTACTTTTCAATAATCATCTTTTTGGCCATTAGTGCAGTGAAATAGGTGCCGCTCATATCCGAAGAGATAAAAATACCCACAACAGAGTTTTTGGCTATAATTAATTTTTCAAAAGTATTGTAAAAATCCATGGGTGATGGTTGGGACGAGGAAGGGATTGTTTTGCTGTTAGCCATTTTATCGTAAAAAGTTTCATTGTCTATTTCTTCTTCTTGAAAAGTTTCCAGGTCAAATGTTACCCCCAGTGATATAACGGAGATGTCATATTCTTCTCTTAACTGATGGGGTAAATATGATGTACTGTCTGTAACTATTTTTATATTCAAGTAATTATAACCTCCAAAAGTGTTATTTAATAAAGCGCCTTTAATAAAGTTAACATTTATTATAACATAATTGGGGAATGTATACATTCCCCCGTTCAACATCATTCTAGGCGGGGCGAAATATTCACAAGTGAGGATTATTAGCTTAATAAAATTGGATGGCAAGAATCGTCCAATTGGTCGTTGCTCGGCCATGATAAACAACATATAATAATTCTTAAATTTATAAAAGGAAGGGAAAAACATGAAATACCAATTTGCTGAGCGGGTTGACCTTATGAAAAGTTCAGCTATCCGTGAGATATTGAAAGTTACCCAGGAACCGGATATGATTTCTTTTGCCGGCGGTCTGCCAGCTCCGGAGTTGTTTCCCCTGGCAGGGATCCGGGAAGCCTTCCAGGAAGCGTTAAGCAGCGATCCAGCGGTCCTGCAGTACAGCAATACCGAAGGTTTTTTACCCCTCAGGGAATACATAGTCTCAAAAATGCAGCAGGACGGTATCAATGCCCGGGCAGAAAACGTCCTTATAACCAATGGTTCGCAGCAGGCCCTGGATTTAATAACCAAGCTTTTTATCAATCCCGGGGACATTGTGCTGGTGGAAAAGCCCAGTTACCTGGGAGCACTCCAGGTGTTTCGCAGTTACCAGGCCAAATTTGTCGACATTGCCACCGATTATGAAGGTATCAATGTAGATGCCTTTGAATTGGCTATAAAAGAGTATCACCCCAAATTAATTTACCTGACCCCTACATTTAAAAACCCCACCGGCGTCACCTTGGCCGCTGACCGCCGCCGCGCTGTTGCTGGACTGGCAGCAAAATATAAAGTGCCGCTAATCGAGGACGATCCTTACCGGGAACTGCGTTACTATGGAGACCCTGTTCCCCCAATCAAGTCCTTTGACGGGTCAGACTGGGTAATTTATATGGGGAGTTTCTCCAAAATCATCGCCCCCGGGTTGCGGTTAGGCTGGGTGGCCACAGAAGGGGAATTGATGGACAAGCTGGTGCTGGCCAAGCAGGGAACCGACCTGCATACGGGTACCCTGGTTCAGAGAGGGGTATACAATTATCTGGTGAATCATAATATTAAAGCGCACATTGAGGCAATCAGGGCTGAGTATGGCCGGCGTAGGGATGTGATGCTGCAGCAAATGGATGAGCAATTTCCTAAAAATTTTTCCTGGACTAAACCGGACGGGGGCATGTTTTTATGGGTCACCCTGCCGGAAGGTGCAAATTCCGGTAGCCTTTTAAAACAGGCGATCAAGGAAAAGGTGGCCTATGTGCCCGGCGCCATGTTTTTCCCCAACGGGGGCGGTTTAAACACCCTGCGCTTGAACTTTTCCAACTCCACACCGGTTAAAATAAAAGCCGGCATTCAACGGCTGGCCCGGCTTTTGACCGAATGATTAAAAAAACAGGGAGAACCATTGTTAAATACTGGAGGAATAAGCACCTTGCGCGGTAAAGAGGGTTTTTTAGCGGGAGCCAGAGACATTGCGCCCATTCTACTTGGAGTTGTCCCTTTTGCCATGGTATCAGGTATTGCCGCAGTCGGAGCGGGCTTGTCCATGGCTTCGGCCATGGGCATGTCGGTATTTATTTTTGCCGGTGCCGCCCAACTGGCGGCGGTGCAATTAATTGGCATTGGCGCTGCCCCGCTAGTCATAATTAGTACTGCACTGATCATTAACCTGCGGTTTGTAATGTACAGCGCCTCAATTGCCCCTCATTTTCAGCACCTGACCCAAAGATGGAAATGTTTATATGCCTACCTGCTTACAGACCAGGCATATGCGGTTTCCATCAGCCGGTTTTCCATTGACCGGCACATAGACCGGGGGTGGTACTACTTTGGGGCATCTTTTGTACTTTGGGTGGTATGGCAGATATTCACCCTGACCGGGATACTGCTGGGATCGGGGGTACCAAAAAGCTGGGGCCTCGATTTTGCTGTACCCCTGACGTTCATGATACTGCTTGTCAAGGCCCTTGGGGATAATGCCACGGTGGTGTCTGCGCTGGTTGGCGGTATCATTGCCGTTGCTGCAAAGCCGCTCCCCTACAACCTGGGGCTGTTGGTGGCAGCCTTATGCGGTATCGGGGCAGGGCTGTTTTTGGAAAAGAGTTTGGAAAAAAAATCTGCCGCAGAAAACATTTAAGGTGGTGAAGTTTATTGGATATGGCTTATATTTGGCCGGTAACGATTGCTATCGGCGCTGGCACTTTTGGTTTGCGCATTCTTTTTATTCAATTGTTTGGGAAAATAAAAATGCCGCCACTGCTCAAGCGTTCCTTGCGGTTTATACCGCCGGCGGTACTTTCAGCCCTGGTTTTCCCGGCCCTATTCTATCCCGAAACCACCCTTGACGTTTCCTGGGGCAATGAAAAATTATTAGCCGGGATTATTGCGGCCATTGTGGCCTGGCGGACCGGAAATGTGCTGTTAACAGTATTTTTGGGTATGGTTATTTTATGGTTACTTAAATCTTTCATAGAACACGGTATCTTCTAAAGGTTTACGTGCCTTGTCGTGTCTGTCAGGAGAGAGGATTTTCCCGGTCGGGTAACCGATGGCCAGTATATTTATCGGCTCAACTTGGTCGGGAATGTTAAACTCCGTTTTTAAGACATCGGTTTTGAAATAACAAATCCAGACCGTCCCAAGCCCCAGTTCGGTGGCTTGCAGCATCATGTGATCGGTTACGATGCTGGCATCAATATCCACAGTTTTTTTACCGTCGAGAGGTCTTTTCCAGGCTACATCATGGTCGGCGCACACAATAATGGCCAAAGGGGCGTCAAATACATTGACGGCCTTTTTCAGTTTTTCCAGACCTGTTTTTTCACGCACCACAAGCACGCGCTGCGGTTGGAAGTTTACTGCTGTCGGCGCAACCCGGCCGGCTTCAAGGATTTTAAGCAGTTTTTCTTCCTCCACCGGTCGGTTTTCATATCTTCTTACTGAAAATCTTTTTTTGGCCAGTTCCAGGAAACTCATTAATACGTCAACCTTTCGTTAATTTTATGGTAGTAGCTTAATTTTATTGTATTAATAAGCAACGAGTCAAATACTGGATCTGTTTCCGGTACGAAAGTAAATTTATTTCTGCAACCGGCTTGACATGAATAGTGTCTAATGGGTAGAAGGTCATGGGGGAAGCATGCATGCTCACAGAAACTGAAATTATTTCAGGGCTAAAAACCGGAAAAGATGAGGCCGTGGAAGCTGTGCTGAACATTTTCGGCGACCGGTTACTGCGTGCTGCTTTGGCCATCACGGGTGACTTACAGACTGCGGAGGAAGTGGTTCAGGATACCCTGTTGCAGGTTTGCCGCAAGATCCACTCCTTTCAGGAGCAATCTGCACTGCAGACCTGGATTTTTCGGATTGCCGTCAACCTGGCCAAAAACAAAGTGCGGGGTAGCTGGTTCCGCCGTGTTATACCAACTAAGGAAAAGGAATTAAACCAATTACCTGATAACCGGAATAGTAGTCCGGAAGTTGAAACAGTAGACCGGGAGAGCCGGGAAGAGGTGTTGAGATGCTTGCAGAGTTTGCCTGTCAAGTACCGCGAGGTGCTGGTTCTTTACTACCTTGAGGATTTAAATATCCGGGAAATTTGTGCAGTACTTGAGCAGCCTGAGGGAACGGTTAAAAGTAAACTTTCCCGGGGCAGGGCTTTAATAAAGACTAAAATGGAAACAAAGTGGGGGGTTGCTGGTGGAACGTCTTGATCGTGAGGTACAAAGTTTCTTAAAGGGCGGTCTGGAAAATGTCAAGCTGTCCGCTAAGCAAAAGCAAAGTCTGCAGTTGGCTATAGCCAAAGAACTTACAGTACGGCAAGTTAGCTGGTGGCGGCGAATCATAATCATAATTAATAGGTTTATGGAAACGACCTTTGAAATACCGGTAGCCCCTGTGGCGGTAGCCGTGTGCTCGGTAATGCTGGTAGGGGCGGGTATGTTGGTTTTTAATTCAGGCACTGAGCCAGGCCAGGCGCCGAACCAGATTGTATATATCCAGCAAGCCGTCGCCGGTTCGGACGGTAGCCTCCAAATTACTTATATACCGGTACACAAGGAGGGCTTTTAAGTGGTCATCAGGGTCAAGGGCAAGTACCTGGTTTTAGTTGTCTTGTTATTAGTTGTTTTTGTCGGCGCGGCCTACGCTGCCGCACCTAAAATACTTTACTCCAGGGCCCAGGCTCTGGAGTCCGTGGGGCAGCAGGAACGATCCGGTGTTTATTACAGTCTGCTGGCTAAATATTTTCCGGTATCGGATGAAGCGGTGCGGGCGCTGTTTTTTTCGGCCCAGCAGGATGTGCAGGGCTACAGTAACCAGGAAGAGCCCGGCCTGATTTACATTTTCCCGGGCGGCACTGGAATGAGCGGTTGGGCGGGAGAGGGAGATCTTAAAGGCGCTATCGCCAAGTTTAAGCTGGTTCGGGAACGTGCCCCGGAATCGCCGTGGGCCACACACGCACTACGTGAATTGGGTCAGGCATATTACGCCCTGGGTGATTATAATAACGCCGTAAAGCATTTAAAGCTTTCCATAGAGGAAAGCGATATGCAGGCTTCGGAAAGCACTGAACTATTGGCTAAAATTTACCTGGAGCAGGGTGAAAACCAAAAGGCCCTGAAACTGGTGGAACGCAGTTTAAATGAAAAACCAAGGTTTATTCCGCTGGAGATGATGAGTTTAAAGGGCCGGGCTCTTATGGCCATGGAGCGATGGGAAGAAGCCAGGCTGGTGTTTGAAGATTTACCACGTAAAGCTGATTCATATTATGGCGAGATTCTGCAGGATGAAGGGCCTGATACGGTCAGTATGAATATTGTAAACTGGCAAGCCACGGCCCAAGGTTACCTGCGCAAATTGGATGCATTGCAGCAAGACACAGGAATAGCGGGTACGCTTTCCGGTCGGGTGGTGCTGGATGACCGTAATTTACCGGGCGCACGCGTATATCTAATTGACAAAGCCGTTAATGATGACTATTTTCAGGGGCATACCAGTAACCTTGAACATGTGGTAACCGGCCCTGGGGGAGAGTATATTTTCGAGAACTTGGCATCGGGCCGTTACGCCCTGGGTTTGGGGGTCAGACCCGGGGAAGTAAAGGGCCATACCTTACAGCAGTGGGAAGGGGATATTTTAGTCGCAGCTGGTGAAACTGTCCGGCGGGATTTGCGATTTGCGCCCACGGTTAAGCTTCTTTCGCCCCTTGCGGGCCCCACATTGTCAGGCCGGGTTGAATTTAGCTGGATCCCGGTACCCGGGGCGGCCAGTTACGACCTATTCATCGGGCCGATAACCAGAGATGACCAGGGGGGAATATCGGCTACCTATACCACCCTGCTAAAAACCGGGCTTACAGGCAGTCGGGTAAACCTGGACTTGCAAGAGGAAATGGCACGCAACCGTTTTAGCGGTGGAATAGCACATAGCGATGGAGGGGTTAACCCGCTGTCCATTCTGGGCCTGCTATACTATGGCGGTGAATATACCTGGGGAGTTTATGCCAATGATGCCAGCGGTAACCGGATATCTGACAGCTCGGGGTACGGCTTTTACATGGCCCGAAAGGAACTGCCGTTATTTAAGGTAGCGGGGGGCAAGTTAAGCGCTGCCGATAAGCTGCTGTTGGATCGTAAGTATGATGAAGCCATAGCTGCCTACCGGCAGCAGTTGGATAAAACACCTGGTGACATCCATGCTTTACTAACACTGGCCAGGCTGCACCAGTACGGTTCCCGGATGGGTACCGCGGATCCGGCCACTGCCGCCACATATTACGAGCGTCTGCTGAAAGTGGAGGATACACCTGAAGCCAGGTCGGCCCTGGCCGATGTTTATTTCGATGCCGGCATGTATGACCAGGCTTACGCCAAGTATCAATCCCTTACCGACAGCCACATGGAAAGCTGGCGTACTTACTACCAGATGGGGAAAATTGAGTTTCATAACGGTAATCTGAAACAGGCATTGGCATTAATGGAGTTGGCTGTGGGCATGGAACATGGTTTGTATGCCAGGGCATATCCGGTGGCATTAGCGCTTCTTAGTGGAGATTTGGAACGGGCGGTTACCTTTGCCCGGGTAGTGGACCAGGGCGAGGGTTATCTGGAACTGCTCTCGGAATACGGTAACAGGGGTTATCCGGCCAATAGTGATATTATGCTGGCGGTTGGACAGGGTGAATATGACCGTGCTTTACAATTGCCGGCTCTGGAACAGCACGATTTGTTTATCAAGGGCCTGTTAATCTATGTTACCGCGGGGTCCTATCCCGGTGATCAGGTAACCGCTGTAATTAAAGACATGGAACCGGGTCTACTATCAGATTTGCTATCTAAAATGGTACATTAAGTCTCCTAGCCGTAGGTTACAAGAAAGCGGTTAAATTCAAGTAGAGATGTATCATTGCGATTCTTCGTCAATTATTATATTATTAATAGATATAATTCAATATAAATAGTAACTGACCATAAAAAAGTCGCACCCGGGGTAACTTTGTGAAAATTATTCCAATGCTACCGGGAACGATTACAAATTAAAGAGGGATAAAGATGGGGTCAGAAATAATTTTAAGTGTCATTGGCGGCATGGGGCTCTTATTGTATGGAATGCACATAATGAGCGAAGGCCTGCAAAAAATAGCCGGGCATAGGTTAAGGGACGCAATGGGTTCTTTGACCCAAAACAAAATTATCAGCCTTATCGTCGGTGCCCTGATTACTGTGTTATTCCAAAGCAGTACAGCTACCACTGTTATCCTTGTAGGTTTGGCCAACGCATCCATCATCACACTAAAACAAACTCTGGGCATTATCCTGGGGGCCGACATAGGCACAACCGTTACCGCGCAGCTTATCGCCCTCAAAGTTACGGAAATTGCGCTGCCTGTTGTTGGTATTGGGGCTACCATAGTTTTCTTTTCCAAACGCGATAAGTACCGCAGGATAGGCCAGGCGATTTTAGGGTTTGGACTTTTATTCCTGGGCCTGAAAATTATGGCCGACGGTATGTATCCGCTCCGTGATTCCCAATTTTTTAAGGACATCCTACTACAAATGAGTGATAATCCCCTACTGGCCATTTTTGTGGCAGCGCTGTTTACTTTCTTGGTCCACAGCAGTGCAGCCACTATCGGTATCATGATGGTACTGGCCATGCAGGGCATGCTGCCGCTTGTTTCGGCCATTTATTTGATGTACGGAGCCAACATAGGAACGTCTTTTACCGCTGTACTCAGCAGTCTCAGTTCTACCAGGGAGGCGCAAAGAGTTGCCACGGCCCACGTAATTTTTAAAGCGGCCGGTGTTTTGGTATTTCTACCTTTCACCATCCCGTTTGCTGAATTTATGCAGTCCATTGCCTCGGGGCCCGGGTTTCAGGTGGCCAATGCCCATACCTTTTTCAATATTGCCATTGCCTTTATCTTCCTGCCGTTTACGTCCTACTTTGCAGTTTTACTGGAAAAGATTGTGCCGGAAAGAAAAGAGCGCTCTACCGAGCCGCGCTATTTGGATGATTCGCTGATTGGTACTCCTTCTATAGCTATCGGGTTGGCCTTAAAAGAGATTATTTATATCTCCGATAATACGGTTAAAATGTTAAAAGAAGTGAAAAAAGTTTTGGAAAGCTATAATTCCGACCTGGTAGAGTCTATTTTGAAAACCGAAAACAGGGTGGATCGGCATACTTTAGCCACTAGGCAGTATCTCACGCAGGTATTAAGAAACCCTATATCCAAAGAGGAATTTACCAAATGTTTACGCTTGATTAACACGGTTAACGAGTTAGAAAAGATAGGTGACATTGTTGAGAAGAATCTTCTTTACCTCGCTGAAAGTAGAAAAATTAATAATGCCAAGTTTTCAGAAGAGGGCAATAAAGAACTAGAGATTATGTACAGTAATATCTTCAAGCTGGCCAACATGGTAAACAATATTATTATGACCAACGATTCCCGAATGACTTATAATGCCCTGTGCCTGCAGGAAGAAATTACCGACCTGGAGTTTAGATCGCGCATCTCGCATATTCAGCGATTAAGTAAAGGAGTCGTTGAATCTGAAAACACCAGTGCCATACATCTGGAGTTAATTAATGCATATTTGAAAATTGCCCAGCACCTATTCCAAATCATTGAAATAGCCAATGACCCGGAGATATTGGATATTAAAAACATTGATGAATTTTGCAACGGCGGCAATATTTTTGACGTTAACTCTTTCAAACAATAATCATGGATTGTGGATTATCCGGAGAACGTTTAGAGAAGCATTAAGTATACAGTATTTATTGAGATTACCAGTAAACTTTTACAGCTAATTAGTTTATAATGTATGGTAAGAGTTGTTACCGGGGCAATGGCGTCCCTTACGTACCTGTATCTGCAGGAATGTAGGGGACGTTTTTATTTTTTTAACTCAACCTTTCCGGGTCAAGGAGGAATATAATGGCTATAGCATGCAGAGTCAGGGACAACAAAGTTATTCCCATAAGAAAAGGCATACTTATCAGTGTAAAAGAAAATATTACTGAACTAATAAACCAGGCCTTTGTTTGTGCCAACTGTGGATTCGGCACAGCTTTTGAAAAAAAGTGGCAGCCGGTAATGGAAACGAGTCGCTGCCCGATGTGTGGCAGCCAAAAGAAAAGGTAGTTACGGAAGCCCGGTTTACACCGGGCTTTAACTTTTCTAATCAAGAAAATAAATAAGCCGCTGGGCAGCTGGTTTGTTTTGTTGTTTTTAATCATTGCCCACAAAAATGCCGATCTTTTCTTACAGTTTTTTCATAATTAGTGGGTAAAATATAAGACAGTGAGGTTAAAAATATTACTGTTATGTGGAAAGGAGGTGTAACAGTGAAAAAGAAATTAGTTTTGTTAACCGTTACACTACTTTTGGTATTCAGTATTACTCAGGTGGCTGCGGCGGCCGGAATGGGCTGGGATGGCGGCCCGCACAAGCTAAACAGTGATAAGATGTTTAACCCGGTTGAGAAATTAAACCTCACCGATCAACAAATTGTTAAAATGCGGGAAATCAATCAAAAGACCTATGAGCAAACCCGCGACCTGCGTATTAAAATGATGGATAGCCGGCATGAGCTTAAACAACTTAAACTGCAGAAAAACCCGGATCAAGCCCAAATTGATGCCAAGGTAAAGGAAATTAACAACCAGCGTGATAAGCTTCACGGCATTTTCCAGCAGAGCAAGGAACAGTGCCACTCTTTACTTACCCAGGAACAACTCGAACAGGTCAAACAATTCAAAGGGAATAGGGGCGGCGGTTTACGAGGGAATACCGGGCCGGCCAATCAGTAGATTCTGAAATTAGCAAAAAGCTAATTAAAACAAGAACCAGTCTGCCTGTTTCCCGGGCAGACTGGTTCTTGTTAAATTTAGGATGCAGCGAAACCTGGTTCTTCGGCGTTATCTTATAAAATATACTATTTCGGCAGTGGCCCTGATGATTACCTTGCCAGGGTTTACAGGTGTGCTTTGCGCTTCCATTTTGTCATAAAATATAGGTGATGGTGACTGGTCAAGCCAGTTGCCGCTGGCTGATTTGACTCCTACAATTTCTTTACCCAACGCACCGGCAAGTATCTCTGCCTTATGTCGGGCGTTTTCTACTGCCTGGCGAAGCGCAGCAATTTTTTGCTCGGTGTTGCCCACGGCATAAAAGTTAATATTGTGAACTTCATTAGCACCGTTTTGTACCGCTGTGTCAATAATACTCCCGACAGTGCTCACGTCCTCTACTGTAACTTTAACCTCATTAATCACCTTGTACCCAATCAACTGCGGTTGACCTTCCCTGGCATAATCGTAATTCGGCTGGATGTTGTAGCCAGACGTCATGATGTTCTGCTGATTAACTCCCGCATTGTTTAAAGCTTCGATTAGTTTTTTGGCAATTTCAGCATTTTGGTTCTGGGCTATTTTTACGTCCGTGCTTTCGGTAACCACTGCTACGTTAATATCGACCCGGTTTGGGGTCACTTCCACCGCGCTTTCACCATTTACCGAAATGTAAGGCTGCTCAGCCTCGGCGGCCCAGCCAATGGCGGAAAAAGATAGCAACAGCAATACCGTCAAAATTAAAACTACAGGAAACCTACGCATTAGTACCACTCCTTTATAGTATTATAACTTTGACGGTGCACCGGGCATTTTGTTCCGTAAAAAACAATCCATAAAATCCCTGTTCAAAAAATTATATTTTAGCTTGCTCAAGCAGGCGCACTACGGCGGAATGGTTTCCTGCCCGGGCAAGTTTCAGGGCTGTCAAGCCGCTGCTACTGCACATGTTATAGTCGGCCCCGGCAGCTAAAAACATTTCCACAATATCGGCATGACCGGCGTAAGCGGCTACCATCAGGGCCGTTACCAGGTCAACGCTTTGGGCATTTACATTTGCCCCTTTATCCAGCAGGATTTGGGCTACTTGGACATGACCATCTTTGGCTGCCAGCATCAGGGCCGTAGCATCATAATTATCCTTAACATCCGGGTTCATGCCCGTAACTAAAAAAAACTGAACCATGTCATAGTTCCCTTCCCGTACCCACTGCAGGAACGAATCCTTTGACCAATCAATTACCGATACATTATCGCCAACTTTTACCCGTCCACCTTTAACCACTCGTCCGAAACGGCCTTCGCGGCTGACTATATAGGGCCGCCCGTGTTCTTTGAATTCTTCCTTGCCGATGTGCAGAACCCTAATGATAGATTCGCCAATAACTACATAACTGCCGGCGCTCAACTTGGCCTGTTCAATACCCTGGATAGTAAAATTTTCAGTATATCCACCGTTGATCACTTCTTCTTTTTTCTCTGGCGGCACTTTTTCAATAGCTTCGACCGGTAAAATGCTTACCTGACGGTCCCAATCACCGCCGTGGGCATCCCCCTCAAGACCCCATCCTTCATTTACTTCCACCTGTGCTATACTGTTTTTTTCTATACCCCGGGTTAGGCCGATATTTATTGACAAAACTTGTCCCATGTTCTCTCCTTTGTCTTAAGAAAATTATTTATATGAACATCCGCTCATATTTTACTTGTTCCATTTTTACTTGTCAAAACCTGATTATATGTTATCAGGATAATTAAAGCCAATTGTGTAGTTATTATTGACGTATGTTTATAATAAATCTATAATATTTTTAATAAAAACTTTTATGGAGTGCTGTGATGAGCGTTTTGGATTACAATGAGTTGACCATTGAACATTTTCAAAACCCCCGCAATGTTGGAATGGTTAAAGACGGCAATGGGTATGGAAAAATTGGTGAACCGGGGTGCGGTGATATTTGTGAAATTACCGTGCGCATTGAAAACAGTATTATAAAAGACATAAAGTTTAGAGTTTACGGGTGTGCCGGAGCTATAGCAACCTCTAGCGTGGTAACCGAGATTACCATGGGTAAAAATATTGATTTTGCTTTAAAACTAACAGATGACAACGTGGTTGATTTTCTTGGCGGGTTACCAGAAGGTAAAAAACATTGTTCACTACTGGCCATAAAAGCATTGCACCAGGCAATTTACGATTATTTAATTAATAAACGTCTTGTTAATGAAGGAACAGTAAGTACACAAGACCAGTTTAATCAACTGGCTGAACAAACTCTGCGGGAGATACTGCAAAGGGCGAAACAAAATTAAAAGTTCCAGGACTTAACAGGAACCGGTATATATTTAAAAGCCAACCCTGTGCCGAAAGGCCGGGGTTGGCTTTTTTAGGCGGCACCAACTTGATATCAGCCATCTCATCACCCGGGTTATTGAAAATACAGGTTCCAAAGAATACAAGTTTCAAAGAAGGGATACTGCCTGAATTTGTCGTATTAGACTAGAATAAAATAAAAAAAGTCGAATTAAGTTGATATAATAACAAAAAATTAAAAAGGAGTAACTTAATTTGATGAAATTGATTTCTAAAATTTACTTCCGTCTAATGGGGTGGAAAGCTATCGGCAGTTTACCTGCTGATGTTAAAAAATGCGTTTTTGTTGCGGCGCCTCATACCAGCAATCATGATTTTACTCTGGCCCGGGCAGCTTGTTATATCCTTAATGTAAAAATTAACTTTTTAATTAAAAAAGAGTGGATGGTTTACCCGCTGGGGCTTTTTTTTGAAGCCATAGGTGCTGTACCCGTCGAGCGTAAAAAAACAAGTAATATGGTTGACCGATTAATAGACATCTTTAAAAAGTCAGATGAACTGGCTATTTTAATTTCTCCGGAAGGTACGCGCAGAACCACAAAGAAATGGAAAACAGGTTTTTATTATACTGCCCTGGGAGCCAAGGTGCCATTTGTTTTGACTTATCTTGATTATAAAGAAAAAACTGCTTGTATTGGCCCGGTGATTTACCCAACCGGGGATTTTGTAAAAGATATGGAGCAGGTCAAAGAGTTTTATAAAGACATTACTCCCAAATTCCCTTTAAATTACAGCCTGGAAATTACATAATAATTATCAACTGCATAGCTGATTAGGCCGGTATAAATACCGGCCTTTTTTAATCCTTAGCAACTTTTTGAAATGAGCTTGGGCAAATAGTGAGATAATACAAGTTAAATACAATGCCCGGGTGGAGTCATTATGCTGGTACGTTTCGGTTTTGTTGCCATGTCAGTAACCCTGGAAGATGCTTCTCCGTCAAAGACAGTCACCATGAAGACCTATAAAAGAATAGCGCTACAGGATTCTGATGCCGCCATGGAGAAAGTTAAACGTGTTGCCCGGGAGAACCTGTTTAACTGCTTGCGTTTGCTTCGCCACTGCCGGGCGCATAACGTTAAAGTTTATCGTTTTTCATCAAAAATAATCCCTCTGGCCACCCACCCGGAAATAACCGGTTGGGATTATATAAAAAACTTGAAACCTCAGTTAATAGAACTGGGTAACTTCATTAAAGAAAACAAAATGCGGGTGACATTTCACCCGGATCACTACACTTTAATCAATACGCCTAAAGAGGATGTATTTAAAGCATCAGTTGCCGACCTGGTGCATCATTGCCGAATTTTTAACGCTATGGGGCTGCGTGAAAACGCCAAGTTGATTACCCACGTCGGTGGAGGTTATAACAATAAAGAAGAATCTCTGGAAAGGTTTGTAGATAACTGGGCTCGCATACCCAAAGGCATCTATAAGCGCATGACTTTGGAAAATGACGATAAAACATATACAGCCAATGACACTCTTTATTTATGTGAAAAACTACAACTTCCACTGGTACTGGATATTCACCACTTTCAATGTAATCATGAAGAGGAAAGCACCCTGGATGAAATTTGCCCCAGGTTTATAGCCACCTGGGATGGAACAGGATTACCGCCCAAAATACACGTCTCCAGCCCCAGAAGTGCAGCCGATTTCCGCAGTCATCATGATTACGTTGATACCGCTAACGTATATGCATTTTTATTGTTGGCCCGAAAATATATAGACAGCTTGGATGTTATGGTAGAAGCTAAACAGAAAGATAAAGCAATGTTTAAATTGGTGCAGGAATTAAGTGGATTGCCGGACATTGAATTATTAAATGACGCTTGCTTGAAAGTTTTTTAAATTATCCATTTTTAAAAGGTGATATAATGAAATGTTTGCAAAACAATCCTGGTTGTTTGGTGTCTTTAATTATTAAACGGGTCAGAATCTCATTTTATTGAGAGAGGATGGTGTAGTATGTTAAAAATTGATCTTAATTGTGATATGGGTGAGAGTTTTGGGCACTATGGCATTGGCATGGATGACGAGGTTATTAAATTAATTACATCTGCGAATATTGCATGCGGATATCATGCAGGCGATCCGGGGGTTATGCGTAATACAGTAAAAAACGCCAAAGAGTCTGGGGTACGAATAGGGGCACACCCTGGTTTGCCTGACTTGCTTGGCTTTGGAAGGAGAAAACTATACGCTTCGTCTAGAGAAATAACCGATATGGTTATCTATCAGATTGGTGCTTTGAAAGCTTTTGCTGAAAGTGAAGCGTTGTCCTTACAACACGTTAAACCTCATGGAGCTCTTTATAATATGGCTGTTGCCAATGAAGAATATGCTAGAGCTGTGGCTGAGGGTGTATTCGCGGTGGACAATAAGCTAATTCTTTTTGGTTTAACAGGGTCCAGTTTAATTAAAGCGGGAAAAAAGTTAGGTCTTCGGGTTGCAAACGAGGTTTTCGCTGATCGTGCTGTAAATGATGATGGTACGTTGGTAGCAAGGGATTTGCCAGGTGCTGTTATTAAGGATGTGGAGCAAGCTATAGATAGAGTAGTTGAAATGCTAACCATTGGACAGGTAAAAACGATTCAGGGAAATAGAATAAAAGTCAAGGCAGATACTATATGTGTCCACGGGGATAATCCCAGTGCATTAAAATTTGTTAAATCTATTAGAAAACGTTTAGGTGAAGAAGGAATTAAACTAATGCCTGTAAGTGAGTTTATTTAATTAAAATAAACAATTTTAAATAATGGGAGTATTGTTATGATGGAGCATGTACGTTATCTTCCTATAGGAGATACAGGATTGTTCGTTGAATTTGAAAACAAAATTTCTCAGGAAGTTAACGAAAAGGTTCGTAATTTGTGGTTAGCATTAGAATTTGGTGATTTGAAAGGAATAAACGAAATTATACCAACCTACCGTTCATTATTTATAATATATAACCCGGGTGTCCTTGCACTGGAAAAACTAATCTCGAAGATACAAGACGCTATAGAAATTATGGTAAAAAAGAATTTTCCCAAACCGGTAATTACAGAAATTCCAGTCCTTTACGGGGGTGAATATGGCCCTGATTTGGAATTTATAGCTGAATACCACGGTTTAATGGCCAAAGACGTTATTGAAATACATAGTTCTAGAAGTTATTTGATACACATGCTTGGATTTGCCCCGGGTTTCCCGTATTTAGGAGGAATGTCTAAAAAAATAGCGACACCACGTTTAAAGAAACCGCGTGTTTCTATACCGGCGGGTTCTGTTGGTATAGCTGACCAACAGACAGGAGTGTATCCTTTAGAAGGCCCGGCTGGATGGAGATTGGTCGGGAGAACACCTTTACGGCTTTTTGACCCGCATAGGGAGCCGCCAATTTTACTAAAGGCAGGGAACTACATTTTATTTAGGCCTATTGACCTAAAAGAGTATGGTGACATAGAAAAAGAAGTAATGAGTGGTTGTTACAATGTAAAGAGGTGGGAGTTCTAAATGCCCGGTACGTTTAAGGTGATAAGCCCTGGTTTATTGACAACGGTTCAGGATTTGGGGCGTTTTGGTTTCCAACAGTATGGGATGACACCAGCTGGAGCTATGGATCCTTTTGCACTTCAAGTAGGTAATTTATTGTTAGGGAACGATATAGCGGAGGCGGCTTTTGAAATAAATTATCTAGGGCCTGTAATGGAAGTTTTAAAAGATGCATTAATTGTTGTTAGCGGTGGCAACTTAAGCCCTGTAATAGATGGTAATCCTTTACCTATGTGGGAGGTAGCCTGTATTAGAAAAGGGCAGGTTTTGGGTTTTGGAAAAATTAAGAATGGATGCCGCGCTTATGTTGCTGTTGCAGGTGGAATAGATGTTCCTGTGATTATGGGGAGTAAATCTACTTTTTTAAGAGGCAAGATGGGAGGATTTAAGGGTAGACAATTATTGCCAGGTGATATTCTTTCCACCAGCAGCATTAATGCGAATATATGGAAAAGAATGGGCCAAAGGTTACCGGCAAGGTTAATTCCCAACTATGATGTAATTGAACCCATCCGAGTTGTTATGGGTCCACAAGATAATTATTTTACAGCTACCGCTTTAAATACTTTTTTGACTTCTAAGTACACGGTAGGCATGGAATCGGATCGTATGGGTTATCGGATGGAAGGGCCTAAACTGATGCACAAAAATACGGCTGATATTATATCTGATGGGGTGCCGCTGGGAGCAATACAAGTGCCAGGCAGTGGAACACCAATTATTTTAATGGCTGACCGTCAAACTACTGGAGGTTACACTAAAATAGCAACAGTTATATCAATAGACATACCAGCATTGGCACAATTAAAGCCGGGAAATTCAATTTATTTTAATAGAATAACTGTTGATAAAGCTCAACAGTTATGGCGCCAGCAACAGGTAGTGTTTGAAGAATTAAAAAGTAGTTGTGTTACTAAATAGGTATCAACACTGCTATAAATTAAAAATGGAGGGATTGGCTTTGAATAATCTTTTTAATCTCAAGGGTAAAGTTGCTGTTATTACAGGCGCTTCCGGTGGTATCGGAAGTTTTTTTAGTAAAGAGTTAGCCCAACAGGGGGTAAAAATAGTTTTAAATGGACGTAATGAAAAAAAACTAGAACAATTGGTAACTGAAATTAATAATACAGGCGGAAACGCGTTGGCAGTTGTCGGCGATGTAACAAAAGAGGATGATGCAGAAAAAATTTTAAAAGCTTGTTTAGACAGGTTTGGTACCGTTGATATTCTTGTGAATTGTGCCGGCATTATTTTACGTATTCCTACTGAGGAGTTTCCATTGGAGAAGTGGGAGCAAGTGATGGACATTAATGTTAAGGGAACATTTCTAATGTGCAAAATAATTGGCGGTGAAATGATAAAAAAGAAGAGTGGTAGAATTATAAATATCGGCTCAGTAAGGGGAGGTTTTGGTTATCGCGGTGGTTATTCGGCTTACTGCCCAAGTAAGGGGGCGATACACTTGCTTACAAAGACACTTGCTGTGGAATGGGCGAAGCACGGTATTTTAGTTAATTGTATTGCTCCTACTTTTGTAAAAACCGAATTAACGCAAGAAGTCTTAAGTAATGAGCAGTTTTATCAAGAACTAATTAATGCTATCCCGCTGGGCCGGATAGCAACGCCGGAAGATTTAGTCGGCCCGTTAGTGTTTTTTTCATCTGCTGCCTCAACTTTTGTTACCGGGCAGATATTATATGTTGACGGCGGAGTTACTGCCGAATAAGAAAAGGTTAGTGGCTTTAAAGTTGATGTACTGACCTATTGTAAATGACATAGATGATATTCATAAAAAGCGTCTCACAAAATGAGGCGTTTTTTTCTGCTAAAATAATCTCCATACCAATATAACGAAGATTTTGATAGATATTGGGCGAAATTCAGTAAAAAATCATATTAACTAGTTCGTTTATTCAAAAATTACCTTTGCTTTTCGACAAAATTTTCAGATATAATAGAAAAAATTCTAATTGTGGATATGAAATTCGCAATGTGAAATTCAAGGAGGCATTCTATCATGCAAGAGAATTCATCAGCGTGGGGTACAGCGGTAAAATCTCTTGAGGAGGCAGCAAAGCTAGCTAATTTAAACCAAGATGTGCTGAACATCCTCAAAGAACATCAGAGAATTTTTATCACAACGTTTAGTGTTCGCATGGATGATGGGTCTTTAAAAATTTTTAAAGGTTACCGGGTTCATCATAATCATGCACTGGGGCCAATTCGTGGCGGCACAAGGTTTCATAAGGAAGAAACGCTTGATGACATGAAAGCATTATCGCTATGGATGACAGTCAAAAACGCTTTAAACGGAATTCCCGCCGGTGGCGGTAAGGGTGGAGTTGTATGCGACCCGGAAGCAATGTCGGAAGGGGAATTACAAAGGTTATGCCGCGCATACATAAGGGCTATTGCACCTGTTATCGGTTCTTGGATTGATTTTCCAGGGGCGGACGTGGGTACTAGTTCAAAAACCATGAGCTGGATGATGGATGAGTGGGAACAAATGCACGCCATGACCCATGAACCTACAGCTATAAGCGGTAAAGAAATAGTAATTGGTGGTTCAGAAGGTAGACCTGCTGCTACAGGTTATGGAGTATGCCTAACTGTAAGAGAAACCTGTAAAGCGTTAGGTTTGGATATTAATCAACAGCGGGTAGCTATTCAAGGTTTCGGTAAAGTTGGGTCCTGGGCGGCGCGTTTGATTTTTGACATGGGCGCAAAAATAGTTGCTGTTGGCGATGTTTTTTCTGGTGTTACCAATGAAAACGGTATTAATCCATATGAGTTGTTGGAGCACGTAGAGAAGACCGGCAAGGTGCAAGGTTTTGCAGGTACCAGCCCAATAACCAATGAAGAACTTTTAACGTGTGAATGTGATGTACTGATACCGGCAGCAACACAGAGCGTTATAACTGCAGACAACGCAGCTAAAGTTACAGCCAAAATTGTGGTCGAGGGTGCAAACGGTCCGACGACAACCGAAGCAGAAAAAATACTCGCTTCCAAAGGTGTATTTTTGATACCGGATATTTTAGCCAATGGTGGCGGAACTACTATTGCTCACCTGGAACGTGTGCAGTGTTTATGCGATGACTTTTGGACGGAAGAACAAGTAAATAACAGATATGAAGGTATGTTTATAAAGGCTTGTCAGGAAGTTTTTGACATAGCGAAAAAAGAAAATATCAGCATACGCATGGCAGCCTGGGTTAAGGCACTAAGAATAGTCGAAAAAGCGATTGTTGCCCGTGGTTGGGTGTAGTAGGATTGATTTTATAAAGGGGGAGAATGATAGCATATGGCTAGTATAAAATCTTTGGAGAAGGCCTTTGCTATTCTAGAGGCATTCTCCCCCGCTAATAAAAGAATAGGGATTGCAGAATTAAGTCAGATAGTAGGGATGCCCCGCCCCACAGTTAGTAGGATAATCTCTACATTAGTTAAATTGGGCTATATGGAACAAGAACCGAAAGGACACAAATATAAATTAAGTTTAAGAATTTTAACGCTGGCAAACATAGTACAAGCAGGATTAGATTTACAAAAAGTTGCCATGCCTGTTTTGCAGCGACTTAGGGATCAAGTTGAAGAAACTGTTTACATGGATGTTGTGGACGGTGATGAGCGGGTATGTGTTTGTTCATTAACCGGAACACAAGCTGTACGTACGTTCGTTGAAGTCGGGCAGCGCTCTCCTTTGCACGCGGGGGCGGATTCTCGCCTTATTCTGGCCTCCCTTACAGATGATAAAATTAAACGCTATATTGAGCGTACCGGATTAAAACCATTGACTAATAAAACAATCAAAGAGGAAGATTGTTTATGGGAAGAAATAAATAAAATTAGGCAAACAAATATGTCGGTTAGCGCTGGCGAATATAATCCCGGCAGCGCCTGCATATCGGTACCGATTAGAGATTTTAGCGGCAAGTTTGTAGCTGGTTTATCGGTTTCCTACCCCGTTACCAGGGACAGCCCCGAAATATTTAACAAATACTCCAAGGCCATAAAGGAAGCTAGTTTGGAGCTTTCTCGCTTATTGGGGTATAAACAAAATCTCGATTAAGAGCAGTTAGGTGTGATTTTCCAAGATATTTTTTACAAGGGGGCGATTTTTTGGTTAGAATTACTACTAACACTAAATCAATTCTGAGAGAAACGGGCCTTGATACCAGAAATAACCTACTTTATGCACATATGGATTTAGATTCTACTGAATGCTCTTCACCGTTGTTGGTTAGAAAAAATGATGAAAAATTTTTGCTGGTTAAAGATATTGAGCGCGGTAATTTCAATGATGAAGAGCTGTCCGCAAAGGTGAGTTATTATAAGACATATATAACCTTTGACGTAAATGTAAATAAGAATCTACCTGCGGATTGGCTTGAATTACTAAAAGAAATAGCTGCCGATGATCAATTAGTTGAAGTAGATGATGATGTCTATACGTCTGCTTACTGGAAAGTGTCAGATTCTTTTGAAATAGCTTTAAGCAAAACGGGGAAATGGCAAAGAACTTATTTTTACGAAGTGCATCTAAACGATGTCACTGCTGCTTTTGCTGCTGGTGATAGTACGGGTCAAGTAGATGCCGAAAAAATTATCACTGGCCTGACACAAAAGCAGAGAATTTTAAATCTTTTACAAAATATTCCGGCGGATTCAAGGTTTACTGCATTAAATGATACCATAAAGGATCTGAATCTAGACTTAATTCTATTTAGCTCCCCTTTAAATGTTCAAGAAGTGACGGGTATTCCTTACACTTATTTGCTAGCCAACGATGTATTGGCGATGTATCGTGCAGACGGTTCCTTATATGTGTTTAGCAATAGGCCCATTCCTTATCAACACCTGCAGCTTAAAAAAGTATATCAAAATATGGAAGAAGCCGCTGTAAGTAGTGCCCCTGCAAATGCATCTAAAATTGGCATTGAAGAAAATCACCTGGCCTACAAATACTGCCTGGCGTTTGGGTTGCAAAGGGACAAGACAGTTGCTATGAGTAGCAGGTTGCGTTTGTGGCGTGAGTCTCGCGCGTGGGAAGAGTTCCCATTTTATGTGGTTGCAGCCCAAGCTACCGTAAACGGTATGGAAAATGCGCTTAAAATAGCTGCTGAAAAATTCTCTGTGGGTGAGGATTTTACCGAGTCAGATGTCCAGTGCTGGCTTTACGAGCAATTTAGGTATTATAAAGCTTCAAATGGGCTTTCTACACAGATTGTGCCTTATTTTATCGTGTTGCATGCCGGTCATCGGGCGCGAAAGCCTAACTTACCATCCTTTGAACTGTTAAGTGCTAAGAATACGAAAACGCTGAAAATTGATTGTGGAGTCATGGTATTAGACCAAAACGGTTTACTAAGGGGTGCTTCCGATCTTTGTCGGACATTAAATCTTAGTTCGGAAGCACAGGAACTTTATAAATATTTGGATAATCTTATGATTTCAGTCACAATTCCGGCTGCTCTACCCGGTAAAAACGGCAACCATGTTTACTTAGAAGGTGTGCGCGATATGATTGCCCACGATAGCAGGTGGATTGAGTTGGGGTTATTGCCGAAAGAAGGTCTTGGCGGCAAATACGAACGGAATATAGGACACGTAATGGGAAAACAGGAACCTGCCAGTATCGGTTTTGAGAGTGGAAGTAATGGTGCACTTCAAGAGGGTATGGTGGCCTGTGTTGAGTACCAATGGCCGTATTACCCGTACGCGATCGGTGTTGAAGATATGTTTGTTATCACCTCTGACGGTCCGGTTAATATAACCAGATAGTAACTATTCTGACTACCTGAATAGTCATCATGTGTGTAATAAATTTGCAGAAAGGAGGATTCTTAAGGCGCACGATAATGTAGTGTTGAGAGCCACCCTCTATCGGTATCCAGCGATCAGAAACTTATTCAAAATACTAAATTACGAGGAGGAAATGTTTAATGCGTATGTTTAAAAAATCAAGTGTTATTACGCTTATTATTTGTTTATTCTTGTTATCCATGGTAGTCGTAGGTTGTGGAGGCAAAGAGCAGTCCGGTGAGGAGCCCAGTAATTCTGAACCTGTAAACTTGTTGGCAAACTCAGTGTGGCCTGCGGAAAACCAATATGCCATTGCCCTGCAGGAATTTGCAGACAGAGCTGAAGCAGAAACAGACGGGAAAGTGGTAATCACTGTTAATAGCGGTGGAGCCCTTGGTTATAAAGGACCCGAGCTATTGAAGGCGGTTCGCGATAATCTGGTTCCAATAACTTCAATGGTTATAACCCAGGCTGAAGGAGACGAGAAGCTTTTTGGTGTTGTTTCCTTACCGTTTCTTACTCGGGACTATGAAGAAGCCAAGTTGTTAAGTGATATTGCTCGCCCATATTTTGACCAGGCGAGTGAAGGGAAATGGAACCAGAAAATACTGTTTATGGCCCCCTGGCCTCCAGCCGCTCTATGGACCAAAAATCAGGTTGACGCTGTGGACGATATGAAAAATTTAAAGGTTCGTACTTATGATAAGAACGGTGCTCTTGTAGTAGAGTCCACTGGGGGTACCCCATATGCCCTTCCGTTTAGCGAAGTTTACTCTTCACTGGCTACAGGTACCATTGACTCGGTTATCACGTCGACACCCACAGCGGTAGACGGGAAGTTCTGGGAAGTCCTTGATTACCATGCGCCCATCAATATTACCTCAACCTTGGAACTATTTACCATTAACCTCGATGAATTCAATAAACTTGACCAAGAAACTCAAGATACACTAATGAAGATTAGCCAGGAAATAGAAGCTGATATGTGGAATAAAATTTCTGTGTATGAAGAAGAAAAGAAACAGCAATGCAATGAAAACGGAATTACTACCGTCGAGCCCAGCGATGAATTTATGAGTAATTTATCTACTCTTACGGAAAGCATTCGGGCTAATTGGCTAGAAAATGAAGCCCCGCCTGAGGCTAAAGAAATTGTTGAGAAGTTCCTTACTGAAGTTGGTCGCTAGTAATTAAGTACCTTGGAGTAACCTAAATACCTCGGAGTAACCGCATAAATAGCAATATTTTGCGGTTACTCCACTTTTCCCCCAAGAAAGGATAGTGAGATATGGAAAGGTTTGTTATTTTATGCGATCGCTTTTCCAAGGCTTGCGGTGCAATTGCAGGAGTTATGATGCTGATTGGTGTTACATTGACACTAAGCGAAGTCGTTCTGCGTACTTTTTTTGATAAGACGACTTATATTGCTGAAGAATATGCAGGTTACCTCATGGTAGGTTTAACCTTTCTTGCCCTAGCCTATACTCTCAAAGAGAAAGGTCACATTCGCATGACTTTTCTTCATTCGGTGGTTAAGGGGAAGGGTCGAATTTACCTTGATATCTATACATTTACTGTTGGCTTTGTGCTCTGTGCCGTCATCTTCTATACTACTAGTCAGTTTTTTTGGGACTCCTTGGTATCACAGTCCCAATCAATGAGTATTACCGCTACCTACCTTGCGATCCCTCAGTTCTTTATGCCTATGGGTATTCTTGTGTTGGCAATTCAATTTCTTGCTGAAATTGCCCGGTCAATTCTTCATCTACGTTTAGGAATTGTGGATGAACAGGATGTTGAATCCAGTATGTTGGGCCGCTGAGCTTTCAATGGTAGATATGTCCCCAATTGAAGGAGGTAACTTGCCTTGGACGTTTTTACGAGCTCTTTTGTAATATTGGGCTTTCTGATCTTTTTTTTAGGAAGCACTGTATGGATCGGTATATCTTTGTTTATTATTGGTATCCTGGCATTTATGTTCTTTACGGGCAGCCCGCCGCTCACGATTCTGTCTAATGTACTCTGGAATAACGCAAGCAATTCCACCATGATCGCACTGCCGCTGTTCATCTTTATGGGAGAAATATTTTTTCGCAGCAATATATCCCAAAACCTTTTTAAAGGGCTTTCTCCCTGGTTGGAAATCATACCTGGCCGTCTTGTGCACGTTAATATTGTGGCCAGTGCTTTGTTTGCAGCCGTAAGCGGATCATCCGCTGCTACCACCGCTACCGTGGGAAAAATAACCATCCCTGAATTACTCAAGCGAAATTATAGTCGTTCGCTTAGCATTGGATCTTTGGCCGGAGCCGGTACCCTGGGGTTTCTCATTCCCCCAAGCATGTTGATGATTGTTTATGGTATCGTTTCAAATGTCAGTATCGGAAAATTATTTGTTGGTGGTTTGATTCCCGGCTTCATGCTGGCTGTCGCTTTTTCCGGCTTTGTTTTTCTCAGATGTCTATTAGATCCTGAGCTTGCACCGCGAGGAGATCACAAATATACCTGGAATGAACGCATTAAAGCTATTCCACTGGTGCTTCCGGTAATTATCCTGATTATCATGGTGCTGGGAAGCCTTTATGCGGGTTGGGCTACTCCCACCGAAGCAGCTAGCGTTGGCGTACTCGGGTCTCTTTTATTCGCAGTAATATCCCGTAGCATAGACTTAAAATCATTTTGGGAGGCAGTTCTTTCATCAATGAGGACAAGTTGTATGATCATGTTGATCGTATGCGGTGCTTCATTTTTGTCAGTGGCAGTGGGCTATATTGGTATCCCGGCCCAACTTACCGAGTTCGTAGGCACTCTGGGGTTATCCAAATATGCCTTGATTGCAATCTTGACTATCTTGTATATTTTGCTGGGCTGTATGCTGGACGGGTTTTCTATAATCGTCATGAGCCTTCCGCTTGCTATGCCTCTAATCCTGGCGGCCGGGTTCGATCCCCTTTGGTTTGGCATATATCTTGTAATCATGATTGAGATATCTCAGATTACTCCTCCCATTGGATTTAATTTATTTGTTATTAAAGGTCTTGTTAACGATGATATATTGACAATTGCCAAATACGCATTACCTTCCTTTTTATTAATGCTTGTAATTGCTGCGATTATTACTATTTACCCCAATATTGTGCTTGTATTACCAAATTATATGATTAAATAGCCTAAGAAAAATATTATCCTTGTTTAAATGAGGAGAAGCATACTATGCCCTATGGTTGGTCAGGAAAAATACTATATATAAACTTGTCTGATCAAATATTCTATACAGAGAATACAGCCAACTATAAAGAATTTATTGGTGGACGTGGGATAAACCAGTGGCTACTTTTTAAATTGCTAAACAATGATATAGATCCCCTGGCCCCTGAAAGCACTATCATTTTGGGTGCGGGCCCTTTTGTCGGCACATTAGTACCGGGAGCCAACAGGTTATCGGTAGATTTTAAGAATGTAATTAACAAAGGTGTGGGATCTGGCAACTGTGGTGGTCAATTTGCTGCAGAAATGAAGTTTGCGGGGTACGATCATATAGTTATCTATGGCCAAGCGGAACAGCCCGTTTATATTTATGTTATAAACGATAGGGTGTATTTTAGAGCTGCTTCGTCCTTGTGGGGTAAAAACACCTGGGAAACAGAAAATATGATCAAACAGCGTGAAAGTGAACAAGATTTAAAGACCCTGACTATTGGAGTTGGGGGTGAACACCTGGTAAAATATTCTTGTCTCATCGGCGATAGAGGTAGGGCTGTGGGGTATGGCGGCAGCGGTGCCGTATTTGGTAGCAAAAAGCTGAAAGCTATTGCCGTTAGAGGCACATTGCCTGTAAAAATATATAATCCAGAAGGTTTTATTGATAAACTGAAAAGATTTAATCAAAAAATAGAGCATAGCGCTCACGTTGCCATGCACCGTCAAGGCGGTACTCTTTTAGCTTACCTGAGCCCTGGTCAAGACAGACCCCATGGGGTAAAGAACATGTCGGATGATTTTTGGGGTAATGAAGCAATCTATGATGTAAATAGGGAAAGATTCGACAGGTATCTTAAACGCAGGCACTCATGCTTTAGTTGTCCCGTTTATTGCAGTGGTATTTATGAAGTAAAGGGGTTTAAATGTGAGGGTGTCCAGGCCAATACCCTCAGGGCATTTGGCTCTAATTTGGACTTGCGATCCCCCCGGGCAATACTACAAGCAAATGCATTGGCCAACCTGTACGGGTTGGATGTTGATCAAACCTCAGCAGTTATAAGTTGGGCTACGGAATGTTTCGAAAACGGGATCATAAATGAAAGTGATACCGGCGGTATTCAGCTTAACTGGGGAAATGGCGACAGCTTATTAAAGATGATTAAGAATATTGCATTTCGCAATGGCTTTGGCAATACCCTTGCCGAAGGAGTCCATGAAGCTTCCAGAATTGTAGGCAGGGGGTCGGATAGATATACTGTTTTAGTTAAAAAGAATAGTATTATGGAAGCAGCCATGCGCTGCGCACGGGCTTGGGCGTTGGGTGTTGTAACGAGCACCAAGGGAGCCGGGCACTTAAGAGGGGCGCCTGCTATTGAAATGAAAAATATACCTCCGGAGGTAAGCTTAAAATTATTTGGCCTTGATGATATTTCAGACCCCGGGGTTTACAAAAATAAAGCCAAACTTGTTACTTGGCAAGAGTCTTATAAAGGCATTATAGATAGCATGGGTATTTGTGCATTAATTACAATGTGGATGGATACAAATCTTTATACACTAGAGGATGTCGCTGACTTTTATCGACTCGTTACAGGTGAAAAATTTTCACCTGAGGAACTTATGACAACAGGTGAAAGAATCCAAAACATAGAAAGAGCCTTTAACCTGCTGCATGCGGGGTTTGACCGAAAAGATGATATACCTCCTGATAAATTTGTTAATATACCTGTTAGTGATGGAAAATTTAAAGGAGACAAAATAAATCTTGATCAGTGGAACGTTATGTTAGATGAGTATTACTCTTGCCATAATTGGGATATTAAAACAGGGCTTCCTACCAAAGAGATTTTAAAAAAATTGGGTTTACAAGAGATTATTGAATCATTGCAAAAAAGCCGATTAATGTAAGGGAGTTACCTGATGAAGGCGCAGATAGTGATTGATAAAAATAAGTGTGTAGGGTGCCGTACTTGTGAATTGTCCTGTTCTTTTCAAAAAAACAAAGATTTTAACCCTGTTAATTCAAATATAAAAATATATCTTGATGATGACGGTAATTTGGAAATAAAGGTAAATCTTCAATGTGACTGTAGCTACGCGCTTCTACCCTTATGCGTTGAGCTATGTCCCTTGAAAGCTATGTCCCTTGAAAGCTATTAAATATAGGCCTGCTTAAAACACGTTTGTATTTAGAATAAATGTTCATGTTAAGGAGTGTTTTTTTTGAATAAAGGTAAAGACAAAATGGAAACCACAATTATCCACCATGCTGAGAATAAAGGGGATTTCTGGGATTCCATCGTGCCACCTATTTTTGAAACGGTTAATTTTTATTTTCACGATACCAAGGAAGCGGAAGATTACTTTTCCGGGAACCTGCCTGAAAAATATTATTACACACGGGGCCTTAACCCAACAGTTCATTTATTAGAGAAAAAAATAGCAGCCATTGAAGGGACTCCGGCATGTAAGTGTTTTGGTTCCGGAATGGCAGCTGTAAGCGCTGCTATAATGGCTAATGTCCAGGCGGGCGATCATATTATCAGTATAGCTGGTATTTATAAAAACGCTTACCGTTTTCTTAATGAGGTAGCAATTCGATTTGGAGTCGAAGTTACTTTTGTAGATGGAAATTGCATTGCTGATTTTGAAGCGGCCTGTAAATCAAATACAAAAGTTATTTATTTAGAAAGCCCTTCCAGCACCAATCATTCGCTGCAAGATCTTACTGCTGTGGCGGAGTTTGCCAAGCAAAAAAAAATAACTACCATTATTGATAACGCCATGGCCACACCTTATAACCAGCGTCCTTATGGGCTTGGCATCGACTTAATTATTCATTCAGCAACCAAGTATATCAACGGTCATGGAGATGTATTAGCCGGGGCTATATGCGGTAGCGAGCAGGCTATCAAGGAGTTACTCTCCAGGGAGCATGCTCTTTTTGGGGGCATTTTAGGGCCTTTTGAAGCCTGGCTTGTTTTACGTGGTTTGCGAACCTTTGCTGTGCGGATGAATCATTATAACCAAGTGGGGTTGGAAATAGCGAGCTACCTGGAAGAACACCCCAAAGTTAACAGGGTGTATTACCCTATGTTGCCTTCACATCCCCAACATGAGCTGGCTAAGAGGCAAATGAGTGGTGGGAGCTCCTTATTGACTGTGGAATTAAAGGCAGGGAAAAAAGGTGCGCTAACATTTATGGATAGTCTAAAACTTTTCAGAAATGCGGCTAGTTGGGGTAGTTTTGAAAGCCTCGCTTGGTATCCTTTAACGGGGGTAGGCGCAAATAGTAATAATTATGAATGGTTAAAGTTGCGTGGCCTTAACGAGTCTATGGTCAGGTTAGCTATAGGAATGGAAGACGTTAATGACATTAAAGAGGATATTGAGTCAGCTTTACAGAAATGTTAGGGCCAGCATATGTAACACGCTTATTTTTACGATAACCTAAAAAAAACTTGAGGTTTAGGTTTAAACACCACGAGGGCTGGTTTTAAAGTGAATGAATTAAAACAAAATATTGATGAACAGAAAACCCATGAAGCTAATTATAATAGACGAATCAGGGTTAGACGCGCTATTATTTTTCTGGTGTTAAATATTGCGTATTTAACAGTATATTTCCATCGCGTATCGCCTGCGGTAATTGTAAATGATATTTTTGTATTGTTTAATGTTAAAGATGCGGCAGTAGTTGGCAGCCTAGCTGCGGTTTATTTTTACGTTTACTTTCTCATGCAGATTCCAGCTGGTCTATTAGCCGATTTGTTGGGACCCCGGAAGATAATTTTTGCTGGCATGTTGGTATCTGGTATCGGATCTATTTGGTTTGGTTTAACCAGCTCCCTATCGGGTTTGTTTGTGGCTAGGTTTTTGATAGGCTTAGGTGTTTCGGTAATTTTTATATCCTTAATAAGGGTATACTCAACGTGGTTCAAACCGCGCGAATTCGGAACAGTGATTGGTTTAAGCGTCTTTATAGGTAATTTAGGGGCGATTATTGCTGCTACGCCGTTGGCAGCAATGATCGCTGCTTTTGGTTTACGCTATACGTTTGTGTTGGTGGGGCTTTTTTCCCTGGCTGTGGCATTGCTTGCTTGGTTTGTCGTACGTGATGATCCACAAGAATTACTGGTTCCCAAGCATGGTTATGCAAAAGAAGATAAGCGAGTTGCGATGTCGTTATCTACTATGGGCAGTGAAATTTATAAAGTGGTTTATAACCGGTATGTTTGGCATGCTTTTGCCAGCGCCTTTTGTGTTTATGGACCTTTTATGGCTATAGCAGGTATATGGGGTGTACCTTATCTGATGCAGGTTTACGGTATGGATCGGAGTACGGCCGCTACATTTATGATCATATCAACAATAGGTGTGATGTTTGGTTCATTTGCTATTGGTTTTATCTCTGATCGGTTATTTTCCAGGAAAAAACCGTATCTTGCTTTTGTAATCGGAAACGCTATGGTTTGGGCAGCACTGGTCTTTTGGAATGATGGAGCCCCCCCGCATAATAGTTTGTTTATAATTTTTTTCTTGTTGGGTGTATTTGGTAATACAGGCATGGTATCGACAATAATGGTTAAAGAGTACAACCCTCCGGCCGTTGCCGGATTAGCGTCGGGCATTGGTAATATAGGTGCCTTTGTTGGTTCAGCGTTAATGCAACCTTTTTTAGGATATCTATTGGATAGAAAATGGGATGGAGCTATTGTCGAAGGGATCAAGTTTTACCCATTACAGGCCTTTCAATATGCGTTCGGAGCATGTTTTATTTTTAGCTGTCTGGCGATAGTTAATGTTTTTCTATTGCGGGAAAGCTTTAAGAAGGAATAGAGTATGTAGCATCTATAACGTTTTACAGCACAGGCCTTATTATCCATTATGGGGGCTTCTGTTTGGAGGAATAAGTATGAGTATAGATGTAATGAACCAAAGGGTTCAAAGAGTGTTAAAATTAAGATGGTTAATTTGGGGAGTTCTAGGGATTGCATATATCATAGTTTATTTCCATAGAGTTGCCCCAGCCGTGGTTTCTGATCAACTAATGGGGGGCTTTGGAGTTACTGCAATAGCACTTGGTAACCTTGGAGCCATATATTTTTACGTCTACATGATTATGCAAATCCCGGCAGGGATTCTAGCGGATACCATGGGCGCAAGAAAAACAGTTACTATAGGTACTCTTGTCGCAGGTACGGGTTCCATTTTGTTTGGATTCGCTCCTTCAATTGGATTTGCGTATCTTGGCAGGTTTTTAGTAGGGTTAGGTGTTTCTGTAATCTTTATTGCCATACTAAAAATACAATCGGAATGGTTTAGAACAAAGGAATTTGGGACGTTGTCCGGGTTAACCATGTTTGTGGGTAACATCGGGGCTGTTTTGGGAGCGACCCCATTAGCAATGCTTGTTGGATGGATAGGTTGGAGAAATGCTTTCGAGGCCATCGGGGTTGTTACTTTGATTATAGCATTAATAGGGTGGATAGTGATTAGAAATAGTCCTACCGAACTGGGATTGCCCTCGTTGAAACAAATAGAAGAGATGGAAGGCTCAAATACTCAAAAGGTTGTTTCGGAACCCAAAAGCTCAGTGTGGGAAAGTATTAAGCTAATTTTTAGGAATAAGTATACATGGCCTCCTTTCTTAATATTTATGGGTATTTATGGCACTCTTATGGCTTACTCGGGGATGTGGGGTATTCCGTATTTGATGCAGGTTTATGGATTGGATCGCAATAGCGCTTCAACATATTTGATGGCTATAGCGATAGGTATCATGGTAGGTAGTCCGATAGTGGGTTTCTTTTCGGATAAAGTCACCAGGAGAAAGATGCCCTTTGTCACATTCAGCTTAGCCTATATTATCATGTGGTTATTGCTGACATTATGGAATGGTGGCAAACCTCCATTGATATTGCTATATCCCATCCATTTCCTAATCGGTTTTTTCGGCTCAACCTTTATTCTGACCTGGGCCTGTGCAAAAGAAGTCAATCCTCAAGAAATGGCCGGTATAGCTACTGGTACTGCCAATTTGGGCGGTTTTTTGGGTGCCGCAGTAATGCAAACCCTGTTTGGCTTAACACTTGATCTTAAGTGGCAGGGCCAAAGCTTAAATGGAGTACGGGTTTATCCCACAGAAGCATACCAACTGGCCTTTTATGTCTGTCTGATAGCGCTAGCTATTACTGTGATAGGTTTAATGCTGCTTAAAGAAACAAAATGTCGAAATATATATGGTAATATTTAACTTTTAAGTCAAGTGGCTGGTTACCTATTAAAGTGTGGCTAATTTGTGCTTTGTAATAAAGTGCTGGTAGTTCCATGATTTAAAGACGATGGAGGAAGCATCATGGTTGGAATTAGGGATCTGGCTGACGGGCAATTTTGGCATCTGTTGGGTATTGAACCAATTTACCATAAGGACGGAAAAATAATATTACAGGTACCGGTGGAAGAAAAGTTGCTTCAGTTTTACGGCAAGGTGCATGGAGGGGTTGTCGCTTCTCTGGTGGATGCCGCAGCTGCGGTGGCCTTGAACCAAGAGTTGGGTCGGGAGCGAGGGGCCACAACGGTGGAAATGAAAGTGAATTACCTACGTGCTGTGGAAAAAGGCGTTTTATACGCGGAAGGTAATTTGGTGCACTTGGGACGCACGCTGGCGGTTGCAAACGCTCGGGTCTGGGATGATAGCGGGCGAGAGGTCGCGTTTGGCGTGGCAACGTATTATTTATTGGATATGACCAAGGGGTTGAACGATAATTGAATGGCTAGTTAAAGGAAATTACTATGCGTATATTATATAATTCTTTGGATAATTAACTGATAAATGGGTTTTATACCGAGGAGTGTAAGCCATTTGTTGAATAAATCTAAATTGTGGGTATTAATTATTCTATTAATTACGGCCATTACATTGGCGCCTGTTTTTTTCAACAGAATAAGTGAGACTTATAATGCTGTGCGACAAATTGACCTTTTGGATGAAGAAAATAACTCCTTAAAGAGAGACCTAAAAAAACTTAAAGAGGAAAACGAACGGCTTCAATCCCAACTACAAAAACAAAAACTTTTTACCCTAGAGGCAAAAACCGGTCTGGTCAGAATTGAGGATGTAGATGACACTATAGTGATGGAACTGAGGTATGCCACTGATAATAATTTTACCGGTCAAAAATTATATCCGGCGTCAGTTCCTCTTCTACAAAGGGGCACTGCAAATAAGTTAAAAAGTGCCAACGACCGGTTCAAAAAGGATGGCTACAGAATAAAGGTATGGGATGCATACAGGCCTTTAGATGTACAAAAGAAGTTTTGGGAATTAAACCCGAATAGGTTGTATGTTGCCAATCCGGCCTATGGATCTAAACACAACCGGGGCAGTGCGGTAGACATCACCCTGGTGGATAAGCTGGGCAATGAGCTGGAAATGCCAACTGAGTTTGACCACTTTTCGGAAAGAGCCTGGAGAAGTTATGCCGGAAATACACCGGAAGCACAGCGTAACATGGAATACCTGGGTAAAATTATGGAAGAAAGCGGGTTCATTGCCAACAGTACCGAGTGGTGGCATTTTGATGACAATGCATGGAAGTCCTATCCGGTGCTAAATATTCAGTTAGAAGATTTTATCTTGGAATAACGTTTATTAAAAACAAAAAAAACCTTCCCGGCTGTATATCCAGGAAGGTTTTTAATGCAATTTATTTACCAGTTATTGCGGCGCTGTTGGAAACACTCGCGGCAATATACCGGCTTGTCACCACTGGGTTTAAACGGTACGGTGGTGTCTTTCCCACAGGCTGAACAAACCGTATCGTACATTTGGCGCTGTCCACGGTCATAACCGCCACCGCCGCCTCTATTATTTCTGTTCTGTGCTTTCCTTGCTGCACGGCACTCAGGGCAACGACCGGGTTCGTTTGTAAACCCTTTCTCCGCGTAAAACTCTTGTTCGGAGACTGTGAAAACAAAATCGCGACCACAGTCCTTGCAGTTTAAGTCTTTGTCATTATACATTTAAAAAACCTCCGTTAATAGTATTGCCCGTTCCGGGGAAGGTATTCATAAACTCTCCCAGAGACGGAACAATCGGAAGGTTTCTGTACTTCACCAGTATTTAACGAGCCTTTATTAAGTATAATTACAGAACCCAAAAAAATCAAGCAGTATCTTTATATTTTCAGGTAGCGCTGTTGACGATATTTAAAACATATCAGTTCTTACGAGCTACAGTAGATAAAGGCATAGGGCTCGTAATTTTATTTAAGGATTTAATAGCAACTGAACTACTTAATGCGTAAGATAAACCACACTAGGGATATAATGTCAGGAGGCGCTGTAATGGTGGATATCATGTCCAACACAAAGGGGAATCCTTTGGCCATCGCCTATGTTAAAGGCGGGCCACTTAGGCCGCAAATTGATGGCGTAGTTCGTTTTTACAATGCGCCGGGAGGCACCTGGGTTTGCGTTAAAGTAAAAGGGCTTCCTCCTTACCAGCCGGCGCCCAATGGTGAAGATCCCATCGGCCCGCACGGCTTTCACATTCACGAGTTTGGAAATTGCCTAGTTGGCAATCCGCAAGATCCCTTCCAGGCGGCCGGTGGGCACTGGGATCCGACAAATCAGCCTCACGGTAACCATGCCGGTGACTTTCCGGTGTTGTTTTCCAATCAGGGTTACGATAAAATGTGTTTTTTTACTGATAATTTTAGGCCGCATGAAGTTATTGGATTATCAGTAATCATTCACCAGAACCCGGATGATTACAGAACTCAGCCGGCAGGAGATTCCGGAAAGAGGTTGGCTTGCGGCGTAATCAGGGAACCCTGAAAAACGGCGACCGTTGTGGGAGGTTGCTTTTAGTGGCCTCCCGGCATGGCCGCCGTTTTTTAACCCTTAGACATGGACGGGCGCTTGTTAAAAATTCCATACCTCCTGCAGTTCTTCGGTGGTAAAATCCCATGTTTTGTTGTGGGGCGGGAAATCTTCGCTAAAGAACTCCGGTAGTTGATCGTCTTTGGCTGTAAATCCGGCGGCTATATTATACCCGCGTTCGGTACGGAGCACATTTTTACCCATTTCGTTAAGATCGTCTCCGGTCATGTTAAGGTTGCACTGAGCATTTACCAGGTCTACAATAGCCTGGAAGGCGTCGGGGTTGTCGAGGATGCTGAAAGCCACAAACAGACACAGGCCTGTGCTGTCCAGGGCTGCGGTGGCAATTTGCAGGTTCCTGGAGAGGTCGATGTTGCCCTCTTTCTCCAGTGGGCTGACGAAACCACCTACTTTCAGGATGTTTGTAGCCACTGCATACCCCGCAGTGTGGTCGGCACCCATGGTAGTGGTGGCATAAGTAACTCCTACGCCTTTAACTGCCCTGGGGTCGTAGGCCGGTATCGCCTGGTTCTTAACCACTGCCACCCTGGTTACCCCGTAGGCCTTACCGGTAAAACCGGCACCGTTGCCGATAATACGTCCCAGGGGAGTACCTTTTTTAATTTCATTCAAGAGGTTAAGCATTCCCTTACCGTCGCCAAATTCAATGACTCCGCCTTCCATGGCGGTGGAGACGGCCACCGCGGTTTCGATGGTGTCTATACCGATATCATCGCAGATTCGATCTGCCTGGGCAATGATATCCAGGTCGTCAATTAAACATACCGCGCCAAAACCCCAGATGGTTTCATATTCAAAGCCTGCAGTGACAAATTGCCCTGATTCGTCATGGTAAACTTGGGAGCAACTGATTACGCATCCTGCATGGCAGTTGTGGGTGGGCTTGCCCTTACGGTCGATGATCTTTTCATACATGGCTTCGCCGCTTATCTTATGCGCCCCTTCAAAACGCCCCATACGGAAGTTTTTTGTAGGTAGCCCGCCGGCTTCGTTTAAAATATTAACCAGAACGTTGGTTCCGTACGTCGGCAGACCCTGGCCTGTAACAGGGTGCTCTTTCAGGGCTTTGCCCAGCCTGAGGGCCGCCGCCTTAAATGGCTCGGGGTTGGCTATGGGAACGCCCGGAGCGCCAGTATCATCCACGGTGATATACTTAATCTTCTTGGACGCCATAACCGCGCCCAAACCACCGCGTCCGGCGCTGCGGATATTGCCATGGTAGTCCTTAACCGAGATATTGGCGGCCGCCATTCTAAACTCCCCAGCTTGTCCAATGGTCATAACCCCTATTTTATCTCCGTGCTTTTTAGATAAGGTGTCAATTACTTCGTAATTGCCTTTGCCCAACAACTCGGTTTCTTCCTGAATTTTAATGCCGTCCTTGTCCACGTGCAGGTTATAATACTTGTCCTCGGCAGGTTGTCCTTCAATTATTATCCCCTTGATGTTCATTTTGCCAAGCTTTTGAGATGCGGAACCCCCCACATTACTTTCCTTAATAGTCCCGGTGAGCGGGCTTTTGGCACCCACAGACATACGACCGGAATTGGGAGCATTGGTGCCCGACAATAACCCTGGGGCAAATACCAATTTGTTTTTTGCTCCCATTGGATTACACGCCGGGTCAACCTCTTTGGCCACAACTGCTGATGTAAACGCCCGCCCCCCCAAGTACTGCCACTCCTGGGGTACTTCTTCCTTCTTAACGCTTAAATCACCCATATTCACTCGATAAATTATCATTCTTAAACGTCCCCCCTTTTACTAGTCTGATTTATTGTTTGCAAATGATAACCAAATTATGTCTGATCCGGCTATCTGCAATTAAACATCCAAACGGCATAATCCAAGGTTTTGATGGGAAATTTAATGTTACTATTAAAAAGTTTTAATTTAGATTTTCATGCTACTGCTTGCGGCACCATCAGAAATGAAAACCTATTTTCAGGCAGTTTTATGTCATCAGGACATTTTGGGTTGTCATTCTGAACGCAGTGAAGAATCTAGATCCTGCACTAACGCTCAGGATGACAGCTTTGCTAAAGTATAGTTCAGAATAGAGTTCTAATTACAAAGGAGTTGTAGAGTATGGGTATGTTTTGTAACCAGTGCGAACAAACAGCTAAAGGATTTGCCTGTACAGTGGCCGGTGTCTGCGGAAAAACACCCGATGTGGCGGCGCTACAGGATTTATTGCTGCACGCAGTCAAAGGATTGTCCCTGTATGCCGAAGAGGGGCGCCGCCTGGGCATAGTAGACCCGGAGGTCAACGGGTTTACGGTTAAGGCGGTTTTCTCCACCTTAACCAACGTGGATTTTGACCCCCCGCGCTTTCAAGGTCTAATCGGACGAACCGTAGAGCTCAGGAAACTAATGAGAGAAAAGGTGGCCAGTAAAGGCGGTAAAGTGGACTTTACCGATCCCGCGGCTTCATTTGAGCCCGCGGCTAACCTGGCTGATTTGATTAAACAGGGTGAGAACATGGGCCTGATTATCGACCGCGAGGCCGACCAGGATATCCAGTCTTTGCAGCAGATTCTGGTTTACGGCATCAAAGGGGTTGCGGCTTACGCCGATCACGCGCTTATTATGGGCCAAGAGGATGATCAGGTTTTTGCCTTTATTCATCAAGGGTTAGCGGCACTGGCTAATAAAAATTTAACCATGGATGACTGGCTCAAACTGGTGTTTAAATGCGGCGAAATCAACCTGCGTACCCTGGAATTACTAGATAAGGGCAATACCGATACATACGGACATCCAGTGCCCACCGAGGTTCCCCTGGGACATAAAAAAGGTCCTTGTATCCTCGTATCCGGGCATGACCTTAAAGACCTGTCAGACCTGTTACAGCAAACCGAGGGCAAGGGGATCAACGTATACACCCACGGTGAGATGCTGCCGGCTCATGGTTACCCCGGCTTAAAGAAATATGCTCACCTCTACGGCCACTTCGGTACGGCCTGGCAGAATCAGAAGAAAGAGTTTCCCACTTTCCCGGGTGCCGTCCTGATGACCACCAACTGCATCCAGGAACCCCAAGAGTCCTACCTGAATAACATCTTTAGTACCGGTCTGGTGGGCTGGCCGGGGGTTCAGCACCTGGAAAACGGCCAATACGGCCCGTTAATAGAAAAAACTCTGGGTATGCAGGGCTTCTCCGCGGATGAAGACAAGGGTACGGTGATGGTTGGTTTTGGGCGCAACGCTCTATTTGGCGTGTCCGATAAAATTATTGACGCCGTTAAACGCGGGGCAATCAAACACTTTTTCCTGGTGGCGGGTTGTGACGGAGCCAAGCCAGGCCGTAACTATTTCACCGAGTTTGTGGAGAAAGTGCCCCGGGATGCGGTGGTTTTAACCCTGGCCTGCGGTAAATTCCGTTTCTTTGATTTAAAGCTGGGCGATATCGAAGGGATTCCGAGGTTGATAGACATTGGTCAGTGTAATGATGCGTATTCGGCTATCCAAATTGCTGTGGCGCTGGCCAAAGCCTTTGACTGTGAAGTAAATGACCTGCCCCTTTCCATGGTGCTTTCCTGGTACGAACAAAAAGCAGTGGCCATCCTGCTGACGCTGCTTTACCTGGGCATTAAGGATATCCACCTGGGACCAAGCCTGCCGGCGTTTATATCGCCCAATGTCTTGGATGTACTGGTTAAAAATTTTAATATCAAGCCCATCACCACTCCTGATCAAGACCTGGCTGCCATCCTAAACAAAAACGCTTAGAATTTAGCTGATAATAATAGCCGGTACGCAAATAAAGATGCGCACCGGCTTTATTAATGCAAAAGTTTTTAGCTTTTTTTGACGGCTATTTTTTTAAATACCGTTGGTTCATGCTCAACGAATATCCTGGTTTTAGCCAGGGAGAAAATGGTCAGCGCCGTCCAGATTAAACTAAATGAAATCAAATGTACTCTGGTAAATGGTTCGTGGTATAGATTGACGCCTATAACCAACATTAAAGTTGGTGCAATATACTGCAAAAAACCGATTACCGTTAACGGCAGCCGGTTGGCACCAGCGGCAAACAGGATTAGAGGCACTGCAGTGATAACGCCCGCCCCCATCAACAACCCCGTAATACCAGGTGTAACGTTTCCAAAAGCCCCGCCTCCGCTGTTATGCACAAAACCCAGGTAAGTGAGCATAAAAGGGGAAATTAACATGGTTTCCAGGGTAATTCCGGTAATCGCCCCCAGGTGAACCATTTTTTTAATTAACCCGTACACACCAAAACTGGTGGCCAGGATCAGCGCTATCCAGGGGACAGTGCCAAAATTTACGGTCATATATAAAACACCGATGGCAGCCAGGATGAACGATACCACCTGCCAGAATGAAAGTTTCTCCTTCAGGACGATGATTCCCAACATGACGCTCACTAGCGGGTTTATGTAGTACCCTAAACTGGATTCTACCACGTGATCGTGATTCACAGCCCAGATATAAGTAAACCAGTTAACGGTAATAAATACAGATGCCAATACCACGCCGATGATTTTTGAGGGTTGGGCAAGTATATCACGCAATTCAGTTACAAATGACTTCATCTTGCCGGCTACAAGCAGTACCACCAACAAGAAGACAAAAGACCACACAATCCGGTGAGCCAGTATCTCTTGCGGGGAGACAATTTGTACCAGCTTCCAGTAGATCGGCAAAAACCCCCATAGCACGTATGCTCCCGTAGCTGAAACTATGCCAATAAATTGATCATTATTCTGCCAGTTTTTCATTTTTTTAGCTCCGGTAAAAGTTATTACAAATAAACTAATTCTAATGCCATTTTTCCTTAATGACAATATCGTTTTGCTGACCATTACTAAGCCAAGGCTTAATAATTTCTTAATATTTCTATAAGCGGTGTTTAAGCTTTATTTGTAAAAATAGCTGTAGAGCACGATTTTGAGGAGATGGTCAAATGAATGGTGAACACGTTATTGAAGTTAAGAGCCTGCGAAAATCCTTTGGTCCAACCAAAGTTGTGGACGGGATTGGCTTTAACGTTGAAAAGGGCGACGTTTTCGGCTTTCTTGGCCCCAACGGGGCAGGTAAAACTACCACTATGCGCATGATGCTGGGCCTGGTGTACCCCGACGAGGGGTCGGTAACTATTAATGGATACAACATAGCCAAAGATTTTTTAAATGCCATCCGCGGGGTGGGCGCCATAGTAGAAACACCCAGGTTTTATCCCTACCTTACCGGGCGTCAGAATCTGTTGCAGATAGCCAATCTACACCCCCGGTTACCAGGCTCCAGAATCGACGAGGTGCTGGATATGGTGGGCCTGACCGGCAGAGCCGCTAACCGGGTGGGGACTTACTCACTGGGTATGAAACAGCGATTGGGTATTGCCCGGGCTCTTTTAAACCACCCCAGCGTTGTCTTTTTGGATGAGCCGACCAACGGTCTAGATCCACAAGGCATGAAAGAGATCAGGGAAATGATCAGCCAGTTGGCGCTGGAACAGGATATAACCTTTTTCATATCCACCCATTTATTACATGAAGTCGAACAAATATGCAACAAGGTGACCATATTAAACAAAGGCCGGCTAATCGCCCGGGGGACAGTAAAAGAATTGCTTGGCAAAGACAACGAACTGGTGGAAATTAGCACTCCGGATGCCGGAAAGGCCTTGGAAATATTAACAGGTATCGGTTATGTGAAGTCCGTTAAGCCCGGTCTCGGCGGTTTGGAAGTGGAGCTGGAAAGAGGCCGCTCGGCGGAATTAAACGGGCTGCTGGTATCTCACAGCGTGATGGTCAATTACCTGGTACCGAAAAATCAATCCCTGGAACAATTCTTTATTGAACTTACCGAAGGGGGGCACCAAGTTGCTTAACCTGATCAAGAATGAACTGATTAAACTAACCGCCAATAAAAAGCTTTACGTGGGCATGTTCATTATCCTGGGTGTTAACCTGCTGCCTCTGTTGGAAATGGTTACAGGTTCCCTTGGTGATATACCTATTGCCGGTCAAACCTTCCCCCTTTACATGCTATCAACCTATCTTAACGTGGTGATGCCCATTTTCATCAGTGTGTTAATCGCTGATATGATTACCGATGATTATGTAAACGGGACGCTGACGCTTTCCTTAATCCATCCGGTGTCACGGGGTAGACTGCTGGCGGCGAAAGTGCTGGCCCTGGCAACAATGATAACTTTGCTATTGCTTTATTCATTACTGTTGGGATATGTTTTCGGGTCGGTAATCTTTGGCTGGGGTGAGCAGTTTATATACCAGGATGTAGTTTCCGAAACCAACTACACCTTTTCCGCTGCCACCGGTTTTGTTATAACCCTGGGATCTTACGCGGTTTCTATAGCCCCCCTGTTGGCCTTCGGCATGGTAGTCCTGCTGCTGGCGTTCCACTTTAACAGCGGCGGTGCATTGGTGGGCACATGCATCGGTTTGGTGATAGCACTCAGCTTTCTTGGAGAAATAGCTCAAGGTTTGCGTCCGGTTTTGATTAACCATTACTTTGCATTGTTTAAATATGCCTTTTTAGATAAGAACACTGCCCAGGTAATGGTTGCAGTTTTGGTACTCGGGGCCTACAGTATTGTACCGTTAATGCTGAGTTTAAGAACATTGAAAAAGAAAGATATAGTTTATTAAATCACGAAAAAATGAATGCCTACAAAGAATAGCGCTTTCCGATTTGTTCCCGGCTGATATAATACACTTAATAACAGTAAAGCCGGGAGGTACAATGTCTAGCGATAAGATTTTAATTGTCGAAGATGAAAAGGAGATTGCTGAATTAGTCCGCGATTACCTGGTGCGGGAAGGTTACCAGGTAATTATTTCCCCTGACGGGGAACAGGGTCTCCAGGATTACAGACGGCATGCACCGGATATGGTTATATTAGATATTATGCTGCCCAGGGTAGACGGCATGGAACTGTGCCGAATGATTAGGAATGAATCAAACATACCCATACTGATGCTGAGTGCTAAGCATAGCGAAGTGGATAAAATTTTAAGCCTGGGACTGGGCGCCGACGATTATATGACCAAGCCCTTTAGTCCCGGGGAACTGGTGGCGAGGATCAAAGCGCAACTGCGGCGGTATACTTTGCTATCAACCCCCCCGGGCAATCAGGGGATGCTTAAATATGGTGAACTAGAAATTGACAGTAAAGGATATAACGTTTTTCTGGCCGGCAAAAAGGTGGACTTGTCGGCCAAGGAGTTTGAGATTCTTAATTTATTGGCAGCCAATCCGCAGCAGGTTTTTACCCGGGAACAAATTTTTGACCGTGTTTGGGGCTTTAATGAGTTTGGTGACATCAACACAGTTACTGTGCACATAAGAAAAATCCGGGAAAAGGTAGAGCCGGAACCTGCACGCCCCCGGTTTATTAAAACAGTTTGGGGAGTAGGCTATAAGTTTGATGGAGGGTAAAAATGACACCGGGTATTAGGTCGAAGCTGGTAATTGCACTTATTCTGATTCTTCTTATACCGGCCGTTGCTGCCGGTGGTGGTTTTGCTATTAGTATGTACCGGCTGCAAAACAGTGCCGGCAACGAACAGTTGGATCAAATGCAGCAGATTAACCAGATTGTTGTCCATGAAGTAATTAACGGTTACCAATATATTGGGAACCAGGATAGATTTTTTACGCATCTAAAGCCGCTGCTGGAAAAGTACCATTTAGAGCTGCAAATAGAGAGCCTGACGGGAAAAACTTTTTTTGATTCTACTCTTTTTAATACACAGGAACTGCCGGAAAGCGACTTTATTTGGAATCGGTTTGGTGGGCAGGCCAGCAGGTCTTCGATACCCATAGTCATCGATAACAAAGTTGTGGCTAACGCTGTGCTTAATTCGTATGACCCAGCATTAACCGGTTTTTTTACCAGGGTATATTCATCAATGCTGATGAGCCTGCTCCTCGGGGTCTTAACCTTAATGAGCTTGGTAGTTATTTTTACATTGTATGTTTCTAAATCGGTCTTAAAGCCTTTGCAGGAGCTAAATAACACTGCGGAAAACATTGCCGAAGGTAATCTCGATCATGAAATTAAATACCGGGCCGGTGACGAGCTAGGGCGTTTCAGCCGCACATTTGATCAAATGAGGCTGAAGTTAAAAGAATCACTGCACAAGCAGCAGGAAATAGAAACGGCCAGAAAAGAAATGTTGGTCAGTATCTCCCACGACCTGCGCACCCCCATTGCATCAATAAAGGGGTACGTGGAAGGCCTGCAGGACGGTGTTGCTGTTGACGCGGCTATGACTAACCGGTATCTAACGGTGATTAAAGATAAAACGGAAAGACTAGACCGGCTTATTGATGACCTCTTCCGGTTTTCTAGACTGGATCTGGGGCAGGTCGATATGCATTTACAGCAGACCAATAGCCTTGAACTTTTGGAAAGCGCTTTTTCGGGTTACGAGTTGGAACTGGGTGCCGGCAGGTTCATTGTAGACAGGCCGTTGCCTTCAGCGACGGTTAAGTTGGATAGGTATAAAATAGAGCAAGTTATAGATAACCTGATCCAGAACGCCCGGCGGCATGCCGGAGACAGCAGTATTATAGGTGCGGGGGCCTTTGTGCAGGACGACCGCTTAACCGTGGCGGTACGGGATAATGGCCCCGGGATTGCAGAGCACGACCTGCCGCGGTTGTTTGATCGGTTTTATAGGGGGGAAAAATCGCGCTCCCGGGATTATGGCGGGACAGGACTCGGGCTGGCGATCTGTAAGCATATTGTAACCGCCCACGGGGGCGATATATGGGTTGAAAGCATCCGCGGCAGGGGCAGTACCTTTTATTTTTCCCTACCGTTGGACGGTAATTTATATTAAAACCTAACTGGCAATGCATAAAACCGGGTGCAAAAACAGAAATTAAACCTGGAGGTGCAATGCAGATGAAAACAATAGCTTTGAGCGGGGATCTGGCCAGGCTGCGCGGCGACCTGGAAAGAGAAGGTTTTAATGTCGTGGAAGGTACCAATGCTGAGCGTGCCGACGCTCTGGTGGTATCGGGCATGGACAACAACGCCATGAATATGGAGGACATCAAAACCAGGAAAGTGGTTATCGATGCCAGTGGCAAGAGTACCGGTGAAATAATAAACGAACTGCGGAATATCCCCTGACCGGGTGATGTTCCGCAGTTTTTTTAGCTTAACCGGTCTGGTTTATTTTTGGCACGCACAACACATCAAAGGGGAAAATCATGTCGGGGTTCGCAATATGGGGATTGGATGTAATTAGTTTTTCCTCGCTAATATTAAACTTTTGAGCCACCGAAAAAATGGTGTCTCCGTCCAGCACTTCGTAACGGCCCTGGAAACCGGGCGGACAGTTTACCGGTTTGCGAAATCCCGGCACACACAAAGCGTCCCCGGGATAAAGCATATCGGGGTTTGAGATATGCGGGTTAATAGCTATTAAATTCTTGGTACTGGTGCCGAACCGCTTTGCTATGATGGAAACCGTGTCGCCGGAGATTACAAAATAAATACTTTTGTATCCCGCCGGGCAATCCGATGGATATCGGCCCATTTATTACACCTTCCTTGCCGAGGTTTACCTAATTAGAACATATGCAGTTGAATGCAAACACGTTTTTGATAATTAAAATATTTGATAATTAACCAGTTTTTTAACAATAATAATTTTCAATATTTATTGACAAGTTAGGACAAACATCGGTAAAATTATAAGTACAATCCGTAAAACGGTATACGTACCGCTAGATGGTATACGAGGTGCTATAAATGTCGGAAGTAAGGGCTGTAAAAAGGGCTTTTGAAATACTGGATTATCTCCGGGTGGAAAAGGAGCCACAGAGTCTGGCATCTTTACATAGATCACTGGGTCTGTCCAAAACCACATTGGCAAGGATTCTGGGCACCCTTGAAAAAAGCGGTTTTGTGGAAAGAGACAGTGTTTCCCAGGGATACATACTGGGTATGAAATTTTTACATTTCGGGTACGTGGTATCTGAAAGGTTTACTGCAAAAAAAGTGTCAACGCCTGTTTTAAAAAGAATACGCGATGCTTGTAACGAAACGGTTTATATTTACCTGTTGAACGGAAATAGCAGAATATGCGTGGATTATCTCCAGGGTAAAAGCACGGTCAGGGTGATGGTATATTTGGGACAAGAATCACCATTATATAGCGGCGCATCAGGAAAAGCTATTCTTGCTTATTTTGCAGATGAGAAACTAGAAAAGTATTTTAAAGAAACAGAATTGGTACCATTGACATCCAACACAATTGTGGATCGAGATAGGTTAAGGCAGGAATTGAAAACCATTAGGCAGCGAGGTTACGCAGTAAGCCTGGGAGAAAAAGTGCCCGGGGTATTTTCTATCAGTGCGCCGATACGGGACGAAAAGGGGATCGTCAATGCCTCACTATCTATTGCTGCTCCACTTGATCGGCAGTCTGAAATAGATAGTTTTGTCAAGCTTGTGGTAGAAGGCGCCGTTGAAATATCAAATTATTCACAAGTATTTCGAAATGAGTTATTTAATTAGATAATTAGTTTGCGGACAAACAATTTATATATAACTCATCTTATTTTTCACCACTATGCGGTATGCGTACCACAGAGTGGGATGGTTTAGGTGAAACTGTTATTGTATTTTTGTTCAGGGGGAGGTGAAATTAGTTTCTTAGAAATTAGTTTCTTAATAGACAACTGAATATTCGAACATGAAAGGAGAACGACATTAAATGTTAAAAAACAGAGGTTGGGTGTTTGTAGTCATTGCCATTATGGCCCTGTCATTAATGGTAGTCGGATGTGGTGGTAATCAGGAAGAAAAAACACAGGGCGAGCAGAGCGATCCGCAGGCTATGAGTATTGCATCCGGTAAAGCCGGCGGCACATGGTACCCGATGGGTGGAGCGCTGGCGGAAATTGTTCAACAGACCATAGAAGGTTCCAGTGTATCAACCATGCAGGGAACCGGGGATGCCAATATCATCGGCGTAAATAATAATCAATATACCATAGGTATGTCCTTTTCTTTCTCTAATGCTGATGCGGTAGAAGGCCGGGGCCCCTTTGAAGGCACAAAGCAGGATAATATAGCTGGGATGTTAGCTCTTTATTCCTCGCCGCTGCAAATTGTTGTCAGGGCAGATTCAGGTATTAATACCATTGAAGATTTGAAAGGCAAACGAATTGCTCCTGGTCTGGTGGGAACCTCCGGTGAAGTACTGGTCAAAAATATACTTGAAGTGCACGGGCTTACTTACGAAGATATGGCCAAGGTTGAACACCTTGCTTACGCTGACGCCGCCATGTTAATGCAGGATGGCCACCTGGATGCTTTTATGCCGTTTACAACTGTGCCGGCTCCGGTAATCCAGGATCTGGCCGTATCCATGGGCGGGGTCAAATTACTTAGTTTATCCGAGGATAAGTTTGCACAACTGAAGAGCATTAATGAAGGTTACAGCAAATATACGATCAAGGCTGATACTTACAAAGGTCAAACCGAAGAAGTGCTGTGCGTCGGTTCCAACAACGTGCTTGTAGTACAGAAGTCCCTTAGCGAGGATCTTGTTTACAGGATAGTTAAAGGTATCTGTGAAAACAAACAAAAACTGAAGGACGTTCACCAGGTTATGTTGGACTGGAATGAAGAATATGCTGCCGCTGATATCGGCGTTGATCTGCACCCCGGTGCCGAAAAATATTTTAAAGAAATCGGTGCCCTTTAAGATTTACATGGGCCAATCCGTGTAACCGGGTTGGCCTATTATCTCCAAAACTATCACTTCGCTTTTAATATAAGGAGTTGGTAACTTGGAAAACGCCGAGAGTTCAAATAATTTAAAACTACTTATGAGGATAACGACGCTGGTTGCTCTTTGTATGGCAGCCTTCCATATCTACACCGGGGTTTTCGGTGTTTTTGAATCGGTTTTTCAAAGGTCGCTACACGTTCTGTTTGCGCTGGTGCTGGTGTTTTTAATGTATACACCCAGTGGCGCAAAGAGAGAAGACAACTCAAAAATGGCCTGGTTTGACTATTTTCTAATCTTTCTGGTGCTAATTAGTGTAGGTTACGTTACGCTAAATTCCAGCACTATTGCCTCTCGCTATGCCTATGTAACCCCATTAACAGGTTATGAAATATTTGCCGGTGTTATAGGTGTGGTGCTACTCCTGGAAGCCACCAGGAGAACAATGGGCTTGGCTTTGCCCTTAATAGCAACTGTTTTTATTGGTTATGTTTTTGTGGGTGACTACTTGCCCAGCATCCTTCGCCACCAGGGCTTCTCAGTAATGTGGACTGTCGACCAGCTGTTTTACACTACTGAAGGAGTCTGGGGTATCCCGGCGGGGGTATCGGCCACCTTTATTGTCATGTTTATTATTTTTGCCGCTTTTTTGGATAAATCCAGGGCCGGTGATTTCTTTATTAACTTATCCCTGGCAATGCTTGGTAAAGCACGTGGGGGGCCGGCCAAGGCAGCTATTTTTGCCAGCGGTGTAATGGGTACAATATCCGGCAGTGCGGTTGCCAATGTAGTTACCACCGGAACATTTACCATCCCACTGATGAAAAAGCTTGGTTATAGGCCAACATTCGCCGCAGCGGTTGAATCCGTGGCCTCCAGCGGCGGTCAGCTGATGCCCCCGATTATGGGCGCGGCTGCTTTTATCATCGCTGAATTTACCGGGGTGCATTATGTTAAAGTGGCCCTGGCGGCTGTAATTCCGGCGCTGCTTTATTACATGAGCGTTTATTTCATGGTGCACTTTGAAGCACTGCGTATCGGGTTGGTGGGGCTACCCAAGAGCGAACTGCCAGATTTTAAGAAAACGCTGATTAACGGCATTCATTTTACAATTCCCTTGATCATACTGGTTTATTTCCTGATGCAGGGATACAGTCCCATGAAGGCCGGGATTTATGGAATATTAGCAACTATATTAGTAAGTTATGTCAGGAAGAACACCTGGTTGACACCCGGGAAAATTATATCCGCTCTTGAGGCCGGAGCCAAAGGAGCGGTCGAGGTTGCTATTGCCTGTGCCACGGCGGGCGTGGTCATCGGGGTTCTAACTTTAACGGGCCTGGGCATGAGGTTTAATTCGGTGATTCTAGCCGTCGCCGGAGAGAATCTGCTGCTTACCCTTTTCCTGACCATGTGTACGTCGATTGTACTTGGTATGGGCCTGCCGACGGTGGCTGCTTACATTATCCAGGCGGCACTTACGGTGCCGGCCCTTACGAACCTTGGTGTAGAGCCCCTGGCCGCCCACATGTTTATATTCTATTTCGCTATTATATCCGCCATAACTCCACCGGTTGCGCTGGCAGCCTACGCTGCGGGTGGTGTGGCCGGTTCCGACCCCATGAAAACAGCTTTTCAGGCCTGTAGACTGGGTATTGCCGCGTTTATAGTGCCTTACATGTTTGTGTACGCCCCTTCATTATTGGCTATTGGCGAATCGACAGAGATAGCCCTAGCTACAGTAACGGCATTAATCGGTGTTCTGGCTCTGGCGGCGGCATCGGTTGGTTACTTTATTCGTAAAGCCAATGTGATTGAAAGAATTGTTTTTCTATGTGCGGCCCTGACACTGATTAAGCCCGGGATTATGACAGACATTATCGGCCTGGGGCTTTTTGCACTGGGATTTTTCATGCAGAAGTTTCTTTTCAAGCAGGAAGCAAAGACTGATGAACTAAATTCAAATAGCTGACTAACCGGGAAGAAGGTGTAGTGTTTTGGCAGGGCTTAAGGTTTTATTGACAGAACCAATCTCACAGGTGGGTATAGATTTACTAGCAGCACACGCAAAGGTGGTTATTGCTCCGGAGCCCGCGGAAGATATCCTGATACCGCTAATCCGCGATGCCGACGCCTTATTAATTAGAAGCACCCGTGCAACGATGCGCATGATGGAAGCCGGGGCAAATCTTAAAGTTATCGGTCGTCACGGTATTGGTTTGGATAATATTGATTTAACTGCAGCCACCACAATGGGCATAACAGTGGTGCATACCCCCGGAGCCAACACAAATGCAGTAGCCGAGCACGCCCTTTGGGCCATGATGCATTGCGCGCGCAATTTCAATAAGGCCGAAAGGGCTTTTCGGGATGGCAAATTCTGCACTGGCGGTTCTTTGCCCGGCCTGGTGCAAAAATACGGTTATACCACCATTGAGTTGTCCGGTAAGACCCTTGGGCTGGTAGGGATGGGCAGAGTTGCGCAGCGATTGACCCAACTGGTCAAACCTCTTAATATGCGCGTAAAAGCATACGACCCACTTGTTAACGATGAAGTTTTTCAATCCGCCGGTGTGGAACGCTGTCTCTCGATAAGTGGTGTTTTTGATCAAGCTGATTTTATCTCACTGCATGTGCCGTACTCCAACGAGACACACCATCTGGTGGGGGCGAAAGAGCTGGCGCTGATGAAAGATTCGGGCTGCGTTATTAACACATCCCGGGGCGGAATAATTGATGAGCAGGCTTTATTACAGGCACTCAAAGATGGAACCATCGCCGGAGCAGCCCTTGACGTATTTGAAGAAGAACCGCCCGCTGTCGACATGCCGCTTTTTACTTTGGATAACGTTTTGGTTACACCGCACATGGCAGCTATGACGGATCTGGCGCTTGTCAATATGGCCGTGGACGTAGCCAAAGGAATCATTGAGGTGCTGCAAAATAGAAGACCGCAGTACCTGGCTAATCCCGACGTGTGGGGTAGCTTGTCATGGCGTCTCAAAGACAAGTAAAAAGTTTTTTAATCTTTTTTGTTGCCTGTCTTTATCTGGTGATTAGCCTTATTGAAAACTACTTTTTGTATTGCCTGTTAGCTGCGTTATCTGCTGTAACGGTTATAATGTGTTTGCTTTCCGCAGGCAGGCTAAACAGGAATATAGGGATTCTGCTCTTTGGGCTCGGTTCTGTTATCCTGATTTATTTTGGGGCTCCGGGGTCGGTTTGGGTTGACTCACTGCATGCAAACGGTAATCTTATTGCACTTATAGTATTGGTGCAGATGCTGGGTATACCTCTAAAATTTGATCGTTATATAAAAGTTCTGGAAAGAGTGCGCAGTTTATTATCGGGCAAGGGTATTAAGGAATTGTATATGGGATCCTTCGGGCTCTCACACTTCCTGGCGGTAATATTGAATTTTGCCTGTATCCCGATCAGCTACCAGGTGTTGAATGCCGAAGGTAGTGATTCAAATGTAAAAAGAACTTTGTTAACTGCTCTCAGCAGGGGGTATACAACTTCATGCATTTGGTCCCCCAATACCGGGGTTATGGCGCTGGCGTTGATGTGGGGAAGCAGTTGGCTGGGTGTACTGCTGCCCGGCTTAATCCTGGCATTTATTGCACTGCCTGTGAGTTGGTGGTTGGAAAGAACCAGGCTGCGTAAAGAGAAAATCGATTATGTGTATAGCGGTCAAGCCAACCCTAGACCTATACTGGAGCCCGGTTCCACAAGGGATACCCGCCAGTTTTTGCTTATTATCTTGGCTTTTTTGGTCGGTATTATTATGTTGGATCACTATACCATGTTTGGCATTATTACTATTGTACCTGCCCTTTCGTTGCTGCTGCCGCCTATTTGGGCCACAGGAATCGGCGAATGGGGAGCCTTTGCTACCGGGTTTAAGGGGTTTTTTGCCAACAGGTTGGCCGTTATGGATAATGAAATAATAATATTTTTGGGTGCCGGTTTTTTTGCCGCTTCGATAGGTTATTCACCAATTAAATATACGTTGATTGCTGTTTTTTCCCTGGTTGCGGGTTCACCCGTGGCACTGGCGGTGGCAATTATGTCTCTGGTCATAGTCCTGTCTCTTGTGGGCTGCCACCCGGTACTGGTGGTTAGTGCTATGGTGAGCACTCTTACCCCTGAACTTTTACAGTGTTCACCGCAGTTCTTGGCGCTGACTGTATTGATAGCCTGGAGCCTGGCCATTACCAGTTCGCCATTCTCGGCCTGTAGTTTAAGCGTAGCTGCGCTGGCCCGGAAAAGCGCCGTCGAAGTAGGGGTTAAATGGCATTTAGTATTCGTTTTAACTATGGTTTTAGTTTCAATTTTTTATCTGGCGCTATTAAATAAAGTCTTTGGTTATTAAAAAAAAGGGGGATTATAGTGCAGCGTGAAGCAAAACTCGTGCAAGGTAATGAAGCTATTGCGCACGGGGCCATTTATGCCGGAGCCAGGTTTTACGCCGGTTACCCCATCACACCCTCCTCGGAAATTGCCGAGGAATGCTCCAGGCTAATGCCCAAAGTGGATGGCGTATATTTGCAAATGGAAGATGAGATAGCCAGTATTGCGGCTATTGTGGGAGCCTCACTGGCCGGCGCAAAGTCTTTTACCGCTACCAGCGGCCCGGGCTTTTCGTTAATGCAGGAAAATCTGGGTTTGGCGGTAATGGGGGAAGTTCCGTGCGTTGTAATTAATGTGCAGCGTTCCGGCCCCAGTACCGGACTGGCCACCAAACCGGCCCAATCTGATGTAATGCAAATCAGGTGGGGTAGACATGGGGATCAATCAATAATTGCCTTGACACCGGCAACGGTGAAGGAATGCTTTACCTTGGCTGTTCAGGCTTTCAATTTTGCGGAAAGATTTCGCGTGCCGGTAATACTGGCCGCCGACGAAATAGTAGCCCATATGCGTGAGAACATTATTTTCCCGGATCCGGGTGAAGTGCAGGTTATCGACAGGAAAAAACCCACGGTGCCTCCGGAGCAATATAAGCCATTTGAACCCGAGTCCGACGGAATTGCACCCCTGGCTGCTTATGGCAGCGATTACGTGTATCACGTAACTAGTTCCATGCATGGTCTGGATGGTTACAGTAACAATGACCCGGCCAACGCCCAGTGGAGAGTGGCCCAGTTGCACAGAAAACTGGAACGGTACCGGGACGAGATAGTGATGACCAAAAGTTATGACACCGATGACGCAGAAGTGCTGCTGATTGCCTTTGGGGCAACAACCCGCGCGGCCAGGGCGGCAGCTTTGGAAGCACGCAAAAACGGTATTAAGGCGGGAGTACTGCAGTTGATAACCCTGTGGCCGTTTGCGGACAAGGAAATTGCGGCCCACGGTAAAGGCGCCAAAAAAATAGTGGTTGTGGAAATGAACTACAGCGGCCAGGTGACCGGTGAGGTTCGACGCATCCTGGGGCCGGAAAAAGATATTACTCTGGTGAACAAGTACAACGGCCAAATCATCACTCCGAAGGACATCCTGGAGGTACTTAAATAGGAGTCAGGAGTCAAATGACAAGTGACAAGTGACAATTGACAATTGACAAGAGGCAAGAGGCAAGAGGAAAGAGGCAAGAGGCAAGAGGAAAGAGGCAAGAGGCAAGAGGCAAGAGGCAAGAGGCAAGAGGCAGTCTAAAGATAGAAGCCAGAAGACAGTAGACAGTAGACAGTAGAAAGTAGGCAGAATGAGAGATGGTTTACGTCTTGTATTATTCTGAATTCTGACTCCTGATTACTGAATACCAATAAAAAGTTTTGTAAGAGAGGTGTTATCGTGTCGCACGCAACAGGCGTCGGGTATTTAAAAGACGGATGCTTGCCCCATATGTGGTGCCCGGGGTGTGGTAACGGCATAGCGTTGGCGAGTATGCTCAGAGCCTTTGAGGAACTGGGCTATAAAAAGAACGAAACGGTAGTCGTTACCGGAATCGGGTGCTGGGGAAAAACAGACGATTATCTATTAACCAACGCACTGCACACCACACACGGGCGCGCCCTGGCCTTTGCCAGCGGTGTTAAGGCCTATAACCCCAAATTGAATGTTGTTGTACTGATGGGTGACGGCGATAGCGTTACCATCGGAGGCAATCACTTTATCCATGCCGCCAGGCGGAACATAGACGTTACCGCCATCGTTTTAAACAATTACAACTACGGTATGACCGGCGGACAATGTTCGGGCACTACTCCGTCGGAAAGATACACCAGCACCACTGTTTATGGTAACCCGGAAAGAGGCTTTGACATTTGCGCTCTGGCCGAGGTTGCCGGTGCCAACTACGTGGCCCGCGGAACGGTATACCATGGCTGGGATTTAAAGGAGCATATGAAAGAAGCCCTGGGTAACAAAGGCTTTTCAATGGTGGAAGTGGTTAGCCCATGCCCCACTCACTATGGCAGGAATAACAGCATGAAACAGGGCGTGGAAATGCTTAAGTGGCTCAAAGAAAAAGCTGTGAGTAAAGAAAAATACGCCCAGTTGACCGACCCTGAAAAAGAAGCTTATTTTGTAATTGGCAAAATGGTTGATAAAAATGAACCCGACTTTTCTACCCGGTACGAGCAAATTAGGGCCAGGGCGCTGGAGGGTGGTGCAAAAAGGTGAAAGAACAATATGAAGTAATCATGGCTGGTTCCGGCGGCCAGGGTTTGGTGGTTTGTGGTATTATATTGGCCCAGGCAGCCATACTGGAAGGCCAGAATGCGGTGCAGACCCAATCTTACGGCATCGCCAGCCGGGGCGGTTTTTCCAAGTCCGAAGTGATTATCAGCAGGAACGAAATTATGTTCCAGCAGGTTCAGGAGCCCGACGTGATTCTGGCACTAACCGAACAGGCCATGAAAATGTACGCTTCCGGTGAGCCTGATAGGCCGGTTTTCTATGACACTACCCTGCTGGAGAAACGCAGCGGTCGCAATTTGTACGGTTTTCCCTTCACCGAAATGGCCAGCTTGCTAGGACATGTTGGTACCGCCAATATAATTGCCCTTGGCGCTATGGCAACGCTCACGGGCATGATTAAAACCGATAGCCTGGCTACTGTTCTGACCAGGCGGTTTGCTGGGAAAGTGGCCGATATGAATATCAAAGCCCTGCAAGCAGGTATTGAATTAGTTACACAAGACTGAAAGGAGACCACCTATGAATAACGCAAAGTGCGCAACACCCTCGTGCACTGAGGCCTGCCCGGCGGGGGTGGACGTTCCGCGCTATGTAAGTTATATCAGGGACGGAGATTTTAGTAGTGCCCTGGCTGTAATCCGAGAAAAAATACCTTTCCCTGCGGTGTGCGGGTATGCTTGTATTCATCCCTGTGAATCCAGGTGCGCGCGTGTACAGTACGACGAACCGGTGGCTATCAGGCTGCTTAAAAGGGCGGCGCTGGAATACGGGGACGAAGGTAAAGCTGAAGAAAAACCGATGCCCACCGCGAAAAAAGTGGCTGTAGTTGGCTCGGGCCCCTGCGGCCTTACAGCGGCCTATTTCCTGGCCGGAAAAGGACATAATGTACGAGTTTATGAAGCCCTCCCCCAACCGGGCGGCATGTTGCGTTACGGCATACCCGAATATCGCCTTCCCAACCGGGTACTGGATCGGGACATTGATTTAATCACCCGGCACGGGGTGGAAATCGTAACCGATACCAGGATAACCTCGGCGGACAACCTGCTGACGGACGGATTTGATGCCGTGCTGGTCACTGTGGGCGCCTGGCAGAGCCAAAAAATTGGCGTTGCAGGTGAACAGGAAGCAAATGTGCTGGACGGCATTGCCTTCTTAAGGCAAGTCAATGCCGGCGAGTCACCGTCTGTGGGCCATAAAGTAGTAGTTATAGGCGGTGGCAATACCGCTATTGACGCCGCCAGAAGTGCAGTGCGCCTGGGCTCACAGGTAACCCTGCTGTACCGTCGCACCCTGGCACAAATGCCCGCCAGCCCCGAAGAGGTAAAAGCCGCGCTGGAAGAAGGGGTGGAGATTAAGTTTTTAACCGCCCCAACTAAAGTCAATAAGCGTGGCATTACCAGTGTCAGGATGGCCCTGGGCCCCGCTGACGCCGCCGGAAGGCCTGTTCCTGTACCGGTAGAAGGAAGCGAGTTTGACGTGGCCTGCGATACCGTTATAATGGCGGTGGGGCAGACGGTGGATGCCGGCTCGCTTAACCTTGAAGCCAACAGCAACGGCACCGTAAAAGTGAATACGAGCCTGGAAACCGGAACCAAAGGTGTCTATGCCGCCGGTGACGCTGTCACCGGTCCCTCGTCAATAATTGAATCTATCAACCAGGGCAGGCAGGCCAGTCAGGCCATTGACAACTTCCTGGGCGGCACGGGTGTAATTGACAGCATCTGCGCCGGTACACAGTCAGAAACGCCCGAGGAAGCACCCAGGGGAACATACCGCCCGGCGGTTTTAGATATTCCGGTAAGCCAACGGATCAACAGTTTTGATCTGGTGGAATTAGGTTTTGAGCGTGAATCCGCCATGCAAGAAGCCCGACGTTGCCTGGCCTGTGATACCAGAGATTACCGGGTAGCGGTTAACGATAAAATATGCAAGGGATGCGGGTATTGCAGGGAAGTATGCTCCCTGGGCATTTTTGAAATTACCCAGGCTTTTAATTCCCAGGGCTATAATCCTGCCGGGGCACAAAATAGCGAAAGCTGTATCGGTTGCTTGAAGTGCCTGTATGTCTGCCCCGACTTTGCCATAAGCGTTGAAAAAACTAGCTAAATAATATAACGGATTAAGCGTGCCGGTGGGTATATACTTGCCGGCACTTTTTTCTTTTTATATGGTTAGAGCCGTTCCAATTACTCTGGCCATGTTTTGGGTCAGGTAAATTTCTTTCTCTTTAAGAGCAATATACCGGTAACCATCTACCTCCGGCAGCCTGCGTCCTGCCTTGTTAATAAAGAAAGAACTGCAGCCCATGTTTCCCGTGTCGGGGAGGTCTCGCCGATACAGCAAAAATAGATGCAGATCTTTATCTCTGGTATATTCATAAACGCCAAGGTCGGCAATTATTTCCCGCTTGATCAGCAGGTTGGTTTCTTCCCTGACTTCCCGTATACAAGCTGCTGTCGGTTCTTCACCGTCATCCACCAGACCCTTGGGGATGTCGTAAAAATTACGGCCCGTCACGTGGCAAACCAGTAATTTTGCGCCGTCGGTAAGTAGCAGTCCGGCGGATATCTTTTTCATCTATAGACCCCTTCTTTATGGTATCTTTAAAGTAAATCTTTAAAACTTTACGGGAGGCTGTTATGTTCAAGATAGCCAGTTTCAATGCTAATTCCGTCCGGGCCAGGCTGCCGATTATACTGGATTGGCTGGAAAATGAAAAACCGGACGTACTGTGTTTGCAGGAAACCAAGGTGGAGGATCATAATTTCCCCGCCGGTGATTTCAACGCGGCCGGTTACAATGTCATTTACAAAGGGCAAAAATCTTATAACGGGGTAGCCATTGCCAGCATTCATGAGCTTAAAGAGTTCCCGCTTGATATTTCAAGCTTTTCCCGGTCCGGAGAAGCGCGACTGATAGCGGCGATGGTTAACAATATCAATATTATAAACACTTATATGCCCCAGGGGAGAGTACCGGACACCGATGAATTTACCTACAAGATTAATTGGATTAAAAACATGAGAGAAATTTTTAATCATTATTACAATCCGGACATGCATTTACTGTGGACAGGCGATTTTAACGTAGCCCCCGAGCCCATTGATGTGCACAGTCCCGATAAACTCCTGGGCCACGTGGGTTACCACCCCGTGGAACATGAGGCCTTGCAATTTGTTAAGGACTGGGGTTTCGAGGATGTTTTTCGCCGCCATGTGCCCGAAGGAGGACATTATACATTTTATGACTACCGGGTACCCAACGGTGTAAAAAGAAAAATGGGCTGGCGAATCGACCACATCTGGGCCACCAGGCCACTGGCCGATTTATCGCGACATTCTCGTATCGACATGGAGCCAAGGATGAAAGATAAGCCCTCGGATCATACCTTCATAATTGCTGAATTTGATGTTTAAAACCATTTAGTAGCCAGGACATAGCGAATAATTTGTGTATTTAAGCCACTTAAGAGATTCTTTTGCACTTCGTTGCATCGAGCATGTCACGGATCTAAACCTTTTTAGTGGCCTCGTCCAGCCCTGTTTCTTTTTTCTTGATTACCTCATCCAGCCGTTTAATATAAAGCCAGGGTTCCTTGGGGTTAAATTGATTAATATACACCCCGTCCGGTCGCAGATATTTTGAACCGGCCCCCGCGCCAAGACCGAGCACGGTATGACTTTCCTCGATGGTCATAATGTTATACAGGCATTCGTGCCCAGGTAAGGTATACCCGATGTTTTCTTGGTTTCCCAGGGTATTCTTTTGACGGTACATATAGTAGGGTAGCATGCCCTGCATTTGTGCCCGGTGCCGTGCTATTTCCATCATAGCGGCGGTTTCTGTGGCACTGGGCATGGGCTGCTTACTTACCTCCCACCTTAACCGGGAGGCTTTTTTAACTGCCAAGGTATGTAAACTAAGATTTTCCGGGCGCAGCACCGTTATTTGTTCCATTGTATCACGCATGTCTTTTACAGTTTCGCCAGGCAGCCCGGCGATAACATCCATATTGATAGTTGCAAAGCCCGCAGTCCTGGCCCGTTCCATCGCTAAAACCACATCACTTACTGTGTGCTGACGCCCGACGGCTTGCAGGGTGCGGTTTTGCATGGTTTGTGGGTTGATGCTTAGTCTGTCTACGCCTGCAGCTTGGCAAATGCCGATAATCTCTGCAGTCAAGGTTTCCGGCCTGCCTCCCTCAACGGTAAACTCTGTTGTGTCAGCAGTTCGCAGGTGGCGGTTGGCGGATGCCAGTACCGCGTCAAGTTGCGCGGGTTCCAGGCAGGTAGGGGTGCCGCCACCGATATAGATACAGCTTAGGCTTACTGAAAGCGGGTTGCTCCGTAAGGCTCGGCCAGTAGCTTCAATTTCCCGCAGCAGCGCGTCCACAAAAGGGGCCAACCATTGTCGGTGCTTGTCTCTGGGGTAGGCGGGAAACGAGCAGTATAAACAGCGCGAGGGGCAAAAGGGGATGCCGATATAAACACCGACCTTGTGACTACAGCTTGGTTCGTCGGCCAGATAATGGCGCTGGAACAGCGCAATGCCGGTAACCAGTTCGGCCTTGTCCGGGGTCACCGCGAATTCGTCCGCTAGCTTTGCTTTTACTTCACTGGCGGTGAATCCTTCATCTAACAGGCGGTGCACCACCTTGGCAGGTCTTATGCCGGTCATAATGCCCCAAGGACTGGGCTGCCCGTGGGTAAATTTCTCCAGCAGGCGAAAAACGACCAGTCGAGCCAGTCGTCTGGCTTCATGCCTTTCGTTGATACCGTGCTTAAGCTGGCTCTGCTCCAAATGACCGGATTCACCGGCTTCGGATTTGAGCTGTCCCCGCGCTAACAAGTACGGCTGTTGTACATCCACCATTATATTCAGTTTAATATCTGCACCGATATCAGGGTTCCCGGTTTTTATTGTGCATCCAGGATAAAAAACCCTGACTACATCGTCTATACCTGGTCGGTAGATATCAGGTGCGTCCACTGTTATGATCATGTATTTCACCCTGGTTGAATTGTTTACTCCCCCAATATAAAATAAACCCCGTTATCGCACAACATGTTTTTTGCCGGGTACCGGGAATTGCCCGTTACACATCTTTATTTTAGATGACATTTCAGATTAATTTAAGCGGGATAAATGTGCATTTGATAATAGTGCTATAATTTACGTGACCAAAATAGTTAAAACGCTTGAAAAGAGCAGTAACGGAGAATAGCAGAGGGTTCCCCCCCAAGGGGAAACCGCCTGCCATTTAAAAGGATTAGACTAGCATACGCCGCCGCCAAAGATACCCATGCCGAAAACAAGCAGAATCAGAATCAGGAACAGAATAAAGCTGCCGTCAAAAAATGGAGCTTTACCTACACCGCCAGTAGCACCATAACCCATTAAGCATACCTCCTCGTATGTTTTACGGTTCTATAATATTCAATGGTGTAGGAAATTGCTAATATTTAGGTGCAAATATTTTAACTGATGTTTTGGTTGAATATAAGCATTTCGATAGGGAATTTTGGTAATATCCGCGGTTTATGTGTTTAGACAGGTGTAAGGACGTGATACAAGTGGCTCAAACAGCTGTATTACTAATTATTGCGGCGGTAGTACTTTTTTTTCTTGTCCGCTGGCACGCTGAGATATCTGCTTATATTTGCCCCCGCTGTAAAAACTGGTTTATCATCTCGCCTCTCACAGATTTAGTCACCCCCCAGACCTTCACAAACAAATATTTGAAATGCCCCAAGTGTGGCAAAAGAAGCTGGGCCAGGGTCATAAGACGACATCGGAAACGCCTCGGATAGACGATAAACCGCAAGCACGAACAATTAGGCATCCTGCCATGCCAGTAAGTATTTAAATGTTTTCGCGGTTTTCTCATTCTGACTCCTGACTTCTGGCTCCTGAGTAGTTACAATATCCTTACAAAAAATTATGCCGGGATAAAGGTGAAAAACGTGATATTAGCCAACTATACAGATATTATGGACTTATAGGGAGTATGACCATGCGCGACAATAAACACGGGAAACAGCCAAATGAAAACGCAGTCAGCGAAAAAAACAGCCGGCCACCCGGGCAATTGCACCAACAAAAGGTGAGAGGTGAAACCGAATTACCGGGGTCTGTTGATGACGCAGATGACTTAGCAGGCGGGCAACCTCAAACCCAGGTTGAACTGGTTGAGAAAACAGACGAAAATGAGGATTGGGATTACGACAGACAAGATGATGACGATGACTTTGAAGAAGAGGATGTAGAATCACCGGACGAATATGATGACGACGACTACTTGGAAGATGGATACGAGGACGACCGAAATAAAGATTATCCGGAAGATTATGACTTGGAATATCTGAAGCAATTTGAAGAAGCCGACGACCACCCGGATGATGATTACGGTGCTGAAAAGCCTTATAAATCGCCATTGGTGCGCATAGTGGCTTTGGTAACAGTGCTGGCATTTTTAGGACTTGCCCTGGCCGCATCCTGGCCCGTACTCCAGTTTCCATTGGCCGAACTGGTGGGCAGGTCAATACAATTGCAAAAAGATATTGACGTCCAGCGGTTGCAAGCGGCAGTGGTGCAAATAGACGTGGTGTCGCGCCAGGGTGCCTCAATTGCTGCGGAACGCAAGTCCGGTACCGGGTTTAACATTAGGCCGGAAGGGTTTATTGTAACTAATCACCACGTTATAGACGGTGCACTTAACATGACCATCACCTTTCCCGGGGGTAAAATCTATAAGGCCCAAAGCTGGGCCTCCAAACCGGAATATGACCTGGCTGTGATTAGACTGCAGGGAGAAAATCTGCCGGTGGTTCCTATTAACGAAAGCAACTATCCGGCAGTCGGGGATAAAATCAGGGTGGTGGGCAATCCGCTGGGCCTGAATAACGTAGTGGTGGATGGAGAGATAGATGGTTACCTGCGTGTTAAAGACAACCCCGATTTGGTAATTAGCATAAACGCTCCGGTTTACCCGGGCAACAGCGGTAGTCCCGTATTTAACAAAAACAGTGAAGTGGTGGGGGTTGTTTTCGCCCGCTACCTCAAAGAAATCGAAGGCCAAGAAACGATATTCGGCCTGGCCGTGCCAATAGACGCCGTACTCGACATCCAAACCAGGGGTTAGACTTAAACAAAACTATAATAACTGAATATCTGCGAATTTAGCATAGTGGTTATTGTAGTGCTTAAGCCTAACCCCTAGGAAGGTTTGCGGCGTGCATTAATGTGGTAACTGCGTCCATCGTGGCCGCCTTTGGATTGGTAATCGAAACCGTTTGTGTCAAGGATGCTGATGATCGGGTCGGCCTGGTGCGCATCGGCGGCCTCAACGGTAATAGTTATTTCGTCACCGGGGTATAGCTGCTCCAGTGTATTACGAACATGATCCACAGCGCGGGAATCAATCTCCGGTTGTAAAACCAAAGTGGTTTTAGCCATTTGATGTTATGCTCCTCTTTTTTTGGAGTTAGAGTATTCAGGTGCACTTTTATTTTGTCCCGTGAATGTGCCTGGTAAACAGCGTTTTATTTATAAATTATTTGGCAGTATTGCTCCAAACGATGGGGAAGAATATTATTTACCGAGATAAGATTAAACTGAGTTACGGACGGAGGGATGGGTACAGGTTGGCGTTATTCGGGGTGTTTAGAAAATGGAAAAGGCGGGCCAAGGGTTTTAAAAAGGACGCCTATGTTTTGTACTACGCATACCAAGATCCCCGCATGCCCGAGACTTTCTTATATCGCGTTATGTATACGGTTTAAAAATTTTTGTTAAATTATCCTGCCCCTCCTGTTGACAGCAATGCTTGACACTGTTAAAATTTCTAGGAATGTAAATATCTATAAAACAACGATGATGGGGAATAGTAGGCATTCATTTAGCTGGTGCAGAGAGCCGCCGGGTGGTGCGAGGCGGTCGAGGCGATACGTTGAACTGCCCCCTGAGTTGCCGACCGAAATCATTGGGAAAGTAGGCTCGGACGGGAACTTCCGCCGTTAAAAGGAAGGGGATATCGGATTATTAATACAATGATCTCGTATCTTACCAAGCGAGCGGCAAAATGCCGTTAATTTGAGTGGTACCGCGGAGTATTAACCTTCGTCTCATTTATGGGACGGGGGTTTTATTTTGTTTAAAAGGGGGTGGTGTTGATGGAATTAGACCTTAGTGACCTGCCACTGTTTAAATTTTTATCAGCAAATGTATTAATCCAATACCTAAGGAGGATAAAAAATGCGCAAACTCTATATTTTCGATACCACCCTCAGAGACGGAGAACAGTCCCTGGGTATAACCCTCAACGTCAGGGAAAAATTAGATATTGCCAGACAACTGGTTAGGTTTGGCGTTGATGTCATCGAAGCCGGCTTCCCTGCTTCATCGCCCGGTGACATGGAGGCGGTGCGCACCATTGCCGCGGAAATAAAGGGAGCGGTAATCTGCGGCCTTACCCGTGCTGTTGAACGGGACATTGACTACTGTGCCGAGGCGCTCAGAGCAGCCGAGGCGCCCAGGATACACACCGGGATTGCCGTATCACCCGTACACATGGAAAAGAAATTGCGTCTTGCCCCGGATCAGGTGGTTGAGGCAGCAGTGGCTGCTGTTAAACACGCTAAAAGATATGTGCATGACGTAGAATTTTACGCTGAAGACGCGTTTCGCAGCGACCCTGCTTTCTTGGTGCGGGTGTTGGAAAAGGTAATTGATGCCGGGGCCACGGTGGTAAACATCCCCGACACGGTGGGCTATGCCACCCCTTGGGAATACGGGGAACTCATTTCCCACGTGATGCATAATGTCAGTAATATTCACAGGGCGGTGGTGAGCATCCACTGTCATAATGACCTGGGTATGGCTACCGCCAATTCTTTGGCCGGAATTAAGGCTGGTGCCGGGCAGGTGGAAGGCACCATTAACGGTATCGGGGAACGGGCAGGCAACACCTCGTTGGAAGAGGTTGTCATGGCCATCTATACCCAGCGCGAACGGTACGGTGTTGACCCGGGAGTGAATACCAGGGAAATAGCGGCCACCAGCCGCTTGGTGGCGCGCATTACCGGGGTTCCCGTACCCAGCCATAAAGCAATTGTGGGGGCCAACGCTTTCATGCACGCTTCGGGTATTCACCAGGACGGAGTGCTTAAGGAAAGAGATACTTATGAAATTATTGACCCAGAGGTGGTCGGTATTCCCAAAAACAGAATTGTATTAAGCGCCCGTTCGGGACGGCATGCCTTGAGGCACAGGCTGGTTGAACTGGGGTACCCTTTGGAAACGGATATAGATATGCTTTACCAAAGGTTCCTGCAACTTGCGGATCAGAAAGGCGAGGTATATGACGATGACCTGCACGCCTTGATGGGGCAAAACGGAGCTAATGGCAGCGGTATTTGTTTTAAAAATCTATCGGTAACAACCACCGGAGCCACAACGGCCACTGCCACCGTAACGCTGGAGCTTGACGGCAATACGGTTACCGATGCTGCCTGTGGGAATGGGCCGGTAGACGCGGTTTTTAAGGCCATAGACCGGCTTATGGGATGGTCAGTAAAACTGGAGGATTATACATTAAAATCAGTCAGCCGGGGCAGTGAGGCTTTAGGCAACGCCACTGTCAAGGTGCGCAGCGGGGATAACATTGCCGTTGTGGGCAGGGGGGTTAGCATCGACGTAATTGAAGCCAGTGCCAGGGCATATGTTAACGCACTAGCCAAGGTCAAGGGTATCACAACCGGCCGTTAACTTAACAGGGCAGCCGTTTAAGGCTGCCCTGCGCTTAGAAGGGTTATCTTACTTTTTACCAGTTCTTTTCTTACCATATGTGCTATTTGGCCAGGGCCACCACCATGGACCGTAGTACCCTGGGCCTGGACCCGCACCCGGTTCCGGACCCGGATTTGGACCGTAACCTGGACCGTAACCCGGGCCGGGGTTATATCCCGGTCCGGGTCCGTAACCAGGATCTGGTCCATATCCTGGACCGGGCCCGTATCCAGGTCCGGAGCCAAATCCTGGACCCGGCCCATAACCAGGACCTGGACCGTAATCAGACCCGGGGCCATAACCGGGAATCTGAGCATTATTTTTTCCCTGACTTGTGCCGTCCATTTTTAGATCTCTAAAAAAACCACCGAAAAAGGGCCACCCGGGCTGCCTGCCGGATGGGCCTTTATTCTTTTTAGGGGGGCCTCCACTCTTTGGTTTTTTATTAGGGCTGCCACCTTTGGGAAATTTAGGAGACGCGCCACCTTTCGGACCTTTTGCAGGCCCTCCGGGAGGATTCCCAATACCATATCCCATGCCAAATCCCTCCTATTTTTTAATACAATATATAGTTACTCGATGTAAATTGTTACAAATTACCATTGGGGAATTGCTTTTAGCTGGGCTATAACGCTAACATTTTGTAGCAAAACCGAATAACTTGTAAGTAAAAAGCCTAAAAAATTGCAGTCTCCAATACAAAAGGGCTTTTGGACTTGCGGGGAATGGTTTTTGCCCCGTGCAAACTAAAAAGGGGAGGTAGTCATATGGCTTATGGAGCCGGCGGCAGTTCTGCCTACATTCTCTTCCTGATCCTAATCCTGCTAGTTTTTGGGATGGGCATCTGGGGCTTCGGAACTTACGAAGCATCTTAATAGTGATTAAAAGTGATTAAAAAAAGCGTGGTGTAGAATCATAATTCTTAATCCGCGGTGGTGCATATGTTAACTGTTGTACCACCGCTGTTCCTTTATTTAATTAGCTGGTTTGGGGTTTAAGACAGGCCCAAATAATACAGAGAATCCGCTGTAAATGCGGATTCTCTGTATTAACAGCCGTTCCTTATATTGATGACAAAACTTTTTAAAGGTATACCTTTCCCTCGTTGCCGTCAACGGTAACTGTTTGTCCGTCCTTTATTAAAACCATAGCGCCGGGAACATTGACCACGGCTGGAAGGCCAAACTCCCTGGCAACTATTGCTCCGTGGGACAAGGAGCCACCGGTTTCCATCACCAGAGCGGATGCTTTAAGAAATAGCGGTGTCCATCCGGGATCTGTGGAAGGGGCTACCAGCACTTCCCCAAGGTTCAGTCTGTTGCCTTCATCAGGGTGGTTAATTAGACGTGCCGGGCCAGCCGATTTTCCGGCAGCGACTCCGACGCCGGTCATGACGTTGTTGGCCGGGGAAGCCTGGCTGGTGTGGGTTGTTTCATGAGGGCTTGGGGACTCGTTTACAATCAAGTCGGGTGCCGGAATTTTTCTGAGGATATTTTCCCTGTCCCGGCGTTCATTAACCAGCGTGGCCAGACCCCGCCCATCCCAGTGTCCTGAAAGTATTGCGGCCAAGTCCGGCCATGAACAGTGGAACACGTCTTCCCGGTTAACAAGGACACCCCGTTCGACCAATCTGCGTCCAATTTCCATAGCCACAGCGCGAAACGGTTCGGCTAGCCGCACCAGCTCCGACTTGGATGTTTCCCTCATTTCCGCACTCCGGATGGCCTGTTTTGCCCACCAATTAACCATGAGACGGGCTAAATAAGGTGTTGCGCGGTTGATCCGCTGCTGGGAGGCCTTGTTTTTTTCAAGTTGATTACGCTTAAAATTGCCATAATCTGCACCATCCATCAGGGTTCTAACCAGATCCAGTAGGTAGGAAGGATCCTCACGCCAGCGCGGATTGTTCAAGTCCCCCTCGTAAACCGCCCGGTGTCCGAATTCGTCCAGAAAAATACGAAAAGAACTCTTGAAAGGTGAATTTTCCGGCAGCACAGTTTCCCATTCCAGGGGGTTGTAATCTACAGCAGTCAGGTAGTTTTTGGCATCTAAATCCAGGTGCGCTTTTTCGGCCATTTTTAACAACCGGTAACCCTGCTCAGCGCTGGTAATGTTGCCTTTACCTAGCATAATGGCGTTTGCCATAGCATTACCCTCACCAGGAAAACTTTTTTCTAGGGTTGCAGTGAGCATTTGGAAAGATAACCCCAGCGAACTGTTCATCATCCCCAGGGTTGGAGCGTAGGTTTTAGTTCTGGCAGTAATATCAATTACTGCCGTTAACAGTTCCTGATCGGTTAGCCTGGTCAGATCCGTCTGTCGCCAGGACCGGGCATAGACCCGGACGGACTCAAAATCACGCAGCGCTTTTTTGTGGGCCCTTAAAATAGCCAATCCCAACTTAAGCTTGCGCCAGTTTCTTGCCCGGTTGGTTTTCTTGTTGGTTTCCTTTTCTTCGACGTATAGCTCCGGCTGACGGCCGCCTGCTGCCTCGTTGGTTTCTTTGGGGGTGATGCCTAAAGCGTCGTAGAATTCCCACTGCATTAAAGATGCGTTAACGTAAATTCGTCCGTTATAGAACTTATTGTAAATTAAGCCCGGCAATACAGGGTAGCCGGCTACTTTAAAAGGGGCAGTTAAGATAGATGTGAACAGGTTGGTTACCAATCTGCGGTTCAAAGTGCACTGCACCATGGGCAGGGCGTCTTTGACGTTGGCGTTAGACCAGTAATCCGGCTGTCCCTGCAGTTCGGCGTAAGTATATCGGGGGAAACATGTCACCGGCCTGGCCTGGAGCAGAAAAAAATCCCGGCCATCAAAAGCCCATTCAACGTCCTGGTTTAACTCTCCCGCACCCAGAGCCTCGAAGACTCTTACCAGCAGCAGAGCAAGCTTGGTTATGTTCTCATTAGATAAAGCTTGTTGATCACCTAACCCGGGAGTTGAATCTCCTTTAATAAAGGCAGTGCCACCCTTGGCCTGTGTTATAGTGCGTCCATCTTTCTTACCTAAGTTTTTATTTAGCAAGCGCGGTATGAAACCCAGAGCGTCTAGTCGATATTCGTCGGGTTCAACCAGACCGCCCACCACGGACTCTCCCAGGCCAAAATTGGCGTTAATAATAATTACATCCTGGCGTCCGGTTCGGGGGTCACAGGTGAAACCAATACCGGCTGCCTGGGCTTGCACCATGGTCATAATCACCACCGCAGGTAGGAGCTCGTCATCCGGTATATTCATTTTGCGGCGGTAGGACACCGCCCGGGTCGTCCACAGAGAAGCGTAGCATTTTTTAACAGCCTCAAAGATGTTTTCACTCCCTGTGACATTTAAATAGGAGTCTTGAATGCCGGCAAAGGAAGTAGTACCGGAGTCCTCCAATGAAGCCGAAGAACGTACCGCCACCGGTTGTCCGGAGAGCCCCTGATTTACCAGCTCTAATTCTATTTGTGCTTCGCTATCCGGGGGCAGTGCACCACCTATTATTTTATCCCTGAACCGGGCTAATTGTTGTTCTATTTTTGGGTCTGTAACGTTTGCCACTGTTATACCTAACGCAAATTCTTTTATCATTTTCCCTAACCCGTTATGCTCTATAAAAATGAGGTAGGCCTGGGTGCTCAAAACACACCCGGGCGGAACCGGAAAACCGTACCTGTCCAGGCGCCCCAGGTTCCGCCCTTTGCCACCGGCGACCATGGGGCCAGCTTTTAAAGCCTCATCCCAGTTAAGTATGATTTTGTTACTAGCGCTCATTTTATTCCCTCCCCGCTTGCTTGCGCCCCGCTCAGGAAAAGTTCCACCATTTCAACAAACTGTTTATCCTGTTCAGACGGGTTAGTTCCGCTAAGCCAGTTAATAAACGGCACCAGATACATTACCTTAAGGTAAAGGGCCAAAATTTCCACCGGCATGTCATTGCGGATTTCTCCGGCTTCGCGCCCTAACTGAAGTATGCGTGCTAAAACCTGTTCCAAATTACCGGAGCGTTTACCATTCTCGGCAGGGGAAGTAACCAGCTCGTTTAACTTAATGGATGAGTACATACGTACGAGTTCCCGGTTAGCCTCATTCCAGCTGTGCATCTGTGTCAAAAACGCTGTTAGGCGTGAACGTGTATCTGGTTTTTCGCAGATAATCCGGTTAATCTCTGTTTCGTTTTCCCGTACTGTTTCCCGCATGTATCCGCTGATGATGGCTTCTTTGTTGGGGAAGTAATTGTACAGCGTGGCTTTGGCAATATCTGCTTCCTGGGCTATTTGTTCCATGGATGTTGAGTCGAACCCCTGCCTGGCAAACAGTGTTAGCGCTGTACCAATAATCGCTTTTCGGGTACGTTCTTTTTTTCTTTCGCGACGGTTCAGGGAGCTTGATTCATTATTCATAAACTACCTCCGTACACAGTATAAAGTTATACGTTGTATAGTTATTATATTGGGGGTTGAACCAATTTGACAATATATTTTTTACTCCCAAATAGGTAATGAATTACAAAGGGTTGGGGAACAATAACTAACAGTATTGCCATATCATGAGCAAGGAGTTGAGTATAAGGGATGGATTTTGAGCGGGCCCAGGAAATTTTTAGTTCTGATGAACGTATCAAAGTGCTTCATAATGGCACGCCGATATGGATTGAGAACCTTGACGATGATAACAATTCAGCCACCATTAAACCGCTTGACGGTAAATTCGGTACCTCTCAAGTGCCGGTTAATGACCTGGAAGAAGGTTAAACTGCAAGTGAATGTTCAAAAAGCCCGCATGAGGTCACGTAGAATTTTATTTTAAATGCTTTTTAGTATGCTGCAAGGGCGCGCTAAGAGAACTGATTATAGCGCGCCCTTGCAATTCGGGGCTAAAACTTTAAAGTATTCTACCGGCGCCGGGGATCCGCCTGACCATGCAGTGGCTTATAATGAAACACAGCGGCACTCCTACCGTCGCGACCAAGACTAATTTTAGTAACGGGTAGATGGGGATGTCCTTTAACAGGTAACTGAGCAAGACAATAACTGGCGCATGAATAATATATACCGTGTAAGCGTTGGATGACATATGTTCCAAAAGGTTGTTTTGCCGGTTATAATTACCGCGGAATAACGTCAGCAGGCCAAGGATAATTCCTGTCCCCATGGTGGATTCCCAAATACAGATGGCCATAGACTGCCAGTGTAACCCGCCGGCAAAAAAAGAAGTTTCACTATTTAAGGCGCCGCCCACAATAACGATTACAGGCCAGGCGAAAATGGCGTAAACGGCTGTTTTCATCCATAATTCACCGGTGGTATCTGGCAGTTTGGCAAACCAGTTGCGCTGGTAGGCCATGATGCCGATGGCAAAAAGGCTAATATAACCTGGGAAGTAGCCTAACTGTAAATTGACGAACTCTGTGCCGATGGGGTACCAGATGCGCACGATAAAGCTGACCACAGCCAGAGCAACGATATAAATAACAATGGCCGCGCTTGAAGGCAGTTTGTTTTTTAAACCTGTGTCTGGTATGTGCGGGCCGGATTTTCTGGCTAGACGCCATAGAGCATAAACGGTAGTAAATATTAATAACGTTTGCACGAACCACATGGGACCCGTGTTTATGTATTTAAATCGAACAAAACTCTCGTATAGGAATTCCCCGAATGAGAACTCCAACGAAGTAAAATTCACATAGTACTGGTATGATAAAAGAGGACCAATAAAAACGGAAAAGAACAGTAGGGGTATACCCAGTCGTACCAGACGATCCTTCATGTATCTTCCGGCGCCCTTGCGGTTAAAGGATGCCGGTGTGAAGTAACCGGCAATGAGGAAAAAGAAGCCCATAAAAAAGGACTGGTTAATAGCTGCAAACAGCGTTAGCAGCACTTTAACAAACATGTCTTCCGTCGGTTCGTAATAAAACCATGAGCCCAGCGCGCCGTAGGTTATAGCAGTATGATGTGTAACCACCAGCACGGTAAGGAATACTTTAATGTTATTTAAAAAAAGCATTTTGGTGGTGGTGCTTTCCCCGGTGCACACGCTGGATTCCCCCTAACAGGTTAAGAGATAAACTAATTATTAAGCCTGCAAGATAAAACGTCAATATTTTGCCAACAAGTAAAATTAAATTGGAAGCTTAAGGGAGACCAAATGAATAAGGGAGAACCATATGAATAATGAAGCAGAAAAAGTGCTGTGGCACTGTACATTTTAACCGGTTATTATTATGATGGGCCAATGGTGGAATAATAAAGACAAGATATATTCTGCTGCTGGAGAGGGTGTTTTGGTGCAAAATACGGTATTGCTTTACCGGTTGTACGACGTAGCAGACGAAATAAACCTCGTGTTGGTGGAAGAGCTGTTATCGGTGGCTAAAGCCACCACCCGCCTCAGGTTGTCCCGCATTCCCACCAAGTCTATCGACATAGAAAACCCGCCTGTAAGCGTTGAGTTGGGGGAGGGGACTATTGAACTGGCTGGGGTTGACTACAAAGTCGGCTATTTGGCCCGGGTTTACGACCTGGGGGTAGTCAGTGTGCTGATGCGCATTTTGCTGCCCCAGGAAGTGAATTACGAACTGGTGAAGCGCATAGCACTGGATCTGGAAAAAGAAAGCGGTTACGAACGGCACTTCAGCGACCGGCTGGGTGAATTGAAAAAGACTCTGGCGCCAGCACTGGTGGGTAAAGAGTCTAATAAACTGGAAGAAGATTTCACGGTTTTCTTTTTCACCCGCTGGCATGACGACTGGGATCCTCTACCACTGCTACTGGGCGAAGAGGGCCCCTTTAGCGATTGGGTACGTCGGGATACGTTGCAAAACACGTTTTCTTACTCACCGGAGGACATGATTATCATTACCTGGGACTCGGCCTTAGTGTTCGACTCCAGCGGTAGCACTGATTTGCCCGATTTACTGGAATTTGCGCTCTCCCAGTTACTGGAACTGCGCTATTACGATGGCTTGCTTACTGCGGAAATGGAGAAAATGTACCAGGAATTGGATTTAGCTGCCCGGGGTCGTGGATTCTCTCGACTGCGGCGTTACCGCCGCATTATGAGCAGACTGATGGGACTGGTTGCCGAGGTCACCGATATCACCGAGCGGATTCACAATTCGATTAAAGTTACTGAGGATATATACTATGCCCGGATTTATTCTGTTGCCCTAACACTGTTCCGTACCCGGGCGTGGATGGACAGCATTCAACGCAAAGTGGCGGTTATCCAACAGAATTATTCCATGTTAAGCGATGAAATTGTCACTGCTCGTGCTACCTGGCTGGAAGTGGCCATTGTACTGCTCATTGCCTTGGAAATTGTACTGGGTTTACTGCAACTTTTAGGATAAGCGCCGACCGCACCGACTGATTTTTCAGGAAGTTGCCGGGTGTGGGGAATAATGCAATCCGAACTTAATGGTAGTGAGGAATAATTATGTCAAACGCAGGAAAAGTTTTGGTTTTACCTAAACAATTTGGCAAGGGCATGGGTTATGACCTGGTGGTCACTAACCAACGGGCGTCGGTGCAGGATTACCTGGATGCCCTGAATAAGGCCGTGGATGATTTGCCGCTGAGCCGCAGCCGGAAAAAAGCTGCCCAGTGTGCCGGATGCGATTTATGCTGCGCCGAACGGGCGCCGCTAACCTGGCCGGATGTCCTGCGCCTGGAAGAATACCTGGGTTCCGGGGAAAATCTGCAGCGGTTGCTGGACAGGGTAGGTCACATTGCGGTGGACGGCCCCGTGGTAGACATTACTCTGCGCCGTGAAGGGGACGGGCGCTGTTCTTTCCTTGATCGTAACAAGCGGCTGTGTACTATTTATCCTGCCCGGCCCCTGGTCTGCCAAACCTTCATCTGCTGTTCCGGAACTAGCCGGGCCGCCGGGGTGCGTAAATGGGTGGTCAATTTGGGCGAAGACGAACTGGTACGTCGCTGGCTGACCCAGGCAGTTAACCAGGGGCTGAAACCACGTTATCACGAGGGACACCAGCCCAATCCACGTCTGGATGACTGGTGGCCCAACGCATTTACAGGTAAAAAACAGTACCGCCAGGTGATGCTAAGAGACATATTACCACCAGGTTTATGGAAAGAAGTTTTTAACGCACCTTTTTCCTGATCTCGGCGATGTATTGTTCTACCACCGGGAGGTATTTTTCGTACTGCTTTTGCAGGTACTCTTTTGCGTTTAAGCCGGGGATGTTTAGCACAATAAAACCGATTAGTGCCAGCACTAAAAGCATAATTAAAAACAGTGCTGTTTTCCAACCCTGCCTTCCGGCTTCTTTACCGGTTATGCCTTCGGCTGGCGGATCCAGGCCCAGCAATGCAGGCACGGAGTTCGCTAAAAGCGTTATACCGTTTTCGGCCTGCCACTTTTCATTAGTGTAAGTGCCGGCCTCAATAAGCAGCGCAGTGGACAGCAAGTCCTGGTTGTAGTTCCCCCGGGCAATATAAATTTCTTTCAGCAGTTCGGGGTGTTGTTTGTTGCCGAAAGCCAGCAGCCGCTTGGCAAAATCAAGGTTGGTCTCCATTTTGGGGTTCTGCCTGCCCACCACTAGCCGCATTTGAGTTACGTTCTTGTCTGACACTATACGCCGGTAGAATTCAGGGTCATCCACACCGTCCCGATGCACATCAAAGATGGCTACCGGATTTTCCTTAAGCAACTGGACAGCGGTGCGGCGGGACCGGTAGTAGGCGTTAGCGTCGTGGGGATCATGGGACGTACGGTTATAAAGAACCTTAACCCGCTCATCTGTCAGGGCATCCCCGAAAGTAGCTCCTACCTGGAATATCCCTCCTTTAAAAGGGATAGATGAAGCCCCGTCTGTAGGCAGGTAGGATTCATCGGTGTGGGTATGGTACACCGCTACCGGGCGCTTAGCCCATTCGCCGGCTGCTGCCGGTACAGTTTCCAGGCTGTCATAGTATTTAACCAGGGCCAGGTATTCCTTTTCCTTACCAACCAGTTTCACCCTGGCTGTATTTTCCTGCACGGAAGCGACCCGGTAATGCAGCCCGCCGGCAGTGATAATCTCGTCACCGGTAAAAGGCTGACGCGATGTCATGGTCACCAGTTTACCTTTTTGGTCGAAGAACTTGTAGTTCTTGCCTGCTATATGGTCGCCGTCTCCGCCCGATGTTTCAGCAATAGGGATCATAAAACCCAGTAATAATAACAGGCCCAGGATAATGGCCAACTTAATTTTGCTCATGACTAACAACTCCCGAATGATACCCTTTTAAGAATTTTGCCCTGAATTACCCGTCCTTTATTATTCTTTTTATTAACCTCAAAAATATAATGTTTATATCACGGGCGGTTTATTAATGGCAAAAATTTTTTTTGGGAGTTGGTTTGTTGATGAATAAGGAAGGATTGCCGCCATGCCCCAGCGGTCGTTACCTTAGGGTTGCGGCAGGTGACACACTGTACCTGATTGCAGTGCGCCTCGGTACCACGATGTCTGAATTGATCAGGTTAAACCCTGACGTAAACCCGTTTAACTTACAAATTGGGCAACTACTTTGCCTGCCGGAACGGTTTTGTCCCTCCAGAGTTTTTTGGGAAGTGGCACCGGGCGACACACTTTTTACAATTGCCCGGGCTACCGGTAATACGGTGGAAAGGCTGTTGGAACTAAACCCCGGTGTTAATCCCTTAAACCTGCAGGTCGGCCAGCCCATCTGCCTGCCCGGTTAACCAAAATAGGGGGTCAGGCCTGTCGTAATTAAATAACTTCAGAACTTTTTGTCACCGCCCAGGATACCGCCCAGGATGTCACCGCCAAGACCGGCTACGCCTTTCTGCTCGCCCCGCTGTTCGAATCGTGACGCGGCAATAATCCGATCGGCCAGACGGGAGAAAGGCAAGCTTTGCAGGTATACTCTGCCGGGGCCCGTTAACCGGGCGATAAACATGCCTTCACCGCCGAAAAGGGCGTTTTTAAAGCCACCAACGAACTGAATATCATAATCAACCGAGGGCTCAAAAGCCACCAGGCACCCTGTATCCACCCGCAGGCTTTCCCGGGGCGCCAGTTCTTTGGCGATAATTGTGCCGCCGGCATGGACAAAGGACATGCCCTGTCCGGTCAGGCGTTGGAGGATGAAACCCTCACCACCAAACAGACCTGCTCCAAGTTTTTTGGTAAAAGCAATTTCAATTTCTATTCCCCTGGCGGCACAGAGGAAAGAGTCTTTCTGGCACAGAAACTCGCCGCCCAGCGAAGCTAAATCCAGCGGGATAATTTTGCCCGGATAAGGAGCGCCAAAAGTAACCCTGGACTTTCCTCGACCGCTGTTCATAAAGGTGGTGATAAAAAAGCTTTCACCGGTAATCATTCTTTTAAAACCTCTAAACAACCCGCCACCGGTGGATGTTTGCATCTCGATCCCGTCTTCCATGAACATCATGGCGCCGGCCTCGGCCCGCACACCTTCGCCTGGGTCAAGCTCAATTTCCACCGCCTGCATGTCGTCGCCAAAAATCCGGTAATCTATAACATCAGCCATAACTATCCCTCCCATGCAGCCTAATTGTAATTAATTATTATCCTAATTCCTGGGTTAATATTTAGCAATAAGAGATTTAAACTAAACAAGTTATTTAAAATCCATGAGATTACTTGTTGTGACAGGTAAAATGGTATTATTGCAAGGAGAACCGGTTTAGGATGGCGAAAAGGAAATAGCATACAGTATCACAATAAAACCGGGTAATGCACAGCCCGAATAACCATAAAAGACATGGTCGAGATTATAAGCCGGGGGGATGACAATGGATCAGAGTGCTGCTTTAAAACGCTACACATTGATGGTGGCCGCCACCGCTGCTTTTTTAACCCCTTTTATGGGCAGCTCTATAAACCTGGCCATACCATCCATCGGCCGGGAATTCAGTGCTAACGCCTATATGTTAAGCTGGGTGGCCACCAGCTATATCCTGGCCTCAGCAGCGTTCCTGCTGCCATTTGGAAGATTGGCCGATATCGTGGGCCGGAAAAAAATATTTCTCATCGGCATGGCCTCATTCGGCCTGTCTTCGTTATTGTGTGGGCTGGCTTGGTCTATTGAGACGTTAATTGCTTTTCGGGTGCTGCAGGGTATTGGCAGTGCCATGATTTTCGGTACCGGTATGGCCATCCTGACTTCGGTATTCCCGCCCCAGGAAAGGGGTAAGGTGCTGGGGATTAATGTGGCCACCGTCTATGTGGGTCTTTCCATGGGGCCGGTGCTGGGCGGGGCGATGAACCACAACCTGGGCTGGCAGTCCATTTTTTTACTTACCGCTATAATTTCAGTCTTTGTGATATTACTTACCGTGGCCCGGTTGAAGGGCGAATGGGCTGGAGCCCGGGGTGAAAAATTTGACCTGGGCGGGGCGGTGCTATACGTGGTCGGCCTGGTGGCACTGATGTACGGGTTTTCATCGGTGGCTGCCTCGGAATGGGCCAAATACCTGTTGGCGCTCGGCCTGGCTTTGATGCTGGTATTTATCCGGCACGAGATTAACCTGCAGCAGCCCCTAATGAACCTGCGCCTGTTCCGCAACGCCACCTTTGCTTTTTCCAACCTGGCGGCCTTAATTAACTATAGTGCCACTTTTGCGGTGGGTTTCCTGCTCTCGCTGCACCTGCAGGTGGTGCTGGGATATGATTCCCAGGCCGCCGGGCTGATCCTGCTCTCGCAGCCGGTACTAATGGCGGTGATATCGCCCTTTGCAGGAAAGTTTTCTGACCGGGTGGAACCACGGGTATTAGCCTCCTGGGGGATGACCCTGACCACCCTGGGTCTTTTATTCCTATGTTTTATCAGCGCGGCCACACCGCTATGGCTTTTGGTGATTAACCTGGCCATTTTGGGTACCGGTTTCGCTCTATTCTCGTCGCCCAACAGCAATGCGGTCATGGGGGCGGTGGAAAAGCGTTTTTACGGGGTTGCCTCATCCACCCTGGGCACCATGCGCCTGGTGGGCCAGGCCTCCAGCATGGCTATTGTGACGCTGGTCTTGGCCATGTTCGTGGGTCGGGCGGAACTCACCGCTGCTAATGCCGGGCAGTTTTTGGCCGGTGCCAGGTTGGCTTTCATTATTATGACTGGGTTATGCTTTGGCGGCATCTTCGCTTCTCTGGCCCGGGGCAATGTTAGATCCGGACCGGCAAACGGCGTACCTGCACCAGACCCCGGAACTAAGACGTAGGGCACCCCTTGCGGATGCCCGGTTTATTATCATTCTAATACTGCATTATCATTTCGGGCACTCGCAAGGGGTGCCCTACTGTTTTGGTCTGGGTGGGCGGGGTCCGTAATACTGATAATAGTTGACCTGAATATTACCATTGTAAAGCTTTCTTTTTTTACTGGCCGGCCGTCCGAACAATTTCTCGAAAAACGGATGGGCGGTGAGGACATAAAATGACCAGGTATCAAACTGGTTAAAGGTTTTACCCATCTCCCGGTACAAACTTTCCACTTCCCGCTGTGTGCCGATCCTTTCGCCGTAGGGGGGGTTGCATATTATCTTGCCATACTTTTTCCTGGTCTGAATTTCTGCCACTGGTATGTGCTGCAGGTGGATACAGTCATCCACCCCGGCCTCGATAGCATTCTGTCGGGCTGTTTTCAACAACCGGTCGTCTATATCGGTACCTATTAGGTCAAGAGACTTATCAAATTTCGCCAGGTCATGGGTCTCCCGCCGGGCCTGCCTCCATAGCTCCTTGGAGATGGTGGGCCAACTTTCCGAAGCAAATGTCCGGTTCATACCAGGGGCCATGTTTCGGCCGATAAACGCCGCTTCGATGGGTATGGTGCCCGAGCCGCAAAGCGGATCCCATAAAACAGTGTCCGGGTTCCATCGCGACAGCAATACCAATGCTGCCGCCAGCGTTTCCCTTAACGGGGCTTCTCCGGCCGCGCCCCGGTAACCGCGCTTGTGCAGTCCCGCCCCGCTGGTGTCTATGGTCAAGGTGGCCATGTCCTTCAGCAGGGACACCTCCAACCGGTACAGAGGGCCTTTTTCCTCGAACCATTCTTTTGGATACTTTTTTTTCATACTCTCCACTACGGCTTTTTTCACTATGGCCTGGCAGTCCGAAATGCTAAACAGTGTCGACTTTACCGACTTCCCGTCTACCGGAAAAACGGCGTCGCCCGGTATTAGTTCGGGCCAGGGGAGCGCCTTGGTTTGCTCGAACAATTCATCAAAGGTGGTGGCTTTAAATTCTCCTACTTTTAGGCGGATCCGGTCTGCCGTGCGCAACCACAAGTTGGCCCGGCAGATGGCACTCAAATCTGCCGCAAATGTTACTTTGCCGTTTTCCACTACTGCATCTGCATAGCCCAGCTTCTTAACTTCCTCGGCCAGCACAGCTTCCAGGCCAAAGGTTGCTGTAGCTATCAGCTCAACTTTGTTCATTAACCCATCTCCCACGAACGAATTTTATGTCCTATTGTTACTATTCAGGTATTTATAATATAAAGTTTAAAATGTACTTAATGTAATGTTTTCGCGGTTTTCTCATTCTAAATCTTGACTTCCGGCTCCTGAATCCTGAGTAGTTATGTCATATTTATGAACAATTTGACGCATATAAATGCCTTATAGGAAAACTTTCTAGTATAATGGTTTATAGATTCTGTATCGATTTCCTCTACATTATTTACCGCTGGCAAATAAATAATTGCATAATAGAAAATCCGGCGAACTTTTTGTCGTCCGGGTTCGTCAATATTGATATAAACAGGCTAATTATTAGTTGTTAATTTTTTAACAATATTAGAGTGGGGTGGGCAAATGAGAAAAACATTATTATTAATTCTAGTGCTGCTTGTAGCGCTGACTCTGGGCGGTTGCGGCGGAGCGAAAAATGAAAGTGCGTCTGATCAAAGTGCGTCTATGGAAGTAGGCGGAAGCACCTCGTACGAATCGCAGGCATCTAGTGATGCTGTGGAAAAGGAAAAGTCTGAAGAAAGCGGTGTCGGTGAAGGAACGGCGCAAAAAATAATTAGAACTGTTGCACTTTCCATTGTTGTTCCCGATGTGGAAAAAACCGTCAATGAAATAGAAGCCATGTTAAAAAACGTAAACGGATATGTACAGGATGCTAATCTCTGGCAGTCTAACAATAATCTGCAGGGGCACCTTACCCTGCGGGTGCCTTCCTCAAAGGTGGACGGGTTCATCCCCCAACTGGAATCTTTGGGAAGGGTGGAACGGAAAAATGTTTCCGGCCAGGATGTTACAGAGGAGTACTATGACGTCGAAGCCCGTAAAAATAATCTTAAAAAACAGGAAGAGAGATACCTGGAACTACTGGGTAAAGCCAATACGGTAAAGGAAATGTTGGAGATAGAAAGCCAATTGGCCAGAGTGCGGGGTGAAATTGAATCTATGGAAGCCCGGTTAAAGGTTCTGAACAACCGGGTGGATTTGGCTACTATTACCATAGAACTACAAGCACCGAAAACTCTGTCTACCGGAGAAATCCTGCGCGAGCCATTTGGGGAACGTATCCAAACCGGGTGGCAGCGGGGCGTTAACGGTATGATGAACTTTGTTCAGGATCTGGTATTAATTTTTGTGATACTGCTTCCCTACACTCCAATAATCGCCCTGCTTGGTTACGCGGTATACCGGATTAGAAAGAGCAAGCGGTTTTTTAAAGGCAGAAACGGAGACCAGGACGGTAACTGATTAGTTAATACCCCTTGAATATCTTATTTTAATCGTGATAGGGCTATCCAGCGGAGTGTTTGAAACCCGAAGGGTAGCTTTTACCTTATCCCGGCGGTCTTTTTAATGTTATCCGGCATTTTACAGTGTCTATGATATAATTGTTTAATTAAACATTATATGGATTTATAAGAATCCGGGGGTACAGCTAATGGGTAAATCCAAAAAAGTGGGGCTGGCTCTAGGGGGCGGGGCGGCCCTGGGGGCCTCGCACATTGGGGTGTTACGTTACTTGGAAGAAAATAATTACGAAGTTACTCATATAGCCGGTACCAGCGTAGGGGCATTGGTTGGAGGCGCTTACGCCTGCGGTGTGTCTATCGGCGAGATGATTAGGTTTGCGCGCCGGGCCAGGTGGACAAGTCTAACCCGGCCATCCATACCACGATTAGGCCTTTTCACCAATGAACGACTGCGGGATCAGGTGCGCCGTTTGGTTGACGATAAACGGTTTGACGAAACCAATGTGCCATTTGCCGCTATTGCCTGCAGTCTGATCTCCGGACAGGAAATAGTAATTCATGAGGGTTCACTGGTAGATGCCATCCTGGCCAGTTGCGCTATTCCCGGTTTATTTGAGCCATTTGATACCGGTGAAGACTTGCTATGTGACGGGGGGGTAGTAAACCAGGTTCCCGACGATGTGGTTTGGGGTATGGGTGCCGGTAGAGTGATTGCCGTGGATCTTATCTCCAATGTAACGGGTAACGAGCGGCCCGACAATCTTTTTGGTGTTTTTTATAAATCACTTAATATATTAATGAAACGTACGATGTGTTACAGGCCCGATACCGAGGTTATATATCCTGATACCACCGGTTTTTTAACTACGGATTTAAAAAACTACCGAACTTTAATTTCTATTGGTTACCATGCAGCGCAGGAAACACTTAGTAAATGATAAAACAATTTATTTTAATTTTACTATAACACTATTTTTTTAAACTACGGCTAAAATGTGTCACACATAGTCAACAGATTTGAGGGTACCATAACTATTGAAAGCTGAAACAATTAATTAACAAAAGGAGGTTATTGTAAATGGCTGAAGGACAAAAAACGAACCGTAAATTAATACCCCAGGCTGCCAGTGCGATGAAACAGTTTAAATATGAAACCGCTGCTGAACTGGGTATCCCAAATTACCAGGGTTACCTTGGCGACGTACCTTCGAGGGTCAACGGAGCGGTTGGCGGCAACATGGTTAAGAAAATGGTTGCAGCCTATGAGCAGAGCTTGGCCCAAGGTCAACAACCTCCCACTCCGCAAGTAACAAACCAGCAACCGACACCTTAAAAATATTACCGGCCTTAAAGAGGGCCGGTAATATTTTTTATTTAAATCAATTTTTATACTATTATTTTATGCTATTTGTTATTCTCCGTCGTAACGGAGCAAACGGGCCACCTGGGCGATAATTGTTTCTACGCCAAGCAGATTAAAACCGCCCTCAGGCAGGATTATATCTGCATGATACCTGGATGGTTCAACATATTTTTCGTGCATTGGCTTAACGGTGTTAAAATACTGCTTTAATACAGAATGCAAAATCCGGCCCCGTTCGTCGATATCACGTTTAATTCGCCTAGCCAGGCGTACGTCGGCGTCAGTTTGGACAAATACCTTCAGATCCATTAGATTGCGCAATTGGGGGTAGTGAAAAATTAAAATTCCTTCCACAATAATAATTTTGGCCGGCCCCAATGCTCTTTTTTGTTTTGTTCGGGTGTGGCTGGTAAAGTCATATACTGGTAGCTGAGCTTTTTTATTGTTTTTTAACTGCATCACGCATTGCTGCAGTAATGTTAAATCAATGGCTTCGGGATGATCAAAATTAACGACTTTTCTCTTATCCGGTTCTATATGGCTGCGATCCAGGTAAAAACAGTCTTGCTCCACCATAACCGAGTTATCCATAAAAGCCCCGGCAACGGCCTGGGCGACAGTGGTTTTGCCAGAACCGGTTCCGCCGGCGATACCCAAAACGATAGCCAACTTAATATCCTCCCTGATGCCCACTAAAAACCTAGTCCGTGTCATTATTATTGAAATGAAGTGAAAAGCATGAATCTTAATACTCAGTTTCCCGAGCTACGTCAAAATGATTATCCTGACTATAGAAGATACTAACCTAGTATTTCTGTTCCAGGGCGGGATATCCTTCCGATAATGTTTTTTCACGTTTAAAGTGACTTTTAAAGCTTATTAATCTATATATATTTGCATATATATTTTTTTTCGGGTTACCATAATGCACGGAGGTGAAAAAATGCCCAATATTAAATGTAATGTTACAGAGTGCGACTTCAACGAGTCCGTGGAATGTGCGGCACCCATGATCCAAGTTAACCGGAATCATGCCAATAACGCCGGCACTTCGGATCAAACAAAGTGCGAAACCTTTAAGCCAAAGGAATAGTTTTGCATTGTACTTGGGAAACCGGCACAACGGGGTGCCGGTTTCCTTTTTATTTTTTTGTAAACCGTATATTTGGCTGGTGCTGATGAATACTGTTTTGAAGGCAAATATTTTAGAAATTAAGAAAAATATTCCAGGCAGGTCACTTTTACGCCCGGGTTATAATATAAATAATTACATGAGGAGGTGATGACGGTGCTGAGAAAAAATTATATGATTCGCCCAGTGGCGCACTGCAAGGGCGGCTGTAGTATTATGTCCCGGGCACGACTTTAAACTGCCTGTTACATTGTTACCTCAAGATTGTCCTTTTGGGGCAGTTTATATCGTTAAGCTTAATTTTTTTTGTATATTAATGTTAGAATAAAGAGATTCTGTCTAATACAGAACCTCTTTATTTTTTTAACTATTAATTATAAGTGTAAAGCAATGGCCAAGTATGTTGTTATTATAACTTGCCAAGATGAGGATTGTTTTTTAGCGTTTCTTTCTGCTAAGCTTGATTTAATGTGCTGTTATAAATAAAATATATTTAACTATAATTACAGGGTTGTTATTTTATAATATATGTACGGTATATAAATGGTATATATATCGTACATATAAAATAAAACAAAATAAGTTACATTAAGGGAAGGGATACCCAACGTGTAAATTTCCCCAACGTATGAATTTCCCAATTAAAAAAGGAGGGCTTAATATGGGTTTTGAGGTTTACAGGCCGAGATCTGCCAGGGACAACATGGTGGCACTAACCAAGCATCACATAAGGCTGGGCGGCAAGTTGGCGGAAAAACTGGGTAGCAGGCGGGTGGAAGTGGCTTTTGACAAGGAAAGCGGCAAACTCCGGATCAGGGGTGTTAAAGAAGGCGGCATGCTACTAAACAAGAACAAAATCGGCGCCCGGGGTATCTTTACGTTTTTTAACATCGAGGACAAAAAAGGTAGTTACCACGCCGATTACGATGAAAAAGAAAAGGTAGTTTACGTTTACCTGCAACCGGAAGAGTAAACTGCCCTTTAACTGAATTTTATGAGGGTATTGACAGGTAACTCGGAGGCCGGTTAGAATAAGGCAAACATTTGTTTGGAGATGCAAAACAATGCGAACCGGCATGGCCAATTTACCTCTGCACGGACACCACTGCCCCCGCTGGTTATTTGAACGTATGACTCGTCTTAGTACAGCTATTGTGGAAGCAATTGTTGAAGAGTTCGGACAGCGGGCATTGCTCGTCCGTATGTCCGATCCTTTCTGGTTTCAGGCCTTGGGGTGTGTAGTAGGTTTTGATTGGCACTCGTCAGGGCTTACAACTGTCTTATGCGGGGCACTGAAACAGGGTCTGGTGCCAAGGCAGCGCGACCTGGGTGTTTATTTCGCGGGCGGCAAAGCCATGACATCACGTAAAACGCCCGGTGAGATTGAGGCCTACACCGAAAAATACGGTCTTCCTAATCACGTGGACCAGCTGCAGTACGCCAGCCGAATGTCCGCCAAGGTGGATTCTGCAGCAGTGCAGGACGGGTATCAGATTTATCATCATTTTTTTATGTTCAGTGGGGACGGCAACTGGGCGGTGGTGCAGCAAGGGATGAACCCTGGGGATGGATGGGCCAGACGCTACCACTGGCTGAGTGACAGTCTGGAAAGTTACATAGAAGAGCCACACGCTGCGGTTTGTGGCAGGCAGGGGGCCCAGGTTTTAAACATGGTCTCCAAGGAGAGCGTTGCTGCCCGGGATGTTTCAGTGTTTGTGGCCGGAGAACGTCCGGAAAAAACGGTTGCCGAATTAAAAAGAATTGCTGAATTAGTGGAGCAAAAACCGGCGTTGCTTAATCTGCCCGCCTCCCACCCCGTACCACAGGCCGGCAGGATCGAAAAAACTTTGCGGCGCTTATATGACTTGACGCCCCGGGACTACGAACAACTGTTGGCTACCGAAGGAGTGGGGCCGGCCACCGTAAGGGCTTTCGCACTGGTGGGAGAGGTAGTTTATGGGGTAAAGGCCAGCTACCGGGATCCGGTGCGCTATTCCTTTGCCCACGGGGGTAAAGACGGCCATCCCTACCCGGTGGATCGTAAGAACTACGACCGCTCCATTGTCATGTTGGAAACGGCACTACGTCGGGCCCGAACCGGGGACAGGGATAAGATGGAAGCGCTACGCCGTCTGGCCCGGTTGGAAAAAGGTGTTGCACAATAAATAATAATGTTTAAAACAGGAGTCAGAAGTTAGAAAATCTTACTATAAAATTCTGTATACCTGAATAGTAAAACTAATTTTTATCATCTGGTTGGAGGTGTGTTAAATAAATAAACGGGAAACTTTAAAAGAATTGTTAGACACCTTGGCCTTTGAGCGGCGACAAGTGGTACTATCATCCGGCCGCACAAGCAACTACTATTTTGATGGTCGGAAAGTATCACTTACCCCCAAAGGTGCTTATCTGATTGGCGAGGTCATTTGCGATATGATTGAAAATGACGATATAGATGCCGTCGGTGGTCTTACCATGGGGGCAGATCCCATCGTAGCCGCCGTGGGCGTCGCGGCCTACCACCGAAACATGGACTTGACTCTCTTTCTTGTTCGCAAGGAAGCCAAAAAACACGGCACCATGCGCCTGATCGAAGGCCCGGCTTTAAGTGCTGGTCAGCGGGTGGTTGTGGTGGACGACGTAATTACCACGGGAGGCTCATTTGTTCAAGCAGTGGAAGCCGTACGTGAAATAGGCTGTCAAGTAGTTAAGGCCGTGACGCTGGTGGACAGGCAGGAAGGTGGCGCTGAAACTTTAGAAAAAATGGGCGTTACCGTTGAACCAGTGTTTAAGGCGACGGATTTTGGACTATAGAAATCTATGACGTGTGGAAATAGATAGAATGTGACGCTAATAGGGCAAAATGGTTTGGGACTACCAGCTAAATGTCGCCCTGTGGTATAATATGAGTGTAGAATGGGCTTGTGATATTTATTGCAAGCCCATTTAAATTATATACTATAAACAACCAGTTATTTAAACAATTTTTAATACTGTTGAGGTGTAATTATGGCACAAAACACGCAGTTAGCCCCCATGGACACTTTTAAAATCCATCTGGCCGGTTACGGTATGCTGGATGTGCCCCGGGGAACAAGATTTCTTGATTTATTGCCCTACGATAGAATGAACAGGAGATCACCAGTGGTAGCGGCGTACGTCAATAATGTATTAAAGGGCTTGCAAGGTTGCCTGGATGGTGATTGTGACATTGAATTTGTCGATCTGGAAAGCCAGGACGGCATGCGCATATACACACGCAGCCTGGTGATGCTGTTGGTCAGAGCGGCCAGCGAAGTATTGCCGGGTTGTAAAGTCAAAATGGAACATACTTTGGGTAATGGTGTTTACGGTGAAATAAACTATCAGCATTTTATCCGCCTTTCGGTTATCCAAGCTATTGAAAAGCGGATGTGGGAAATTGTGCAAGCTGACGAGCCGATTGACGTGCGCCAGGTAAATAAAGAACAAGTTAAAGAGCTTTTGCAAGAGTCCAAACAGACTGATAAACAAGATTTGCTGCGGTATCGTAAGCATGACAACGTGTGGGTGCATACCTGCGGTTGGTTCCATGATATTACGTACGGGAACATGGTGCCCAGCACCGGATACCTTAAGGTGTTTCGTTTACGTTATTACATGCCGGGTTTTATTCTTGAATTCCCGCGCAAGGAAGAACCTTTGGTTTTGCCCGAATACGTGGAACAGGGCAAACTGGCTAATATCTATTACGAATCGGTAAAATTGGGTAATGTGTTAAAAGTACGCAACCTGATTGAGCTTAACCAAATGTTAGAAGAGGATAACGGCGGGAATATAATTCGGGTGGCCGAGGCATTTCACGAAAAAAAAATCGGACAGATTGCCGACACCATCGCTCAAAATGCTGACCTTATCCACATAGTTCTTATAGCCGGGCCCTCCTCTTCGGGCAAAACAACTTTTGCCCAGCGTTTGGGCGTGCAGTTGCGCATCCATGATATTAACCCGATTCCCATTTCACTAGATGATTACTTTGTTGACCGGGAACTTACACCGCTGGATGAGAACGGGGAATACGATTTTGAATGCCTTGAGACTGTGGACAGGGATTTGTTTAACGATCACCTAATCAGGCTTATCCAGGGTGAAGAAGTTGAACTTCCCACCTACGACTTTCTTGAAGGTAAACGTAAAAACAGCGGCAAAACACTTAAGCTGGGCGAGCGGGATTTGCTTATACTGGAGGGTATTCATGGTCTGAACGACAGACTGACGTCTTCCATACCCAAGGGCCGTAAATATAAAATATATATCAGCGCATTGACCCAACTTAACCTGGACAGCCATAACTGGATACCCACTACCTACCTACGTATGTTGAGGCGCATCGTGCGTGATTATAACCACCGGGGTTATTCCGCCACGGAAACTATTCGGCGTTGGCCTTCTATTAAACGCGGCGAGGAACGCCATATCTTCCCCTTCCAGGAGAGTGCTGACGCCATGTTCAACTCAGCCCTGGTATACGAACTGGCAACTTTAAAGAACTATGCTATGCCCTTATTGGGTATGGTTAGCCCGGATGAACGTGAATATGCCATGGCTTACCGCCTACGACGTTTTTTAAGCTACTTCACCCCTGTTTCCTGTGATGCTGTGCCGCTTAATTCAATAGTCAGGGAGTTTATTGGTGGTTCTTGCTTTCTTTCCCACTAGGAGTAATTGTAAAAATATAACAGGGATCCGGAAGGAAAAAACAGTTCCAGTGGTATGTATAAATAAGATAGATATATTAACGGGGAGGGCTTAGGATGGAAACCTTAGCAGAACTATTAACCGATGATAAAGAAACAACCGGTAAAATAATATTCCAGCTTACTGATGCCAAAGTATTTGACAAAAACGTCAAAGATGTTACCGTTTTTTATAAGCTGGTAGGCGAATCCCGGTTTAAATTATTTCGCAGCAATGCGTTTGAACTGGTTTTTGTGCACCTGACCGAGGATTGGATGCGTCAGGCTAGGGTAGATTTGGGTGGTGTCAAATGTCCGGGCGGCATCGATGTAGAGCTGACCTGGGACGATGAGAAAGACACCATGTCAGTAAGAGGACTTGGTGAGGTTAAATTTATTACTGTTACGGCTATGCATATAGATAACTGACCGGGTATGCCGTATGTCGTTGTTAGATATATGAACATACTTATACTTGCCCGGCCTTAGTCAGTGGGATTTTGATTTGCCGAATGGTCCTGGGTTTAGGTTCGGTGACAATGACATCCACCACAAAGTAACCGAAGTATTTACGCACCCCCGTGGCCAAGCCATAAGTGCGCAGCCCGTGTTTGTCCAATATCTGTACCAACTCACCGTAAATCCACGCTTCCATAGTAAGTCTTTGATTCAGGTCCGAATGATCGATGCCAAGCAGGGATTTGCGGACTGATGCTTCAAATTCATCAAGAGCAGGAGCAAGTGGAGAAACGTTGAAATCCCTGTACTCCTCAATTATATCAATCATACGCTCAACTCCTTGACACATTATGGTATATGTTACCATAAATACATTAAACTATCTATGGAGTAAAAATGTATTAATTTGTCCTTTTTAAAAGGTGGATTTGCGCGGATGTCACTATGTGTAAAAAAAACAAAAACCCCCGTATATGAATACGGGGGAATATACGGAAGCACCGCTTCCGTTTTATTTTAGCCTCAGGTAAATCTAGAACCGCTGCTGCCGCACCCGCATCCCGGTTTTTTATCCTCCTGAATTTTAGGGCTGCTGCAATACGGGCAGGTTACATTTACTGGCTTGCTAAAGATGTATTTTACTGTAAAATCTTTTAAACAACTATCACATTTAAATTTTAGCTGTGGCATGACAGCACCTCCTTTGTATCTATATATTAATATATAGGGAACAAGAGGTCAATGGTCTTGACTTATGATTTTTTAAATTGGACATACAGCGTAAAGGTGGTACCTGGTTTATGGCCCTAGATTGTTGGTATGTGTATATTTTAAGGTGCAACGATGGCACACTTTATGCGGGTTGCGCTATTGATTTGCAAGAAAGATTGAAAAAACATAACCAGGGAGTTGCCAGCAAATATACCCGTTCTCGGTTGCCAGTGCAAATTGTGTATAGCGAGGTACTGCCGGACAGGGGAAGCGCCTTGCGCCGGGAAATAGCCATCAAGGCCCTGAACAGGCGAGAGAAGCTGCTTTTAATCAGTGGATCTGAAAAGAAGTAGTGGTTCAAATAGTCTACCCTGAAAAAGGCTTTAGGGTAGCTGCATGGGTGGCTAACTTTTTGAAAGCTGAATTAGATTATAATTTTTTATATGGAGGTTAATTAAAACATGTTAATAATCAGCGCCTGTCTGGCTGGTGAAACTTGCCGTTATACCGGAGACGGGTTTAACGATTATCCGGAATTACGGTGGTTAGTTGAGAGCGGCCAAGCAATGCCAGTTTGTCCGGAAGTGCTTGGTGGTGCTCCGGTGCCCCGGGATCCCTGTGAAATAAGGGGAGGGGACGGTTTTGATGTATTGGATGGCCGGGCACGGGTTTATACCAACCATGGCGAAGATAAAACAAATGTTTTTTTAACCGGTGCCAGAGAGGTTTTAGGCGTAGCTCGCCAGTATGGTGCAAGGACAGCTGTTTTAAAAGAGCGTAGTCCTTCCTGCGGCAGTAGCTTAATATATGACGGCTCATTTTCCGGCAAAAGGGTGCCAGGTTGTGGCTGCACAGCTGCAATTCTTGTTCGGGCGGGATTGAATGTTTGTTCTGAGGAAAATTACTGGCAGAAAGTTTGTTTTGTTAAGAAATAAATCTTGACGCTTGACCGGCCTAAAGGTATAATTTAACCAAACATACGTTCAGTTAAATATTGCAAATTGATTGGAGGCCGGGCATATGCACACCGATACCGCTGTCTTAGGGCAAACATGTAGGCAAGTTCCTGTTGCTGAATCGGTTGAACACGAAAGTGTGTTTGTTGAACAGGTACAAAGTTGGCTGGAAGAGGAAGATTCAATCGCCGCATTACTGGTGGGATACGGTTTGTGCGGCCTAACGGCCTTTTATTTGTTGGGATGTGTAGTGCGCGGCTTGTTAGGCTAAGTTATAAATTAAAACAATGTTCATTATCGAATTTTTAAACTATCTTTTTTCAATGATGAATAGAAAACCGTAAAACTTTTTAAATATTTTACGGTTTTCTTTAACCATCTTGAATAATAATTTTGCTACTATATGGACAGCATAACAAAAGCTTTAGAAATAGCGCCATTTTGGAAAGACTAGGGTAAAGAGGTGAATGGCATTGCTAATAAACATGGCGGCAGAAATGATTGAAAAATTGGAAAAGGAATTTATGGATGCTAATCCCGAGGAAAAAGAGCACTTTATTAAGAGCGCCCTTTCCCTTTTACAGACGATAATTGCAGATTCCAAGAAGATAATTTAGTTTAACGGAAGGAAATTAATTAAGGACCCAATTAAACCTATATTTTAAAAATATGACATTCTTCTATAACTCATGGCAATATTCGCCAACTCCTGAGAAGCCAAGGATACCTGCTGAACTGTTGAAGCAATTTCTTCGCTGGCAGCACTAAGTTGTTGCGTACCCTCGCTCACATTTTTATAACCATCCGATACAGCCTGTATCATAACCTAATTTTTTTCTAACGCTATTATAATTTTACCAAGTGATATACCTGCGTTATTTGCTATTTTAACCCCTTCTTTTACCTCTGTAATACTACCTCCCATTGCATTTATAGCATTATTAACACCTATTGAATATCCTTGATTAAACCAGTTATTTCATTAGATGCGCTTGCCGCTTGTTCCGCTAGCGCACGTACTTCATCTGCCAGACTGCAAACCCGCGCCCGTGTTCACCGGCTCTGGCCGCCTCGATAGTCGGACTTATCCATCGTACTATTTTCGCACTTTGAACACCTGGGCGTTATTAACCCGTAATATTTCCCTGGTTGGTATCTTAGTCAGAGAATACTCCGAGCCACCGCCTGAATAAACCACATCCCTGTCCAGCACCGCCGGATCGACTATAAAGGTGGCCTCGTAGCCAAAGGAAGGTGTGCCACCGCAGGGATATCCGGTTAACTTCACTATCTCATCCGGTGTGGCCATCCTGGGCCGGCCCGTTCCCAGTGCAGTGGCCACTTTTTTTGTGCTTACCCTGTCCGTGCCCATCACAATGGCCACCACTAACTGGTTTTCAGGGGTAAGCATGCAGATGCTTTTAACTATGTTTTCCGGATCGGTACCGGCCGCTTCGGCGGCCTCTTCCACCGAGTGGCAGCAACTGGTAAAAGTTATGTGTTCGGCTTGGATGGAGCGAAAGGTAATGTAGTCCTGCAGTTTTTTTTCGTAATCTCGATCGTTCAATGAGCGGAACTCCTTTCGGCAGCACAGTGGATGGCAGTATTAACAGGTACCTCTACGGGCTACTTATCGGGGGTAGAACCCCCGGTTCCAGCCAAAATTACTTTGCTTTCGGGTTGATAATAATCCCGGGTAATTAATTGCCTGGTTTCGCCGTAACTGCCTTTGGCTACTTTATAAACTAAAGCTACGTAGCCGCGCTTGCCTGGATTTTGAACCACCTGACTGCCCCGAGGCAGGCTGGGTTCCTGGTGAATTAGCGTTTTTGGGTTAACAGTTTGGATATTTGCTTCTATATCAATGCGTGGTTCGTTATCACTCTTGACGCCCCAAAGTCTGACCCTTAGATTACCGTCCTCCAGGGTTCCATTGATTAAAATTGGGAAGCTGCGATCGTTTCGAAAACGTAGGTCTATTTGCCCGTCAGCAACCGTGGCGTCCAGCCCGGGGGAAACATAACCTACTGGTCTGGTGTGCGGTTGGCGTTCCACTATATCCAGGTTTGCTGCCAGCAGCGCGTTATAAAGGGTGGTTGATACTTGGCATACTCCGCCGCCCAATCCCTGGACTGTTCTGGTGCCGTCGATTACCGGAGCGTTTTTAAAACCATTCTCGGCTGACCTTTCGCCCACTTGATCATTAAACGAAAATACAGCACCCGGTTTCACCAGTGTATCGTGCAACGCATTAACGGCCAGGGCTATATTGGCGGTGCGGTTTACCTGGTTTGGATTCAACTCGGTTACGCATTCGCCCAATATGTTGCGAAGCGGTTCCAGGTCTCCTGTCTTAACCGGTGCCTCTTTCCGAACAACAACTGCCTGGATGGTATCGGGCAGTGGCGGTCGTATGGTGCGCAATTTATCCAGTGTGGCAGGTACATCTATATACTGTCCGGTTTGCTCGGGCACCAGTATACGCCCGTTTTCGTCACCGGTCAGCGTGGCGCCCCGGGGCGCCTTGTCGACTAAATTCTTAAGCTCTGCTAGCTGGCCTGTCATTTTATCATGGTTAAATTGCAATGTTAGTGGGATATCATATAATCCAGCCAGCAGTGCTAGTTCCCGTAGTGCCCCGGTCAGTCCTGTGGCTTGCTCTTTAAGGTCAAGCGCTTGTTTAATAGCGTAAGCGTAATCCAGCCTTGCATCTACTGCCTCCGGCCTTATGTGTACGCTTTGGCCGGCTGCCTGAATAATCAGCGTATCTTTGAACTCGCCGCCAAAGGTTTCCTCGAACAATTTCTCGGCTTGCAGCTTGGTAAGACCGCCAGCGGGCACCCCGCTTATTTTTATTCCCCGGGGAATACCCCCGTCACCCCGAAAATTATTTAACATCGTCCAGGCAGTTAATGCAGAGGCTGTCTGCACGCAGATTAAGGCCGCAATTATACCAGTTTTTATATATACTGCTCGCATGAAATTACAACTTACTCCACGAACATGGTTAAATCAACGTATTTATCCACCCGTAAAGCGCGGTCGATAATATCTTCTGTGATTACAGTACCTTCGGAGACCACAATGTTGCCGTTGGCATCAATAATCGTCTTGCTGACAATTTTACCAATTAGATATTGGCGCTGCTTTTCGCTAAACAATTCCAACGGATCCTTTTCTCCGACCGACCCGGCATCATCCTGCGTCTGAACCGGTGAGGCGGGGGCGGTCTCATGGTTGGTATCCACAGGGGGGGAGAGAGTAATGCTGTCAGCTTTGGGTTGCCCTGTGCCGGGTTCCTTCTCCAGGAATAAATCGGTGTTTTCCGCCACAACCAAGTATTTCTGTCCGATGGTAATTATTTGGGCTGCTGGAATTATGCCGGCCGGTTCGGTGCTATCTTGCGACAGTAACTCACAGTCGGTGATTTTACCAGAGCTTTCGTCAAAGAAAAACTCTGATACTGTGCCTAGCAGCCGCCCGTCCCGGGTCATTACGCCCGCGTTTAACACCTTTGTTTCTTTCTCCAAAAGTTTGACGGCCTGTCCGAACTGGGAGACTGGTTTTACGTTGGCCTCTTTTTCGGTGGTTAACGCGTTTGCGCCGACAGCGGTAACATCGCTGAAAGCAATACACTTTTTCTCCAGAAACCACTGGTCTCCTTCCAGGAGCAGATATTCAATTCTTGCTTCTGTTGGGTTAATAACAGGCGCATAAACCCGTGCTACGAAATCTCCTTCAGCCACGGCGAACACCGGTAAACCGATTAAGTCCCTCGTTTGTTTCATGCTTTTACCCCCTTTTTGTTAAGCAATTCATGTAGTTGATTGATTTTAATTTCTAACCTGATTACCTTTTCAGTATCCAGCTCATTGCGCCAGCTGTCTAATAGTATGTTCAGAATTTCCGCTGCCTGCCAGAACTGGCCCGCTTCCCGGTAAATATCACTGATTTCCACTGCTAGTAATATGGCCAGCCCGGGTTCTGGTTGCATTTGCAGTACGCTAAAAAAGGTTGTCGCTGCACCAAGGTAATCACCATTTTGTTTACGGTCAAACCCTAAATTTATAAGCGAATTCAGATTTGTTTGCTTGGTTACAACCATGACGGAATTAGATTCTGTCACTACGGCTGCTGAGTACTCCCGAGGCCAATGGATGGTTTGGGTCAAGTCTGTGTCGTCAGGCTTTCCTTCAGCTGCTACCTCCTTTGTTTCATCCAAAATTTCTGCATCATTTGCTTCATCGGCTGTTTCATCCTCTACTAGAGCATCTATTTCATCACAAATTTCAGAACTCTCTGCTTTAGGCGCGGTGTGTACTAACGCAAGCTCGTTTTCCAACCCGGTGCTTTGAGTCATCTTTTCCGGTGTTGTTTTCCCCATTTCCTCCGGGGGTTGTGGTTCTGGTTTTAGCTGGTTTTCAGATTCGTTTTCCTGCAACGGTTTTAGTGTCTCCGGCAATTGGTGTGCGATTACCTTTGGGTCTTGTGCTGTAACGAGTGCTGTTATTTCTACTGCCTTTTTTTCGTCGGTAGTGTTTAGGCCGCTGTTTGGTACTTGTTGGCCACTTGGACAACAATCTGTACCTGCAGCACTTAACGTCTGGGCAGGGTACTTTTTATCAGCCAGAGTTAACAGAACCGAGAAACAAAGGATTATAAAGCAGAATATCAATGCCAGGTAACCATAATCAAAAATCGCGGCAAGGTAGGGAAAAGTAATAGTACAAAAAAAAGCGACCAGGGCTGTCATTACCAGCACCGGCGTAGTAATAGCAATCATATGCCGGATGAAAAAGAGCAGGCACATAAAGATTAAGTTGAACAGCAAAACAGTTAGAACAAAAGCCCACATGGTTAATTAGCTCCACTTACTTGTTTTTGATATTTTTCGACTTTATTCGAAATTTTACCTTTAAAAACATAAAAATCTTAATCCTCCATATGTGAACATATATACTTTAGGCAGGATTACAAACACCGGTCCGGAAATAGTAAGTTTAGCATCTTAATATTATTGTCGTACAATAATGGCCGGGGGTTTATATGGAAAGCACAAAAATATGCCTGGAGGTCGCTATAATAAGAAATAGTTTAGAGTCGGCTCTAAGTATTGCAGCTACCCAGGGCCGGGCCGTATTTGGCACTATGGACGGCCGGATTTTGGAAAAAGTTATTTCTGCAGGTGCTAGCATCCCGGTCTATTTTTACGAACCGGGCTGAGACTGTCCTCGCAAAGTGATTGCCGTGGGCCATCTGGGGGAAATATGGACGGATTTACCCGCCAAGGGCAAGGTAGAGTTCCAACGTGATTTTACCGACTTTTTTGGTGCCGCCTGGGAACTTGTAATGGTGGGGGCGGAAAAACCTTTTGCCATGCACTCGTACTGGGATGGTTACTTTGCCGTGCGGGAGATTAAACCGTTAATCGGCCTTACATTGGATGATTTAGCTTGGCCGGGGCAAAATGTAACCCGCTTCAATATTGTGGTAGGTTAGTGGGTAATTTATATTTGGAGGAGGATCCACGTATGGCTTTTGATTTTCAAAAAGGAGTGTTAGATAAGCTAGAAACAGACACCCTGGAAGCATTGGGTCTGGATCATGGTTTTGAGTTTTCTTGTAATGATGAGTGTATGGGGCGGTGCTGCCGTAAAATAACCATCCTGCTTGAGCCTTGGGACATTGAAGTGATGTCCAGACACCTGGACATGCCCGGGCAAAAGTTCTTCACCACTTTCTGCCGTATGGAACTGGATCCACAGGCAGGGTGGCCAGCGGTATGGCTGGCTCATGCCGCCGAAGGGCCCTGCACTTTTATGCTGGAAGACGGTAAGTGCTCAATTTACCCGGCCCGTTCGGGTAACTGCCGCACTTTTCCCCTGGGGCGCGCCGTTCGCTATTTAAAAGAAGACCATGGTGATAAAGTCCGGGATGAACGGATTTTTATGGTGGATCGGATGCAGTTTTGTCTGGGGGGCCGAAAAGGTAGGACTTGGACGGTCAAAGAATGGTTGGATGATGCTGATGTTTTTACCTGGTACCAAATGTCCGATCAGTACACCGAACTTGTGGATTACGCCATGCGGGAGCTTGCTGTGCGACAGTGGATGAACGATAAAGTTTTGCGAATGATTATCCCCTTTTTATACGCCCCGGACATCCTGCGTAAACGGCTGGGTGCCGCTGCGGATGATATTACCCACGAAGAATTTCACCGGCGTCGTATGGAAGCAGTTAAACTAATACTCACCGACCTGGCTGCCGGATTCGGCTTTGGGCCCCGGGCAGACAAAGGAGTAGCCGGAAATTCCGGTAGTTTAATGGAGCGGGTGGGTAAGATACTGGCTCAGGGTAAGTAAAAATACGGGGTCAGGCTTAAAAACCTGACCCCGTGTGACTAGACCTTTAATAAATCCTCGGAAAGGCGGGCCATATCTTCGGCCATTGATTCTATTTTTTGCATGCTGGCGGTTATTTCTTCTGTGGATGCAGCCTGCTGCTGCGAGACCGCTGATATCTCGTGCGTTTGGGTAGTAAAATTAAGCATCGTTTCCTGGATATGTTTAAGCTTATCGCCGATTTCTTTCACGGAGTTTTGTGTTTTGGCGGCCAGCTTGCGGATTTCCCCGGCTACCACATTAAATCCACGCCCGTGTTCGCCTGCCCGGGCAGCCTCTATGGCGGCATTAAGACCAAGCAGGTGGGTTTGGTCGGAGACTTCCTTAATCAAAGCGATTACGTTATCCATTTCCTTAATGTCTTTTTCAATGCCGGAAGTGTTTTCGGCCAGTTCCTGGGCGGTGGCGGCCAGTTGCTCCGAGGCGCTCATCAGGCCGGAACTTACCGTGGATATGTTTTCCATGGAACTGCTAAGTTCCTCGGCCATAGCGCTGACCTTTTCCTGGATCTCTATAGGTTTACCAATGGCGATAGCACCGATAAACCGACCATCTCCATCGCGCACAGGGATACCCAGTCCGATATACGGTGTGCCCAGCACTTCCTTGGGAACTCGTTTAACAACTTTTTGGCCGGCTTTCATTGTAGTATCGGCCATACTGCCTTCCGTGAAGGAATCACCGCTTTTGACCGGTAAAGTCAATTTTGTACCCTGGCCCATGTATAAGTATCTTTCCCGGTCAGTAATCGTCAGCACAGATTCCTCGCCAAGAATTTGGTGTAAATAAGGCGCCAGATGAACTAGCATTTGCAAATTGTCGCTGGTTAGTTGTTTTACGTTTTCAAAATTATCACTCATGTAATCACCTCTTAGATTAGTGTTCTCTTTATGTAAGTTGCCTGTTGCTAAATTCGACACCATACCACATTTATCCTCTTTGTATGGGCACAGTGTCGTAAAATTCTGAACAAACAAAGCGGCTCCTATATTCGTTTTTATGTGTAAACCATAGTGACACTTTGTTGTTTACTTCCGTAATCGGGTAAACTTTTTTTATTTACGGGAGTTCTTTATTTTTTTTAAATAAAAACTTTTTTATATTAATTGCTGTGCCAGGAACAAGGCAACGCCAAGGGGTGCGCACTATAAGATAAGTAATGTCTGACTTATGGCACTGGTTTTGCTTAATATACAATTAGTACTATGTTTAATACTGTGGTTACCTAGGAGGTGGTAACCGTCACACCGGTAAAAGCGCCGGATTCATTGTGTCTTAGCCCCAGGGATATAGTTTAAAGAATAATCTAAAAACTTGCCCCGGGGATAATAAGTGTAAAATAAATTAACACTTTATGCAGATGGGAGCTGGTAAAATTGGATGAAAAGTATCTCAGAGACTTGGATTTTGGACTGCAGGAGAAGGAATCGGTAGCTAAAAAGGGGGGTGCCCCCAAGTATCACGAAAGCAATGCCAAAAAGGGCAAAATGTTTGCCCGTGAACGTATTGAACTATTGCTGGATCCGGGTTCAATCACCGTGGAAGACGGCTTATACGCCAATAACCTGGTAGATGGGTTGCCGGCCGACGGGGTTGTTACCGTTGTGGGTAAAATGCATGGCCGCACAGTGTGTGTTATGGCCAACGATTCCACTGTAAAAGCCGGTTCCTGGGGTTGGCGCACTGTGGAGAAGATTATCCGCATCCAGGAAATCGCCATTAATATGAAGGTGCCTATGCTGTACCTGGTGGATTCCGCCGGTGCACGGATCACCGATCAGTTGGAGATGTTTCCGGGCCGCCGGGGGGCAGGGCGTATTTTTACCAATGAAATTAGAATGTCCGGCATGCTGCCGCAAATTTGCCTGCTGTTCGGTCCTTCAGCCGCTGGCGGGGCATATATTCCCGCTTTTTGCGATGTAGTATTTATGGTGGACGGCAACGCCAGCATGTACCTGGGTTCTCCCCGGATGGCGGAGATGGTTATTTTCGAAAAAACAAGCCTGGAGGCAATGGGCGGAGCCCAGATGCACTGCAGTGTCAGCGGCTGTGGTGATCTGCTGGCGACCACTGAAAAAGAGGCTATCGAAGCCTGCCGTCGCTACATCACCTATATGCCCCAAAACTGCACTGAAAAGGTACCCCCGGTCGAGCTTATACCGCCCAGGGACGGTCGCCCCATCGAGGATATTGTTCCGGTAGAAGAAAACAAACCCTTTGATATGTTCGAAGTTATTGAACAAATCATTGACCAGGACAGCTGGTTTGAAATTAAAAAATTGTTTGCCACCGAGCTGATTACCGGACTGGCCCGTATCGGCGGGCGCACCGTGGGCATACTGGCCAACCAATCTACCGCAAAGGGCGGAGTGCTATTTGTAGACTCAGCGGACAAGGCAGCCCGTTTTATGAACTTGTGCGACGCCTTTAACATCCCTTTGCTGTTCCTGATGGATGTGCCGGGGTTCATGATCGGTTCCGCAGTTGAGAGGCAGGGCATTATCCGGCACGGGGCCAAAATGCTTACGGCCATGTCCGGAGCCACAGTACCAAAAATATCGGTAGTGGTACGCAAAGCTTACGGCGCGGGCCTTTACGCCATGTGCGGCCCGGCTTTTGAACCTGACTGCTGCATGGCACTACCCACTGCCATGATTGCGGTTATGGGACCCCAGGCAGCGGTTAATGCGGTGTACGAGAATAAGATTATGGCCCTGCCCCTTGACGAAAGACCGGCTTTCGTGCAGCAAAAGCGCGAGGAGTATGTCAAAGACGTGGATATTTACCGGCTGGCCTCTGAACTGGTGGTAGACCATATTGTCACCGGTAACGAGCTGCGTGATGAATTAGTTAAGCGCTTTGCCCTGTATGAGTCCAAACAAGTGGCGTTGGTTGAACGCAAGCACCCTGTATACCCTGTATAAGCTTGTTTAATTTTTCCCGAGGCCGCTGGGGACGGTTCGAAATGGGTTCCCCCCCACCAAAGACCGCCTGCCGGTGACCCGGGATTTCTTAATATATTTGCAAAGTGTTTTTAATACCGGGAAGGATGTGATTTTAGGTGGATTACGAAACCATTAAACTGACCCGGGAAGGTCACATAGCCATTATGGCTTTTAACCGGCCCCAGGCCATGAACGCCCTCAGCACTCAATTGGCCCTGGATATACTGGCCGTGCTGGACGAAATGGAGCAGGACGATCAAATTTTTGCCGCGGTGCTTACCGGGGAAGGCGAAAGAGCTTTTTGCGTGGGAGCGGACTTGAAGGAAAGAAAAAACATGACAAAGGACGAAATGAGGAAGCAGCGGGCGCTTTTTGTGCGTGCCTTCACCGCCGTGGCGGAATTTTCCAAACCAATGGTGGCGGCGGTTAACGGATTTGCCCTTGGCGGGGGCACAGAATTTGCCTTGTGCTGTGATTTCATTATCGCCGCTGAAAAAGCAACCTTTGGACTGCCCGAGGTGGGGTTGGCTGTAATACCCGGCGGTGGTGGCACCCAGTTAATGCCCCGGGTCATCGGTCGTAACCTTGCCAAAGAACTAATCTTCACTGGCCGACGCATTACTGCCCGGGAAGCATACGACCTCGGCCTAGTCAACCACGTTGTACCTGATGAACAGCTAATGAGTAAGACCATGGAAATAATGCAGGAGATTACCAAGAACGGTCCCATTGCTCTGAGGCAGGCCAAACGAGCCATTAACTTGGGTGTGGAACTGGAACTGCATACCGCCCTGGCCCTGGAGGCAGAATGCCACCTGGTATGCCTGGGTACCGAGGATCGGGACGAGGGGCTATTGGCGTTTAACGAAAAGCGTAAGCCCGTTTATAAAGGTAAGTAATCATAATAATTTTAACAAAGGAGGAATGAGCATGTTCGAGCTAAAGTATCCAAAAAAGGTGAGACTCGGCGACATCACCGTAAGAGACGGTTTCCAGCACGAAGAAAAAACTATTCCCACCCAGGCTAAACTCTGGATTCTGGAAGAGCTGATCCTGGCCGGTTTCCGTGAAGTCGAAGTTACCAACCTGGGCAACCCCAAGGGTATGCCCCAATTCGCTGATGCCGATGAATTGTTCAGACTACTCTATAACTCCAAGCGGGTTAAAAATATTCTACCAGAGGTTGAACTCACTGCCATCACTATCCGAGAAAAGGCGGTTGACCGGGCCATTGAACTGAAAAAGAAGGGGTACGGCCCTACCCGGATACTGCAGATGGTTTCCACATCGCCCTCACATATGTACAAAAATTCCGGTCTGGATCACAAGGGCTACTGGAAAATGACCGAAGAAAGCATCAAGAAAGCACATGACGCTGGAATCAAAGTAAACGGCACCGTTAGTACCATTTGGGGCTGCCCCATTGAGGGCCCTACAGAGCTAAAAAAAGCAGTGGAGTTCACCAAGCATTACCTGGAGCTGGGCGCCGACGATATTGAACATGCCGACCACGACGGCTCCGCACCGCCCAACAAGGTTTACGAGTACTTCTCTATGATCCTGGACGCCATGCCGGATCCCAACCAGCACTTGGCCCACTTCCATGTTACCCGGGGCTGGGGCTTGGCCAACGTTTTGGCCGCGCTGCAGGCCGGCATTATCCGCTTTGAAAGCACCATCGGCGGCACAGGGGGCCAACCCGCCAATTTTGTTGACGGTACTCCCGTATCCGGCACCGGGGCATACTATTACCAGGATGCCAATATTGTAGGTCTGGTTTCCACTGAGGACATGGTGGTAATGATGGACGAAATGGGCATTGAAACCGGGGTAGATGTGGAACGGTTGCTGGAAATCGGTAACATGGTGGAGAAAATTTTAGGCCGCAGGCTGCGTAGTGAGTGCATCAAGACCGGGCGTATACCTAAAGGCCCGACAGGATTTTAGATATTTCGTCGAAACTTGTAATAAAATTAAAAAAAAGCGCGTCAGGAAAATCTGTTTCCGGCGCGCTTTTTTGATAAAATGGGTTTAAGCAAGACGGCGGTTTGCTAACGGGGTGATTAGGAAATGATTACCAGCAACATGCAACAAAACCAACTTGCAACACCTGGCACCAGGGTGATGATTCGCGAGGTGGGGCCTAGGGATGGGTTACAAAACGAAAAGCTGATATTACCGGCCCAGATTAAAATTGAGCTCATTAAACGGCTGGTGATCGCGGGTATCACTGCCATCGAAGCTACTTCCTTTGTGTCTCCCCGGGCCGTGCCACAACTCAGCGATGCCGAGGCGGTGCTGGAGGGAATGCATGAACTGGCCTCAGGAGTGATTTTAAGCGCCCTGGTGGGCAATGCAGCCGGCGTGCAGCGGGCGTTGGGCGTTAGGCAACCTGCGCTGCAGGAGATCGTGGTGGTGGTTTCGGCCAGCGAAGCCCACAACCAGGCCAATCTTAAACGTTCGGTGGCGGAATCGCTGAGCGGGTTGGATGAAATCTGCCGTCTGGCAGCGGGACGGTTTAAGGTACGGGGGGCGGTGGCTACTGCCTTTGGCTGCCCCAGTCAAGGTTGGATCAGTTCCGGTGACGTTTTTCGAGTTATAGACAGCATGATGGAGGCGGGCATTGAAGAGATTACCTTGGCGGATACGGCAGGAATGGGAAAACCGGAACAAGTGAAGCAGTTGGTTGGGGAAGTTCGGGAACGTTACCCCGGCGTAACCCTGGCGCTGCATCTGCACGATACCCGTGGACGGGGACTGGAAAATGCCCGGGCCGGTGTGATAGCTGGAGTTGCGGTTGTGGAAAGTTCGGTGGGCGGACTGGGCGGCTGCCCATTTTTACCTGGTGCCGTCGGTAATGTGTCTACCGGTAAACTGGTGGGTATGCTGCACGAGATGGGCGTGGAAACGGGCATCGACCTGCAGCGGCTATCGCAATGCGTATGGTTTCTGGAAGAGATTTTAGTCCGGCGGCTGGATGGTTAATTACCAGCAACTTGCAACAAAACCAACTTGCAACACCTGGCACTAGTTGTTTACCAGGTAGTACGTGTTGCGGGGGCGGCCCCGCTTGCTGGAAGAGCCGTATAAAACTTTGATGGCGGCGTTGCCGTTTTCTACCAAAAACTGCAGATATCTGTGAACCGTGGGGTAAGCCAGATTAACTTCCTGGCATATTTCGTCTATGGCCAGAGCGTCGGTCTTTTCTTTCAGGCAGTCAACGATTATTTTCAGAGTAGCGCTGTTGATGCCCTTATCCAGGAACAGTTCCTGCTGTTCTCTGGTCGCTTCTCGTTGCAATGCCCCAATTTTCAAATTTACATTGATGCGGCTGATTAAATCGGGAGCTTTGATAGGTTTAAGGGCGAAGTCTGTGGCACCCGCCGCAAGGAAAGCGTCGGCTATTTCCTGCCGCTCGTCTACGGTAAGCACTACCACCGGGGTAGTTGTATCTAGGCGGCGGATTTTTTTCACCGTGGCCAGGCCATCCATGCGGGGCATATGGTAATCTACCAGTACGATGTCCGGGCTATGCTTCATGAATTTCGCCAGCCCTTCCTCGCCGTTGCCTGCGCCAACTATCTGCCAGCCGGCTATGGCGCATATTTCCCCGATGGTATAGCGGATATCATCGTCATCGTCAATGATTAAAACCAACGTTTTTTCTTCGTTCATCCTTTTTCCCCCTGCAAAAAAATTTTGAACTTGGTTCCTTCGCCTGCTTGACTTTCCACAGCTATAATGCCTCCGTGGTCGTCAATGACATTTTTGACGAATGGCAATCCCAGGCCTGGCGTGTTCCTGGTGCTAAAACCAGTAACCCAAATCCGTGCCAAATTATCCGTGGCGATACCGGTACCGTTGTCAGCAATGTATATACAGACCGCTTGCGCATCCCGGCTGGCGCCGATATCGATACGCCCGTCCTTTTTCCCCCTAGTTGCTTCCATGGCGTTTTCCAGCAGGTTTATCATAGCCCGAGCCAGGCGTACCCTGTTTACCCTGACCAAAGGCAAGTCATCCGGGACATGAAACTCGATTTTCTGTTCCAGTTTTTCCGGCACCACCTGAGCCCGCACATAGTTAACCAGGTCGGGCACCGGGATTAGCCGCCGTGTTTTAGCGTACAGTATTTCCGAAATCATCTCATTCATGTTGCTAACCGACCGTTCAATACGCCTGAAATATTCGCCGTCCTTTTCTTCACGGGCATACTTCATCTGCATCAGGGAACTTAAACCGCCAATAGTCATCAGCGGGGTTTTTAGGTCGTGTACCAGGGAATGCATTTCTTGCAAAGACCGGGCCTGCACCGATTGCAGCCGGTATTTCTGCAGTTCTTCCTCCTGGGCCGTAGCAGCCTCCATATTTTTTAGCTGCTGATAGTGATTGTTAATCAACACCGAGGTGGTAATAGCCGTCAGCATCAGGGGGATAAAAAACGACATGCTGATGAAATTCATAACCGGCACCGAGTTTAAATAAACAGCAGCCAGCTTAATGCTTACCGCTATTTCGTCCCGGCCTGGTCCGAAGCGATCCAGGAACGGGCATAGGTCGAGCCAAAAACTGCCTAACAGCAGCTGCATGGTTACAGTTATCTTGTGTACCAACCGCAGCTTGCTGTGCTGCGGCTCGGCAGTGGATAACACAAATCCGGCCACCAGTAGGGGCACAAAAATATCGGGGGGGTGCCCCATCAGTCCGAACACCAGCGTGTATAGGGTTACAGCCGCGATTAGGTTGACCCAGAAACCGGCCAAAGAGCTGCCGTCTAAGCCGGCTCTGCTGATGATGAATTTCCCCAGGCTGAAGCTCCCCAACAGCAGAGGCAGGGCTCCTGCCGTTTTAACCAGGGAGTACATGATGGCGGCCAGGATGAGCCGGCTGCTGTTGGCGTATTCAATACTGGATTCTATGACGTCGGTGGTTAGAAAAAAAGCCGGGTTAATCAGGTACATTACCACCGCCGCTACAGCCAGCCATACCAGGCCGGTCGTAAGGTTTTCCCGTTGCTCTGCGGGCATCTTATTCACCTATCGGAATGCAGAATTAAGCGGCGCTTTTATGGAGCCTATATCCCTGGTCAGGGTTATAGGAATACCTTTTTTATCAGCGATGCGCCCAAAAATATTGTCATTATTCGCGTCATCCGCCACTAGAATGTAATTGGCCTGGGGGGCGAAACGACGGATCAGCGCATCGTCTTTTACGCCCCGGCGGTTTTGGCCGCCCAGATGTATTAAAACTACAGCGCCCGCCTTAAGCTGCGTGGCGGAGATGAGCCCCTGGATACGTTCCATTTCTTCCTCGCTAGTCAGTTCGGCTTTGCGTAACCCGGTGTCACTGTGACCCAGTACAAGCACCACGCTTTCATACCACTGAGTGACATCTTCGCCCCGCGCCGTATTGCGATAGGCGTGGGACACGTTCAGTTCCCTCATCATTCCAGCCACAATCAGCCCGTCGCTGCTTTGGCCGGCCGGAGTGACCAGTACCTTTTTTTTGGCTACCGGGTAGGGCAGATGGGGGTAGGTCCACGGTCGTAACCCCTGCTTGTCCGGCATTGCGTAAATAAAAGCTATGATTACAATAACTGTTACGACCGTTAGAATCTTACGCAATGGAGACGCCTCCGTATTTATACTAATGCACTGTTTTTTTTCGCGGTTCCAGTCCCAAAAACCTTCTTTAACGGGGTCAGGCCTTAACTAATTAACTAATTGGCACTTTTGGCAAATTAGTTAATTAGTTAAGGCCTGACCCCTAATAACTAAGTTTAAGAGTCTTTCAAACGCGGATCCAAGGCGTCGCGCAGACCGTCTCCCAGCAGGTTGAATCCCAATACTACCAGCAGTATGGCGGCACCCGGGAACATGATTACCCAGGGGGCAATTGACATTACTTCTTTACCCTGGTTTAGCATAATGCCCCATTCCGGATGAGGAGGCTGAGCTCCCAGACCTAAAAAACCCAGGCCTGCGGCATCTAGGATGGCGGTTCCTACGCCCAGGGTGGCTTGCACCACCAACGGAGCCATACAGTTTGGCAATACGTGCCGGAAAATGATCCGGAAGTTGCTGCAGCCGCTGACTTTGGCGGCGTCTATGTACTCCATTTCCTTTACGGACAGCACTACACCCCGGATTACCCGGGCATAAATTGGTATGCCCACCAACCCGATAGCAATCATGGCGTTGGTTAAACCCGGACCGAGCATGGCAGTAATAGCGATAGCCAGCAGGATGTACGGGAAGGCCATGACGATGTCGATGGCACGCATTACCACCAGATCAAGTTTGCCGCCATAATAACCCGAGACAGCGCCTAAAAAGGTGCCAAATATCAGCGATATGCCCACCGCAATAATGCCTATCTGAATGGAAATTCGGGTACCGTGGATAATGCGGCTCAGGATGTCCCGGCCGTGGGCATCGGTGCCGAATAGATGTTCAGACGACGGCGCCTGCAGCCGGTTGGGCAGGTCTTGGGTTATCGGGTCGTACGGTGCCAATAGCGGTGCCAGTAGCGCGGTAAACAACAGAATGCCTACAATTATTAGGCCTACCAGCGCCGTTTTGTGACGTAGCAGCCGTAAAAAACCCTCTACCCAGGGGCCCCTGCTGACGTATTCATTTAGCTTAACGGCTACTTCACCGGATGCCGTTGTGCCTTGCGGTGTCATTTCTAACCTCCTAGGTTTAGGTACTCAGAATTCGTAGTCAGAATTCAGAAGAAGGAATTTGTATGTCCCGGGAAATGCTTTCTACTCGGTTGCTTAGTTACATAAACCTTCCGCAAAATTCACTGTACCACGATTTTTCCATTCTGACTCCTGAGGTTTCTTAATCTAAGCGTATCCTGGGATCTACGTAGGTGTACAGGATGTCTACAATCAGGTTGATGGTTACAAACAGTAGTGCCACCATCAGGATGCCTCCCTGAACAATGGGAAAGTCCCTGGCCGAAATGGCAACGAACAGCCAGCGCCCTACCCCGGGCCAGGAGAATATCTCCTCGGTCATCACCGCGCCGCCCAGCAGGTAACCGAACTGCAGACCGATAACGGTAAGCACCGGCAGGAAGGCGTTTTTGAATGCGTGGCGGAAAATAACCAGCCGTCCCGGCAGGCCTTTGGCCCAGGCCGTGCGGATATAATCCTGCCCCAGAACTTCTAACATGCTGGAGCGGGTCACCCTGGCAATCATGGCCATGGGAATGGTGGACAGGGCCACGGCGGGCATAATGATATGGCTTAATGCATCTTTAAACGCCTTCCAGTTACCGGTAAGGAGGCTGTCCAAAATATAGAGGTTGGTTATTGTTTGCAGTTCAACACCCACGGTTAGCCGCCCCGAAGGCGGCAGCATATGCAGGTGCACCCCGAAGATCCAAATTAGCATCAACCCCAACCAGAAGACGGGGATGGATACACCGAATAATGCCAGTCCCATCGACAAGTTATCGAATATTGAGTAAGGTTTGACAGCCGAAACCACCCCCGCCAGACCGCCCAGCAAGACGGCTATGGTCAGGGCAAACAGGGTCAGTTCCAGAGTGGCTGGAAGCTTGTTGCCCATTTCTTCAAAAACCGGCATCTTGCTGCGCACCGAGCTGCCCAGATCCCCCTGTACCGCTTTTTCCACAAACCGGCCGTACTGGACGTAAAGCGGGTCGTTAAGGCCCAGGGTTTCCCGCAGTTCTACCAACTGCTTGGGCGTCGCCCTTTCGCCCAGCATCATCCGGGCCGGATCGCCGGGCACCAGGTGGATAAGCAGAAAGGATAATATGGAAACGCCGATAATCACCGGTATAATCATTAAAATACGTTTGATTATGTAACTTAACAAAATTGCCGTCCCCCTCAAAAATGGAGGTTTGGGCGGCGACACCTATTACGAGGCCGCCGCCCAAAGCACAACTAATACCGTTTTACTAAAACACTACTGCACGCTTACAGTGTTAACTTTCTCAATACCCGTGGGATGAGGCATGTAGCCCTTAACGTATTTCATTAGTACCAACGGGTCGGTTGAGTGGTCAAGGGGTACCCACGGGGCGTCCTCGTGGATAATCACTTGGGCTTGTTTGTACAGGTCGGACCGTTTATCCTGGTCCATTTCCCGCTGAGCTTTAATTAACAGGTCGTGCACCTGGTCGCTCTTGTAGAAAGCGTAGTTGTTGGAACTACCCTTGACGGCGTTGTCTTTGTCCAGCAGGGCGTAAATAAAGTTATCGGGGTCGCCGTTGTCGCCGGTCCAGCCTAACAGGATCATGTCGTGCTCGCCGTTTTCGGCTTTTTCAAGGTAAATGCCCCACTCGTAGCTGACGATTTCGGCTTCAATGCCTACGGCTGCCAGGTCGGCCTGGATGGCCTCTGCTACCTTCTGGCCCTGCGGCATGTAAGGCCTGGGAACGGGCATGGCCCACACGGTGGTCTTAAACCCGTCGGGATATCCGGCTTCTGCCAGCAGTGCTTTGGCTTGTTCCGGGTTGTACTCGTAAGGCACTATGTCATCATTGTAGCCCCACAGTGAAGGGGGTAGCGGGTTTTTGGCGGGCTTGGCCAGCCCGGCAAAGAAGGCGTCGATAATGGCTTGCTTGTTTATAGCCATGTTAATGGCTTGGCGAACCTGCTTGTTGCCCAGGGGCTCTTTCTCGGTGTTTAGGGCCAGGTAGCCAACGTTCATGCTGGGCCGTAAAATCATTTGGAACTGTTCGTTGGCCTTGGCGGCAGCCACGTCATCCGGGTTGACGCCGTCCATCATATCAATGGTACCGGCTTGTAGTTCCAGGAAGCGGGCCGAGTTGTCCGGGATGGAGCGGAAAACCAGGGTGTCGATTTTGGCTACTTCACCCCAATATTCTTCGTTCTTCACCAGGGTCACTTTGTCGTCCTGAATCCATTCCACGAACTTGAAGGGGCCGGTGCCCACAGGGTTTTTGAAGAAGTCGCTGCCGTATTCTTCCAATGCCGCCGGGCTGGCGATAGCAAAGGGGAACATAGCCAGGTTTTGGATGAACGGAGCGAATGGCTCTTTCAGGGAGAATTGCACCTGATAGTCGCCGGTTGCTTCAACTTTAGTTACAATGCTGTCCGGGGCGTAGCCGTTGAACATGTAGGACCAGTATTTGCATTCACCGTTGTTCAGCGGGTGATCTTTGTTCATCCAACGCTCGACGTTAATCACGACAGCTTCGGCGTTAAAGTCGGTACCGTCGTGGAACTTAACTCCTTCGCGCAGGTTGAATGTCCACACGGTGCCGTCCTCGGAAACTTCCCAGTCGGTGGCCAGGGCCGCCTGTACTGCGGTGTTGTCCGGCTCGTATTCTACCAGGGTATCAAAAACGTTGATGGTTACCTTACCGGATTCGCCGTCGGTGATCATCGATGGGTCAAGGCCCACAGAATCACCACCGCGGCCCCAGACTAAAATATTTTCCGCTTTGCCTGCTCCGGGCGTGCCTTCATTAGCGTTGTCACTGGAGCCGCCGCAGCCCGTTACCAGCATGGCTATTGCCATCAGGGCTACGGTGCAAAACAATATAAATCTCTTTTTCACCTTGATAAACCTCCTCCTAATTAATAAACCACACAAATAATATACCGCCTCATCGTTCTACCCCCCGGGTACCACCTCCTTTTTGCATTTTTTGTATTTACCTAAAATGACAGGCTACATGATGTCCCGAACCTGTATCTTTAAGCGGTGGTTCCTGTTCCCGGCATACCGGTGCATATTCGGGACAACGGGTGTGGAACCGACAGCCCGTCGGCGGGTTGATGGGGCTAGGCACGTCCCCGGTCAGGATGGTCCTTTCTTTACGCATATTGGGCCTAGGCACGGGTATGGCCGACAGCAGCGCCTGGGTATACGGATGCTGTGGGTTTGAGTACAGGCGGCGGTAATCCGTCAGCTCTACAATTTTGCCCAAATACATAACTGCTACCCGGTCACTGATATGCTTTACCACGCTGAGGTCGTGAGAGATAAAAATCAGGGTTAATTTGAAGTTTGACTGTAATTCTTCCAGCAGGTTAATTACCTGGGCCTGAATGGAAACATCCAGCGCCGACACCGGCTCATCGCAAATGATTAAAGAAGGGTTTACCGACAGCGCCCGGGCGATGCCGATACGCTGACGCTGCCCACCGCTAAACTCATGCGGGTACCTGGTGGCGTGTGAACTGCTCATGCCCACAGTTTCCAAAAGCGTGTGTACCTTGTCGCGCAGCTCCTTACCTGAGGCCAACCCATTAACCAAAGGCGGTTCGGCGATAATATCGCCCACCGTCATGCGCGGGTTCAGGGAAGCGTAAGGATCCTGAAACACCATCTGCATCTGCTTGCGCAAGGGGCGCAGGCCCGACTCACCCAGATGCGTAATATCCTGGCCCTTGAAGATCACCCGCCCGAGCGTAGGTTCCAAAAGGCGCACAATCAGCCGGCCGGTGGTGGACTTGCCGCAGCCGCTTTCGCCCACCAGACCAAGGATTTCGCCCTCCTGAACATCCAGAGAGATCCCATCTACCGCCTTCACCTGGGCCGATACCCGGGGGAAGATGCCTTTCTGGATGGGAAAGTATTTGGTCAGATTATCTACTTTCAGTAGTGGTTCCACCGTGGGCACCTCCGGGAAATTTATTGGCTGATTACGCATTGGCAAAAAGGTGGCAGGCCACAGTATGGCCTGGCTTAACCTGCAAAGCGGGTGGTTTAAAGGTGCGGCATTGGTCATTGGCCTGCTGGCAGCGAGCGGCAAAATTGCAGCCTAGGGGCAGGTTTTTGAGGTCGGGCGGCACACCGTCAATAGGGGTTAGCTTGACCTTTTCATCGGTGTCCAGGTTCGGCATTGAAGTTAGCAATCCGCGTGTATACGGGTGACAGGGATTGTTAAAGATGTCCTCCACGCTACCCTGTTCCGCAGGTTCCCCGGCGTACATTACCAGTACTTTACGGCAAAGCTCAGCCACCACACCTAAGTCGTGGGTAATCATGATGATAGCGGTACCGGTTTTTTCCTGCAGCTTTTGCATTAGGTCCAATATCTGCGCCTGGATGGTTACGTCCAAGGCAGTGGTTGGTTCGTCGGCGATTAAAAGGCTGGGGTTACAGGCTAGGGCCATAGCAATCATCGCCCGTTGGCGCATGCCGCCGCTGAGTTGATGGGGGTAATTCCGGGCCCGTTTCTCCGGTTCGGGGATGCCCACCTGCTGCAGCATCTCCACGGCCCGCTGCATAGCCTCTTTCTTAGTTTTGCGGCGATGGATAAACAGCACTTCGGCGATCTGAAAACCTACGGTAAGCACCGGGTTAAGCGAGGTCATAGGATCTTGGAAGATCATTGAAATCTGGTTGCCCCTGATATTGCGCATATCTGTTTCAGGCATGGTTACCAGATCGATGCCCTTGTATAAAATGGAACCGCCTACGATTCTTCCCGGCGGATTAGGAATAAGGCGCATCACCGACATGGCCGTAATGGTTTTGCCGGAGCCGGATTCACCCACTATACCCATAGTCTCACGTTCACCCAGAGTAAAACTGACCCCGTTGACGGCCTTGGCCACTCCGGAGCGGGTAAAAAAGTGTGTTTGCAGGTCTTTAATTTCCAAAAGCTGAGGGTTCATCGGACGTCCTCCTGCTGGCTTGTTAGGCAATTAAGAAAAAATTTTGAAAATAACACTATTTAATTAGCCAAACAAGGGTGCCAATCCTATTTTTTATTTTTTTTATCTCCGGGAAACACAAAAAAATCCTGGAACATTAAAAACTTGTCTTTATCCAGTAGAACCATAGGATGAATTAAATTAAACATGTTTAATACTGTTGGATAACGAAAAATTTAAGTCGTATTTTTGCCCTGCCCGAAGCCGATAATAAATATAATTGAGAGTTAGGAAAAGAAACAAAGAGAAATAATAAAACGGAGGGATGCGTCGTGGCCAAGTTCCTTTCCGATCAAACCAAATTCGAATTTGCCCAGGAACTGGGGGTGGCCGACCAGGTAACCCAGGGAGGCAGTCTCTACTTCGGGCATGTTAGTTCAAAAAACTGCGGCAATTTTGTAAAACTGGCCATCAGTAAAGCTGAACAATCAATGGTCTAGATTGAAGCATTTTGAAACGGAGTGACTATATCAGTGGCCTCCCGAAGGGCGGCCTTTTTTTTGGTTAAGCTCACATCAGGCGTATGATTTTTTTTTAGTTTGTAAAATTTACTATAGACGTGGCATGCCGGGTTTTGTACAATGAAGACAAGCGGTCTACCAAAGACCGGAGGGTATACCCTTTAATAATAATATTGTGGGAGAGGGAGGCAAAAAGTTATGTTCGTGGTACAAATCGATGCGGACAAATGTGAAGGTTGCGGCGAATGCACAGAATCCTGCCCGGCTGATATCCTTGGCATGGAAGGCGATAAGGCTGTTATTACCGGTGACCCCACCGAGTGCCTGGGTTGCGAAACCTGTGTTAGCGTGTGCCCCAATGAAGCCATTACATTAACCGAACAGTAAGACAATCAACTAGCAAAAATTCACAAAAACCCACAAAAACCCATGTCCGTCGGGATATGGGTTTTTGTTTTTTTGTGTTCCGCAACCCTCACTAAATGATGTCAAGAAGCGACATTATAAATCGTTGTTGCCGAAGCAGAATATGCTTTATCATAATTCTGTGGAGGTGGACTTATTGTACTACATCGCAGGGATAACCGAAGATGGTTCGGAAAAAGCTTGTGACTTCGGTTTTGACATGATTGAGCGTATTTTACTGGACGACGTTTTAACCAGGCTGCCCGGGCAGATGACCGGCAAAATTGTGAAAGCCAAAAGGTTTTCATATTTTGGTGTTAAACCAGAACCACCGGTGGAACAGCTATTAGGGATGACTTCCAGGCGTCTCAGTGCCGAGTGCAATATCAATGTAAGCAGAGAAAACTGCCTGGCAACTGTTCTAAACATGGAAGACCTTATGGCGGTGTTAAAACGTGGATTGATTAAGGTGCTAAACACCAGCCGCTGGCAATGCGAACCGAGTTTTGCACAGCCCAATTTGTTCAGTGACATTGTTGTTTTCAGCCCCATGTTTTTGTACGAGATGTTGGGCCGGGAAAAGTACGGAGTTTGGAATCACGATGATGATCGAACCCGCGCATTACGGGTATTATATAAATTTATAAATTTCCTTTATGAAAGCGATGATCTGCGATACATTATACTTTACAATGAGCTGATGTGCCCCCACTGGGAAGCATCTGGGGAAATACACTTTGACAACCGGGGTGAACTGGTACATTTCAACTATTTTGGTCCGGGTAACGGGCAACTTTATAAGTATCATCCCCAAGTGGAAGCCTGGGAACGCAGGTAACCGGCAGGATTTGCCTCATACGCTGTAGAAAAGTTTATTCTGAAACAACCCAACAGAATTGGAAACAGGGGGCAAATGGAACATGGACAGACTATGGGCGCCGTGGCGCAGCGTATATATAGGCAAGGATCACGGTTCCGGCTGTATTTTTTGCAACAAGCTGGAAGCCGGCGAGGAAAAAGACAGCGAAAACCACGTGCTTTACCGGGGAGACAAAGTATTCGTCATCCTCAATATTTACCCCTACAACAACGGACACCTGCTGGTAGCTCCCAAACGGCACGTGGGTGACATTGAAGAATTGGACGAAGGTGAAATGCAGGAGCTATTCGCTGTCACCAGCAAAATGGTAGGCCTGCACCGCAAGGCGTTTAACCCCCACGGATTCAACGTGGGTATCAATCTGGGTAAAGTGGCCGGCGCCGGGATACCCGGCCACTTGCACATTCATATCGTCCCTCGCTGGGAGGGCGATAACAATTTCATGTCTGTACTAGGCGACGTGCGGGTAATTTCCGAAGCATTGGATCACACCTTTGACAAACTGAAAGAAGCAATGATGGGCGACTGACCTGATGCCTGAAGATTGCCATAACCATGGCATCAATTTGGTTAAATATAGCCCTTGCTATTAATACGGCAAGGGTTTATTATTTTATGGTATAATTCTTAGCTGGTACCTTTTTGCTTTCTTAAATTTTAAATAGTCCGGCCTGAATAAAACTGTTATCTGCGGGTAACATTAGACAGGTAATTTTAATTGCTAACCTTCTACCCGGATTTCATTTCCAGCTTATACTTCCTTGACTTAGCCCGGTGCATATGGTAATATACTTGTTGTGCCGGTTAGACCGGCTGACTAATATGGTGGGTGTAGCTCAGGCGGTTAGAGTACCAGATTGTGGCTCTGGGGGCCGTGGGTTCGAGTCCCATCACCCACCCCATCAAATTAATACTGGGGCGTAGCCAAGTGGTAAGGCAGCGGGCTTTGGTCCCGCCACTCGGTGGTTCGAATCCATCCGCCCCAGCCAGATTCAAATTTTGCGGCCGCCTGATAGTGGCCGCATTCAAGACCCATTAGCTCAGTTGGTAGAGCATCTGACTTTTAATCAGGGTGTCCCGCGTTCGAGTCGCGGATGGGTCACCAGAAAACCCCGTGGTTTTATACCACGGGGTTTTTGTGTGTATTAGTTGTTTAAAAAATAATTTATTAAGGCAAAGACGTGCATTTCGGGAGAACCCGATAAGCACGCCTTTCTTTTTTGGTATAATAGTAACTAATACTAAATGTTACTAAATAAATTTAATTAAGGAGAGATACATTCTTTGGAACCACATACCAGCATAATCGACATTGTGGCCCGGGAAGCGGAAATACCCCTGGAAAAGGTTGCCAACACAGTGCATTTGCTAGATGAAAAAAACACCGTTCCCTTTATTGCCCGTTACCGTAAAGAGGTCACCGGTGAACTGGATGAGGTGCAGATACGTCAGATTGAAGAGTTAATCAAGTATCACCGGAACCTGGAACAGCGAAAAACAGAGGTCATCCGGTTGATTGAAGAGCAGGGCAAAATGACCGAGGAGTTACGTGCGCGCATCATGAGCGCTGTTAAACCAACCGAGGTGGATGATCTGTACCGGCCTTACCGGCAAAAACGTAAAACCAGGGCGGGAGTGGCCCGGGAAAAGGGTCTGGCGCCATTGGCGGACTATCTGCTTTCTTTTCCGCGTACCGGCAGTCTAGAGGCCGAAGCCCAGGCTTATTTGTCCGAAACTGTGACTTCGGTGGATGCGGCTTTACAGGGGTCCATGGACATTGTGGCCGAAGTGGCGGCCGATGACCCTGATGTACGCAGTTGGATCCGTAATTACACCAGACGTCAAGGCAATTTGGTAGCCCGGGCAAAGGATGAGCAGGCAGAATCGGTCTACCGGATGTATTATGACTACAAGGAACCGTTACGCACAGTGGTTCCGCACCGGGTGTTGGCCATCAACCGGGGTGAACGGGAGGAATACTTAAGGGTAGCGGTTGATGTTGACCAGACAGCAATCCTGGCCTGGTTATTCCGGCGTTTTGTCAAAGATGGTGCGGTAACTACGGAACTGGTGCAGATAGCGGTAACCGATGCCTATAAAAGGCTTGTGGCCCCGGCAGTGGAACGTGATCTCCGTAATGAACTGACCGAGAAGGCGGAAGAGCAGGCTGTTAATGTATTTGCACGCAACCTGCGCAGCCTGCTGCTGCAGCCCCCGGTGTCCGGTAAAGTAGTATTAGGTGTTGATCCGGCCTACCGTACGGGGTGTAAGTGGGCGGTGGTCAACGAGACGGGTAAGCTTATGGAAACCGGGGTGGTTTATCCCACGCCGCCGCAGAAAAAGGTCAAGGCGGCGGAAACTGAATTTAGGCGTTTGGTGAGCCAATACGGGGTGCAGGTAATCGCCATCGGCAACGGCACGGCGTCCCGGGAAACCGAGCAGTTTGTGGCCGGTTTTATTAAGGAACAGAATGTTCCCGAACTGGCTTATACCATTGTCAGTGAGGCCGGAGCCAGTGTTTATTCGGCTTCCCAGTTGGCGGCCAAAGAATTTCCCAACCTGGACGTATCTGAACGCAGCGCGGTATCCATAGCCCGCCGCTTGGAAGATCCCCTGGCCGAACTGGTTAAGATTGAACCCCGGGCTGTGGGTGTGGGCCAGTACCAGCATGATGTGGCACCCAAAAGACTTGATGAAAGCCTGGCCAAAGTGGTAGAGTCGGCGGTTAATTACGTGGGCGTGGATGTGAATACCGCTTCGTCACCCTTACTCAGGTATGTGGCCGGCATTAATGCCACAGTGGCCGAGAATGTGGTTAACCACAGAGAGCAAATAGGGCGGTTTAAAAATCGCCGCCAGTTGGCCAAAGTGCCGCGCATGGGCCCGAAAACCTTGGAACAGTGTGTTGGCTTTTTGCGCATCAGCGGGGGAGAAAACCAATTGGATGCTACGCCGATTCACCCGGAATCATACGACTTAACCGATAAACTGCTGAAGTTAATTGGGGCCGGGCCGGACATGATTGGCCGACCCGCCTTACGAAGCAAACTGGCGCGTTTAAGTATCGAAGAAATTGCGACCACCCTTGGCGCAGGGGTGCCGACCCTTCGGGATATTGTCGACAACCTAGCCCGGCCCGGGCGTGACCCCCGGGAAGAATTGCCGCCACCCCTCTTTCGCACTGATGTACTCAGCATTAAAGACCTCGAGCCCGGGATGGTTTTAAAGGGCACGGTCAGCAACGTAGTTGATTTTGGCGCTTTTGTGGATATTGGCGTTAAAAATGACGGCCTGGTGCATATTTCGGAGCTAGCCGGTAATTATGTGCGCCACCCGCTGGATGTGCTATCCGTTGGTGATGTGGTAACTGTGCGGGTTTTGGCGGTAGATATAGAGCGCAGCCGGGTTTCCTTGTCCATGAAATGATTCAACAAATACCCGGAATAATAATATTAACCCCGGGGACCTTATGTTATTGGTGGCCCCGGGGGTTTATTAGTTAATAAATGAGCCCGTTTTACAAAGTTAGTAACACAAGCTAAATATTAACTGTTATAATTTATCTATTGACGCAGTTTAAAGTGAACAGGTAATTCCACTTGGAGGCGTGTTTTAGCTCATCGGTATAAATCTCCGTAATTATATTTCGATAGGGTAAAAATTCAAAACCAAACAATATCCTGCGGTATCTTTCTACAGCGGCAAGTTCGCCAAAGAGTGCCCTGGAAATACCATCACAATAGTTTAATGGCCTTTCAAATGGTGTATCAGGTGCATCAGGTATATCTTTGCCTGTAACCTCCCAGTATAATTGCCTAAATAGCCGGCCATGCTTTCTTTCATCGTCTCTAATTGAAACGATTATTTCTCTTTGATTGGGAGGTGCCACAGATAACAAATAGTCGTAGAATAACTCGTCCTCTCTTTCATCTCTAACGGATTCTACGATTAAGCTTAAAGCTTCCGGTAAGGCATAAACGGATACATATTGGTGGGTTGGATAATACTTGTATACGGTGTACGGGTAACCCGGGTACGGTGTCTGATAAACGGGAGCCGAGCCGCTTGGCGGATAATAGCCGTCTGCTGCGTTGGCTTTAACAGTTACCTTTTCTTTTGGCATCGTGTCTTTATTATTCTCAGCCATCGGATAACACTCCTTTAGTATTGATGTCTATAATATGGAAATACAGGTAGGAGTGTTCCAAATATGGCTATTACATAAAAATATAATAACTAACGAACAGGGGAATTAGTTCATGGAAACAGCTGGGGAGCAAATTCAGCCTACCCGAGGTAGTGGTTTACATTACGGTTGGGTTATATTAATGATGGGTATCATGGTGGTGGGCGGGGCGCTGGGCCTGGCCCGGTTCGGGTTTGGGATGATCTTGCCCACCATGCAGCAGGATTTGGGTCTTAGCCACGAGCAGACGGGATTCATTGCCTCGGCCAACATGTTTGGCTATTTTATCAGCGCGCTGGGAGCAGGACTGTTAGCCAGCCGGTTCGGCCCCCGGGTAATCATAGTTATAGGTCTGCTGTGGGTGGGTCTGACCATGGCCGCAACCGGCTTGGCAAATGGTATGTATTCCGCCGCACTGGTTCGCTTCCTCACCGGGGTGGGCAGCGCGGGTGCCAACGTGGCCATAATGGGACTGGCGGCGGCCTGGTTTACTACCCGGCGCCGGGGGATGGCCATGGGCTTTTTAGTAGGCGGCTCAGGCCTGGGCATCGCCATTACCGGCTGGACGGTACCTCTGATAAACGGCATATACCTGGATGCCGGCTGGCGATACAACTGGTTTTTGCTGGGTGCCATCGCGGTGGTGATAGCAGTTTTGGCAGCGTTTGTGCTGCGTAATAACCCGGCGGAAAAGAAACTGGCTCCCATTGGTGAAACTTCGGACACCTTTACGGCAGGCGGACGGGTGAAAGAGTCCTCCGCTACGGGCATAAAGGATATTATAAGCATTAAAGGTGTATTCCCGCTGGCCGCCATGTATTTTTGTTTTGGTTTTTCGTATATTATTACCGCCACTTATATGGTTACTTTTTTGGTGGCAGAACTAGGCTGCTCTCAAGAACTGGCCGGGCAAATTTGGGGCATTTCCGGCATGCTGGGCATCGGCAGCGGATTAGTGTGGGGCATGCTTTCAGACCGGCTGGGGCGCCGCTCCATGCTGGTGACGATTTTTTTAATCCAGGCCGGTTGTTACCTGCTGCTGCAAGCCCGTTTTACAGACGGATTTTTGCTTTGGCTGCCGGCCATTCTATTCGGGCTGACAGCCTGGAGTATTCCCGGGTTGGCTGCTTCCTGCTGTGGGGATCTCAGCGACGCCAAACGTGCTCCGGCGGTGCTGGGGTTTATCACCTTTGTGTTCGGACTGGGTCAGGTGCTGGGGCCGGCTTCGGCCGGGTACATTAAAGAATTTACCGGTTCGTTTGCCTGGGCCTTTGTGCTGGCGGCGGTGGTGGCGGTATCGGGAGCGCTGTTTAGCAGCCGATTGGTAATTCCCAGTTGGCGGGATGGACGTTAGCACTATAAACCGCTCATAAAAAAGGCCTCAGGTTTGTATATACCCTGAGGCCTTTTAATTAGTAGTTTACGTTCTTTATTTAAAAAATTTTGGCTTTTTATTTTTTTTCATCGGCCAGACGCTGCACCATTTTCTTTAAATCCTGTAATAAGTCCTCAAGCTCATCTAGCCTCTGGACGGTCTTACTTGGGCTGCAATTTCCAAATTGGGCGCATTCTGCACAGGGGTCAATATAGGCCAGTGGGCATTGACTCATAAATTTTTCTCCTTTCATCACCTAAAATCAATTGAGTTTGTTTAATTAACTAAATTATAGCTTGTGACAAGGTTTTTTATTTTATACTACACCCTGGGCCATCATGGCATTGGCCACTTTTAAGAACCCGGCAATGTTGGCCCCTTTCGCCAGGTTACCTTCACAGCCGTATTCCCAGGCTGCCCGGCTGGTTTGTTGATATATACTGGTCATGATGTCTTTTAATTTGGCGTCCACTTCATCGAATGTCCAATTGCACCGCATACTGTTTTGAGACATTTCCAGGAGTGAAGTAGCCACTCCACCGGCGTTGGAGGCCTTGGCGGGGGCATAAAGAATATTGTTGTCCTGGAATACTTTTATAGCCTCGGGTGTACTGGGCATATTGGCGCCCTCGGCGATTGCTATCACTCCATTGGCCACCAGTTTCAAGGCTGATTCCTCATCAAGTTCGTTTTGCGTCGCGCAGGGAAGGGCAATATCACACTTAATTGACCAGATTCCTTGAGAGTCTTCGAAATACTGATACGAAGGATGACAGCTAACGCAGGAACGGATTCTTTTGCGCTCAATCTCTTTAGTCTGTTTAACAGTATCCAGGTCAATTCCCCGGGGATCGTAAATATAGCCGTTGGAATCACTCATGGCTACTACCGTGGCCCCTAGTTGCTGAACCTTCTCGGCCGCGTAGATGGCCACGTTTCCGGAACCGGAAATAACCACGGTCTTGCCGGCCAGGGTTTGTCTTTTGGCCTTAAGCATTTCTTCAAGAAAATATACTAAACCGTAACCGGTAGCCTCGGTTCTGGTCAAGCTCCCGCCATAGGTCAGCCCCTTACCGGTAAGAACTCCGTTGTACAGGCCGGTTAACCTTTTGTACTGGCCGTACAGGTAACCTATTTCCCGGGCGCCAACTCCTATATCACCGGCCGGGACATCAACATCTGCCCCGATGTGCCGGTATAGCTCGGTCATAAAACTCTGACAGAAACGCATGACCTCACCGTTTGATTTCCCTTTGGGATCGAAGTCGCTGCCACCTTTGCCCCCGCCGATGGGCAGGCCGGTCAAGGCGTTTTTAAGTATTTGTTCAAACCCGAGGAATTTAATAATGCCCAGGTTTACCGAAGGGTGAAAGCGCATTCCGCCCTTGTAAGGACCGATGGCACTGTTAAACTGTACCCGAAAGCCCCGGTTAACCTGTACTTGGCCCTGGTCGTCAACCCATGGTACCCGGAAAATGATTTGCCGTTCCGGTTCTACTAATCTGTTTAAGATACCCGCTTCTACAAATTCAGGGTGTTTTTCGATGGCTGGCTCCAAAGATTCAAGCACTTCCTGCACTGCCTGGTGGAACAATGGTTCGCCGGGATTTCTTTTAGTTACCTGTTCCATAATTTCTGTCATAAGCTCTTGTGACTCCACTGATCTTCCTCCTTTGATTTTAACTGTCCTCTTTTTTTATTCTTTCTCTAACCCCATCATCTCTGTTATTAAGGCAAGAGAGCGTTTAAGAGATGGAGAGGTATTCTTTTAGCTCCCAGGGGTGTACAAAAGCCTGGAAACGTTCCCATTCCTCACCCTTTACCCGGGCGAACATGCGGTATATATACTCACCCAGTGTGGCCCTGGCTAACTGGTCAGAGGCAAGCTCTCGCAGAGCCTCCTCCAGTGTACGTGGCAAAGAATCAACCCGAACCCCAAAACGCCGGTTATCGTTTGGATGAAAAGTATTTTCGGTCAGCGGCGGTGGTTGTGAGAGCTGCTTTTTAATACCGTCTAAGCCCGCTTTTAAGATTACGGCCAGGGCCAGGTAGGGGTTACAAGCCGGGTCAGGGTTCCTTATTTCCACCCGGGAAACTTGTCCACCGTCCATAACCAACCGCAGCACTGAATTGCGGCTGTCTTTAGACCAGGCCACATACATGGGTGTTAAATCCCCGTGCACCAGCCGTTTGTAAGAGTTAATCAGTGGGTTGGTTATGGCTGTATTGGCCCGGGTATGGGTCAGGACACCACCGATAAAATGCCCAATCTTCTGGTTAAGTTTCAACGGCTGTTCGGTATTGTTAAGGGTGTCAAATTCGCGTTGAAGGAATAGATGCAAATGCAGCGCCGACCCCGGCATGCCATTTAGCGGTTTGGGCATCAACGAAGCGTGCAAGCCGTGCCGTTGGGCAATAGTGCGCACGATGAACTTGAAGGTTACCAACTTGTCTGCGATAGCCAAGGCGTTATCCGGCTTTAAGGTAATTTTGTGCTGGCCCGGGCCTATCTCGTGGTGGCTAAAACCAATGTCTAGCCCCGTTTCTTCCAGGGTTAGTACCATGTCCCGCCGGACGTTTTCGCCCAGGTCATACGGGGTTAAATCGCAAAAACCAGCATTGTCATGGGTATTGGTGGTGGGGTCGCCTTTGTTGTCAGTATGAAAAAGATAAAATTCTACTTCTGCACCCACCTGAAGTTCAAAGTTCATCTGAGCGGCTTCATCCAACACCTGCTGCAAGATGCTGCGTGAACATCCCGGGTAAGGCGTCCCGTTGGGATTGGCTACATTACAAATGAAGCGAGCTACGGCCCCCTCCCTGGGCCGCCAGGGGAAGACCACAAATGTGGATAAATCCGGGAGAAGGATAATATCCTGCTCCCGGTGGTTGATCACTCCGTCCACTACTGAGCTGTCGAAGGAAACCCGGCCTTCAAGGGCCTGATCCAATTCATCTGAAGTCACAGCGATATTTTTTAACACCCCGAATGTGTCGGTGAACTGCAGGCGCAGGAATTTTACTCGCTCTTCACTGGCCTTTTCCAGAACGTCTTGTCGGGTAAACATGCTAGAGCCTCCCAAAAAAATAAAAAGTCTTGGTAATGTTTAGCGTGTTCGATATTTATCATATTAGTTAATAATTTTAGTTGATTGATAGTAAATAAGTCATAATAAAGCACCCCTTAAACATAAAAATTTCATAAAATTATAAAAAGTATAAAAAAGTAAAAAAATAGGGGACAGGCTACTTTTTCAAAAAAACGAAAAAGTAGCCTGTCCCCATTTTTAGTTAATTGCCCTATAACACTATTCGGTTGTCAGTTGGTAACCGATTCCATGCTTGCCAAGAATGTATTTAGGGTTAGCCGGGTCATCTTCAATTTTTTTACGTAAACTACTGATATAGTTTCTCAGGTAGTGTAACTCGTTACGATATTCAAGTCCCCATACCCAGGTCAACAGATCCTCGTGGGTAATTATCTTACCTGCATTGCTGCCCAAGTGATACAAGACTTCGTATTCCGTAGCCGTGAGCTTAACTTCCTTGCCCTCGACAAATACTCGCCTTTGGGCAAAATTAATGACCAAATCCCCGGCTGTATAAGTAGGACACTTTGGCGATTCTCCTGCTTGATAAGTTCTTCTGAGCACCGCCTTGATGCGACGTAATAATTCCTCAACGCTAAAAGGTTTAGTTAAATAATCATCGGCCCCTACGTCAAAACCACGTATCCGATCCTGTTCGCGGGCCCGTCCCGTTAGCATAATCACAGGGATATCGGAGAATTCACGTATTCTTTTACACACCTCAAACCCATTCAACTGACCGGGAAGCATGATATCCAAAATCAACAAATCATAGTCGGAGGCTTCTATTAATTCGATAGCAGTTTTCCCGTCGGTGGCCGTTGCCACCTCGTATCCGCTGGCCAACAAGTTAACTTTAACCAATCGCAACAGGCGGGGTTCATCGTCCACTATTAATATCGTTTTATGTTTCATCCATAGCCCCCTAGTCTCCCAGCGGGTGGCAGTTTAATTCCGTTTTGGCTGGTTGTGGACTCATCGGTAGCGTGAAGTAAAAAGTTGTCCCCTGTTGCAATTCACTCTTAGCCCAGATTCTCCCACCATGGCTGAACAATATTTGACGGGCTAAAGGCAAACCAAGCCCCATTCCTTTCTGATGCTCCTTGGTGCCATTATTGACCCGAAAAAACTTTTCAAACAACTGGTTTAAATGCTCGTCGCCAATACCAATCCCCTCATCGGCTACCGAAATAACTATTTCCTCATCATTAAACTCTCCGTTTATCACAATAGGGGTGTTATCCAGGGAATATTTGACCGCATTATCTACCAGGTTGCGCAGCACCTGCTCAATCCTAATGGGGTCTGCTTCCACAAGAGGAAAACCCGGAGGGAAAAATACCGAAAATTGATTATTTTTACTGCGATATGAAGGATCCTTGAGTACTTTATTTACTATTTGGGGCAGTAAAACCGCCTCTTTTTTAAGCTCAATTGCACCTTTCCAGCTAAAGGTGGAAGAATCCAACAGGTTATTGATGAGCACCTCAATGTGGTCTGTCTCTTCAACAATAATATTTAAGAATTCTTTTTGCGCATCAGGAGCCCAGGTTACGTCTTCTCGCAGCAAGGTGGTGACGTAGCCTTTAATACAGGCCAGCGGTGTTCTTAAATCATGGGACAAACCGGCCAGCATCTCCGACCAAATTTGCGCCATGTCTTCAGAGGGCAGGAAATATGAGGCGGCTTTACCAGCGCGTTGACCGGTTTCCAGGCTGCATTCGATTACATGGGTTGTCGCTTTAAGTATTTCTGTAACTGGAAAAGAATTCAGCAACAGCCCTTCTCCGCAAGCCATCAAGAAGCCTTTCTTGCCGGCCATAGGGAAGCAGGTTACCTCCTGGCCCGGTTTGTCGCACCTTTCTAACACCCTTTGACGGACGGGGCAATCAAAAACATGGCATGGTACATTATTGTTTTCCAACGCTTCCTGTTGAGAGCACCAGAGAACATCAACGCCGATTTCCGTAGTATCCGAATTACTGTTTTTTTCTTGACTGTTAAAATGAACTATACACTGCTGGGCTACTGTAATTCCTACTGCGCATACGTTAAGCCCCAAGGTTCCTACGAGCCAGCCCGGAACCCAGTTGAAATTACCCTGTTCTTGTAATAATTTACCGGCAAAATAAAGCATATTAATATCAATTGGGTAATTAATTTTTGAATGGTTTTTTTGATTCATATAGTTATCTCCTCTTACTCAGGCCTGAATAGCCTGCCTTAAAAATTTGATTAATATTTTAATTCGTTAATTTAGCGCTAAATCCTTTACCTTTTTGGTCATTGGCCTGACCCTTAGGAGATAAAAGGGGACAGGCCCATTTCATTTTGTGAATGGTACCTGTCCCTTTTTTTTGTCTTTGTGATAGATTAATATAATTGTATGTTATTTTTTACGCATGCGGATAGATTTTGGTGTTACTTCTACAAGCTCATCGTCGGCGATGAATTCCATACATTGTTCCAGACTCATGGCCCGGGGCGGAGTCAATTTAACGGATATGTCGGAGGTGGAACTGCGCACGTTGGACATCTGTTTCTTTTTGCATACGTTAATAGGCAGGTCACCGGGACGGGCATGCTCGCCTACCACCATGCCCTTGTATACCGGTACGCCTGGGCCCAAGAACAGTTCGCCCCGTTCTTGGGCATTTTCCAGCCCGTAGCTGGTGGTAGTACTGGTCTCAAAGGCCACCAGCGAGCCCCGGTTGCGGGTCTGGATTTCACCCTGGTAGGGGGCGTAATGGTGAAACGAATGATGCAATACGCCCATGCCTTTAGTGTCGGTCATGAATTCAGAACGGAAGCCGAACAATCCCCGGGTGGGCACATGGTATTCCAAACGCACTTGGCCGTCGCCCTTATGGGTCATGTTAATCAACTCGCTTTTTCTGGGGCCCAGCCGTTCCATCACCACACCCACGTAATCTTCCGGCACTTCGATAAGCAATTCTTCCACCGGTTCGCACCTAACTCCGTCAATTTCCCGCTCTACCACCTGGGGCCGGGAAACCTCAAATTCGTAATCCTCGCGCCGCATGGTTTCAATTAATATTGACAGGTGCAGTTCGCCTCGCCCAGATACCATGAAGGTATCCGGGGAAGCGGTTCCTTGTACCCGCAGGCTGACATCGGACTCCAGTTCCCGGTACAGCCGCTCACCCAGTTTCCGTGAGGTAACATGGGAGCCTTCCAGCCCGGCAAAGGGGCTCTTATTTACATGCATGGATACAGCTACGGTGGGTTCGTCAATACGGACAAAATCCAGGGGCACCGGGTGTTCCGGATCTGCTACCGTGTTGCCTACGTTAATGTCTTCCAGCCCGGTCACCACCACAAGTTCACCGGCGCCGGCTTCTTCGGCTAGTACTTTTTTTAATCCGTTAAACACGTAAATGCCCGAAGGCCGGCGGCGCTTGATCACTCCACCGGGTGCAATAACCGCCACTTCATCCTTGGCCCTGATAACACCGTTATGGATTCTCCCGATGGCTTGTCGGCCCACATAAGTGTCGTAGTCGATTAGGGTGACGCCCATTTGCAGCGGGGCGTTGGGGTCTCCGCCGGCGGCGGGGATGTTATCTACAATCATTTGAAAGAGTGGTTTCAGGTCGGTACCCGGCACCTCGGGATCCGTGGTGGCTGTCCCGGTGCGGGCGTTGGTGTAGATAACCGGGAAGTCCAGCTGTTTGTCGTTGGCATCCAACTCAATAAACAGATTAAGAACTTCGTCTTGTACTTCGGCGGGCCTGGCGTGCAGCCGGTCAATTTTGTTAATTACCACAATGGGGGCCAGTCCGGCCTCTAGTGCCTTGCGCAACACAAACCGGGTCTGGGGCATCGGTCCTTCGAAAGCGTCCACCAGCAGCAGTACCCCGTCCACCATTTGGACGATGCGTTCCACCTCGCCGCCGAAGTCGGCGTGTCCGGGGGTGTCCACTATGTTCAGCTTGTAGTCGCCGTAAAAAACAGCCATGTTTTTGGCCATAATGGTGATGCCCCGCTCGCGCTCCAAGTCGTTGCGGTCCATCACGCGTTCTTCCACTATCTGTCTTTCGTGAAACACGCCGCTTTGTTTAAGCATCCCGTCCACCAGAGTGGTTTTCCCGTGATCAACGTGTGCAATAATGGCCAGGTTGCGTATCATGTTCTTTTCCAAAGTAAAAGTCCTCTCTTGCTGCATTTATAGTCCCGGTAACGAGACCACATCTTATATTACTTCTTTGGTGCTATGTTTTCAACTATGTCATGTTTATAAAGGTGTTATTTTTATGTAATTAACATAGTTTAAGGAGCCAGAAGTAGGAGTCAGGAGTCAGGAGTCAGAATGAAGAACCGGCCAATAACATTAAATTGCGGAATACCTAAATAGTAACAAAAATTTATAACAAAAAAAAAGGGGACTAGCACCGATTTTCAAAAATATTATCCGGTGCCGTTCCCTTTTTATACCGGATACCGCAGTGATGCCTATCCGGTAGGGGGCGTTTATATATCTTTGCGGCCAAATGCATAAGCAGCCAGGCCGGTGAAGAACACCACATAAAGCAGGGCGTAAACCACCATCCATACACTGGGTTCGGCCATGCTGCCAAAGGGCCCCATTTGTTGCAGCGCGTTGATGGGGTTGTCGGTAGGCCTCATCAGCAGGTGCACAATTTTACGGTACAGCGAGTCTACCGGCATCACCAGACTGGTTACTATACCGGCCTGCTGCAGCCCGGTGTTGCTGATTAGCCAGCCAATCTGCTCTACCATGCCGCCAATAACGGCCACCGCGTACAGCATGAACATGACCACACCGTTGGCGATGGTGGGCAGCACTACCGAACCGAAAAGGGTTACCGCCAACAGCACTACGGGCTGTAGGGCGAACAGGCCCAACGCCCGCCACTGGCCATCCAGCACCAGCCCGGTCTTAACGTTTATAATCATTGCAATAACAATAAAAAACAAAGCGGCGTAAAGGGCCAGGAACAAGCCCAGGCCCAGGAATTTACCCCAAACGTAGTCGCACCGCCGGATGGGCTTGGTAATGACGGCCTGGATAATACCAGTCTCAATTTCCGCAGATATTGCACCCACCGCCGAAAAAATGGCCAGGAAAGAGACGATGAACCCGCCGAAATACAGGCCAAAGGATAGCAGTTGCGGGTAAACTACCGCGGCCAGTATGGGGTTGGGGTGTTCGTTAAAGCTTTTGGCGGCATAATGCACACCGGTACCGTAAAGCCCCAGGAAAATGACGGCTAGGATTAAAGATATCAGCAGTACTTTACGGTTTAGACCTTCGCGAAAGGTGATCCCCATCATGGTTAGCATATTTCTTCACCCCCGCCGGTGGTGCTGATGAACATTTCTTCCAGGGTGGACTTTTTCCGGTGCATTTCAAACAGGTAACCACCGCCGGTGACAACGAGCGCGGCCAGGCGGGGAATGTCAGCTTCCTGTTTCACCCGGATCCGCACCAGGTCATCTTCCATTTCTATGGAACTTGCCAGGGTAGACAGCGCCGCTGTTAGCGCCGGGGTTAGCCCGCCCACCTTCATTTCCACCTCGATGTTGCTGGTGCGCAGATCTTCCAGCAGACCCTGGCGGATTATTTTGCCCTGCCTGATAAAAGCCACGGCGTCGCAGATCATTTCCACCTCGCTGAGCAAATGACTGTTAAGAAATATCGTTTTCCCAAGGTCTTTAAGGGTGACCAGTATTTCTCTTACATCTTTGCGGCCAATGGGGTCCAGGGCCGAAGTCGGTTCATCCAGGAACAGCAGGTCGGGGTCGGGCAGCAGTGCGCAGGCCAGGCCCGCCCGCTGCCGCATGCCCTTGCTGTAGGTTTGTACTTTTTGTTTTTCTTTACCCGCCAGACCTACCAGATCGAGTACTTCGCTCACCCGGCGCTTTTTAGCTGTCCCGCTCAGCCCGTAGAGGGAGGCGTGGAACTCCAGCAGTTGCTGACCGGCAAGCCAGTCGTGGTAACGAAAGTTCTCAGGTAAAAAGCCGATTTTTTTGCGCACTTCTGTGTCACCCAGCGCCCGGTTCAGCAGGATCGCCTTGCCCGAGGTGGGGAATAGCAGGCCCACTAGCATCTTGACCAACGTACTCTTACCGGCGCCGTTGGGGCCCAGGAAACCAAAGATTTGCCCCCGGGGAACCCGGAGGCAGATCTCGGCGCATCCAACCTTGGCACCGTATTTTTTAGTGAGGTTAAAGGTTTCTATGGCCATATCCAATGTAGGTTACACCTCTACTTCATTTGGGCGGCTAGAGCCAGCGCGTCGTTCAGTTCCAGGCCGGTGCCCGCCACCATGTAAATAACACCGTTTTGCTGCCACACCAGTGACTGGGTATCATTTACACCTTCACCCGCGGTAATAAGTACGCCTGTGGTACCGTTGACGGTTACTTCTTGGGAGCTGCCGTCCAGATTGGGTATCAGCAGGGTGTGCTTCAGGTCATTTATGGCCAGCAGTTGTTGGCGCAGGTTTTCCGGCAGCGCCGGTATGCTCAGCAGCGCATCGCGGATAACTTTCACATCAACCCCGGATGATGTTTTAATTTCCGGGCTGCGGGATTGGGCCACGAACAGCTTATTGCCGTCGCTTTGGTAGGTGGCCATAATCCCCGTTGGGACATCCATACTGAATGATTGCCCGTCAAGTTCGGCCGGCAGCATTTGGGTACTGCCCAGGGCCTGCAGCATGGCATTAATGTTATCCACCGCCAGGGTTAGCTTCACCGAATGCCCGGTAATCTTGTGCAATTCGGGCTCGTTGTAATTGGCCGGGCCGGGCAGTTTAAGATCGAAATTAACAGCCTCGGTTGCTTCGGCCGGGGTTACCGGAACCGACTCTCGTTTGCCGGTGACTTCTATTTTGCCGAAATTCTCAATATCAACTTTACCGGCCCCTTCCTGGAAGGCCTTTTCCAGATCCTGAATATCGGTAGTGCTGATATTGATAGTCTGCACCGATTCCACTCTAAATACAGTTAGGAATTCAGAGGCCACGCTGCGTACCGCAGGTAAACTAAATGCGGTGAACATTACTGCCGCCATGGCGGCCACAGCGGCCAGTTTTTTGTATTGATTCATGAAATCAAACTTCCTTCCTATTATTTTTAAAAGTATGCTTCTGCGCCCTTGGGGAACCACGTTTAAATGTGTCCTGGCCACAGGGCTGGTTGAGAAAGCGTCGGTCGGGAAAATAGACAGGCATTCTTGCACGAACATGTCGTTGGAACGCAGTTCGTCCAGATTGCTACGGCAGGTTGCACAGCGCTCTAAATGCCGAGTAATTTCCCACCACAACGCGCTTTCCAACTGGTCGTCGATGTATGCCTGAAGGATGCCCTCGTCGTAACACATTAGGCGCCACTTCCTTTCTGTTCGAGGTACACCTTTTTAAACCTGGCCTGGGCTCGGGCGATAATAGTACCCACGGATGATTTTTTAAGTCCGGTGGCTGCGGCTATATCTTCGTAGGTGAAACCGGAATGTTTCATTAACAGACATAACTGATCTCTTTCGGGCAGGTCATCCAGCACAAGTCGTACTGACCGCACTTCTTCGTTCTTTAAGGCCTGCTCCTCGGAAGAATCCGCTACCCGTCCCGGCAGACTAGTTTTTTCTTCTCTGCGCTGGCGGCTCTTTTCGCTGCGTAGGTAGTTGTAGGCCAGGTTGGTTGCCACCCTGGATAGCCACCCCCCAATATTTTGGAATTCACGCGGCGGAGAACTGTAGAATTTTAAAAAAACCTCTTGGGCCACGTCTTCTGCCATTGCCCTATCCGCCAGCATGTATGTTAACTGGCGGCAAACAAACGGGTGATAACGGTTATAAAGTTCCTGGTAAATTGCAGGCATCCCATTCATCATTTTCTCTGGTGGGAAAATGGCCGGCCACCTCCCGTTCCCTTTCACATATGTAACACAGCAGCCGTCATAAATTTGACAGATACAGTGTTGGATTCGAGTTTTTTTAAGTGGTTCATTTTTGCATAATTACATTTGGGATGATTGTATCATAAAAACAAGCACGTGAGCGGTATTAATAACTGGTCTTGCAGACCGGCAAAAACCAGGTTGCACGCAATGTAACCTCAGGGCGTGTTAAATTCCGGGACAATGGTCCCAAATAAAAATAGTACCGCCGCGCCCCCCTGAAAAAAATACCTGCCCGCGAATTAATTAGTAAAAGACCACAAGGAGGTATGACGTTTTGAAAAGGATTCTAATCATAATCATGACGGGGCTGTTTGTAATGTCCCTGTCAGCTGGCGCGGCCTGGGCCAATCCGGGCAATGCTCAGAAACACAAGGTCAAGAAAAAAGTAAACGTAATGCAGATGTACAAGGCCCAGTACAAGGCCATGGTAGACGGTAAGATTTCGGTTAAAAGCAATAAGTTTAAGGACACTGCAAATTACTTTGGCGCTAGTTCAGTTGATAAAATGGCGTCTCTAGGTCTGTTAGCCGGATATGCTGATGGTACCTTTAAACCAAACAAAAACGTCACACAGGCGGAAATGGTGGCCATATTAATGAGGCTGGTGGAAGTAACCGAACCTAAAGATGATATTGAAGACGAAGACGAAGACGAAGACGAAGACGAAGAGTTTAAAAAAGTTCCTGGCTGGATCAAAAACCAGGCTAAGTTGGCTACCGATATGGGCATTATTAACCTGAACCGCTTTCATTCCGCTGAGCAAGCTTCCAGGCTTCAGACCTGCGTAGCATTTGCAAAACTTTTGGATCTCGACCCAGTTGATTTAGAAGGAGTTTTGCCTTTTAAAGACGGTTTGCTTATAGATAAAGAGGATCTTGGCTATATCCTGGCAATGTACAATGAGGAATTAATTAGCGGTATGCCGGGCGGTAATTTTAATCCCAACCACCCTATCACCAGGGGACAAATGGCGGTTATAATTGAAAGAATCTTAGAAGAGCATCATGTTGACCTTGACACAATTGATGACGAGGAATTTGATCTTACCGATCTGGAAAGTGATTTGTTAGACGAATACGACGAAATTGAAGATGTGTCTGTAGATAACATTACTTTGGTCGGCAACGAAGACGAAGTTGAGGTTGAGGTAGAGGTTGACCCGTTCGACGATGACGATTGGGCTGATTTAAGTGAAAGTGATATCGAGGACTGGGTAAAAGACCTGGTGAATGATATTTATAAAGAACTTTCCAAAAATACAAAAGTTAGCGTTAAAATATTAAACAATAATGATGATGTGCTGTTTGAATTTCGCAAGAACGGTTCTGAGGGCATTTTAGTAAGATATATGGACGACGACGTGGACGACTTGGCGAATGAACTAGAAGACTATGAATTTAGTTTTGACAACGACGAATTCATTATTACTTCGATTGTATACAACGAAGTTGAAGATGATATCGAGGTCAATTTGGAGGTTTCGGATCTGGACAGCAACATTGAGGATAACCTGTCAATCATCTGCGAAAAAATTGCTGGAGCTTTTCAATACGCTGCTGACGCTGATCCGGAAATGATTTACATCTACGTGTATGATGAAGATTCAGATTGGCTGATGAACTTTCAGTATGAAGTAGAATAAACCACTGAATTAGATAACTTAGAAGACGTATAAACGGTACCCCATATAAGAAGAGAGCCGGGCCTATAATGGCCTGGCTCTCTTCTTTAGTATTTGTCAGTGCATGCTAATTGTTATCAGCATTAAATATCTAGCGCAGGTTAATTTGCTTTATCTGCCGTAGCGTATTAAGGTCATTTACTTTAACCGCCAGGTCAGAGATGGTGTAGAGCTTATCTTCAATATAAAGAGATCTTTTAACCGAGTTAAATTCATAATAATCTTTGGTGGTATCCATAGTGGCAGGGTGTTCCACTTTGCCCTGCAGACGGATGCCTTTTTCCGGGGAAATCTCGAATACAAATGCTCCCTGCCAGCCCTGATCCGCGGGGGCTATTTCCCGGCCCGGTTGATCAATCATAATCCGGTATTGCGGCATGTAGCTGATGGGTATTACCAGTAGGTTTTTATCCTTGCTAAACAGCACCGCCCGGTGGTCGCGCAGCGCCGGGGAATCGGAATCATCCCGATCCACTACATATTTGGCCACCTCTTTGGGTGCGGCGGGGTTGGACACGTCAAACAGGGCAATTTTAACTCCCTGCTGCCTGGTGGGCGGCGGCATAATCATGGGCCTTATGGAATTGGATGTCGGTTCCGAAGCCACGCTGACTTCCTTGCCGATACCAATCAACAGATTTTCATCGTAAGGGTGCAAGTAGTTGGAGAAGCCTGGTATTTTCAGTTCTCCCAGCACTTTGGGCGCGGCCGGTTCCTTCATGTCAATAACAAACAGGGGATCCACCTGCCGGAAAGTCACCAGATAAGCCCGGTCGCCCATAAAGCGGGCGGAGTAGATTCTTTCGGTGGGGGCCAGGCCTAATAGTTTGCCGGCCACCTTTAGGTTTTCGTTCAGCACGTAAATGTTGTTTTTGGGGTTGGACGGGCCGTTAAACCAAAAGCCCTCGGAAGTGGTGGCTATGCGGAAATAGCCGTTATGCTCATCCATGGAGAACTGGTTTAGAACCCGGCCGTCAACTTCGCCCTGGCAGCGGTATTCCACTTGGCCGTCCTTGATCGCCAACTTAAAAATAGCGGTTTTTTGCTGCTCCCGGGCTATATCCCGGTGCCACTTATCGCGCAGGGCTGCGATTTTTTCTTCCAGTTCCAGGGCCGGCCCGTAGTCTAACTGGTTTAAATAACTGTCGATTATTGTTTCGGCCTGCTGCAGTTGCTGGGCATAATCTTGGCTGGAGCTACGTACTGCCCGGAGCTCTTCTGCAATTTTATCTGGCACAACAGAGGCCAGGCCGTCCAGTAGTTTACCGGTAAACAGGGTGAAATCAGGTGTTTTAGGGCCGGTTAGATAAATGTTGTTTTGAGAAACATAAAGATTCTGGGAAGTGCCGGTCAGGTATGTTTTGGTTACCGGCAAACTTGATTTTTCCCCTGTTTTTAGAGTTAATACAGTTGTGTACTGATAAGAGTAATCGGGATTGGGGAAGAAGTGTATCTCTGTGGCCGGTACCGTGCGTACCTGATCGTTAGTGGTGATCCGGGGCAGGGTAACCTTGGTTGCGCTGTCGTTTACGCCTTGCCGGTACACCGGGGTGTTGATGACAGCGTAAATATTTTCGCCAATCATGCGCGAATTTACATAGTAGCCGTCACAGGTGTTTTCTTGGATTAAAACCGGTTTGCTGCGGTCGGCGATGTTGTATTTGTTTAAAAACATGGTCTGCGGATCCGGGCCGTTGCCGAATACCACCAGGGTGTCACCGTTGATAAAAGCTTCTGTGGGCTGGCCGGCAAACTTTAGCGTAGCCACGGTCCGGTTAGCCGGGTGAGCTTTAATGATAAACAGTTCGTTTCCGCTAATAACATACAGGTAGTTGCCGTCGGTTTTAACCAGGTCGGCTTCATCCACGCCCTGTACCTGGTTGTTGGTGCCGGAATAACCGGGAGCAGCCGAAGATTCTTGCATCGACCGCGCGCTGTCCTGGGCCACCGTGTTCTCCATCTTCATCATATTGCCGCCGCTGCCGATGGTTCCATCCATATCAACCATTACTTCGGGCATCGCCCCGCGCAGCCCGAACAGCATATTAAATTGCTCCGCCGTTTTAGTGCTGTTGCCGATGTAGTCAACCAGTTCTTCGTAGGAATTAAACCTGGCCGGCTCATTGGCCGCCGACTGGACGGGGTTATAGGATAGTCCAGCTGTTAGAGCTGCCGCCAGTATGCCTACAATTAAAATTCCGCCGATAATTTTTCGCACCAGCATTGTCACCTTCTTCCGATTATTTTTACAATGCTGACGCCACCGGCAGGAAAAAAGTTCCCATCCCCCTTGGTGCCAGGTGTTGCAAGTTGAATTTGTTGCAAGTTGCCCAAAGTTATATGAGCATGTTCCAGGCATATACCCCGGCGATGCCGCCCAGCACCACCAGCATCAGGTTCAGACGGTAAAAGGCCAGGGCAATAGAGACCAGGCCGCCGGCCAGTGCGGACGCTGTGCTGCCGGTGGAGGTGAGCATGCCGGGGAAAATTAGGGCGCCAATGGCGGCGTAGGGGATATATTTTAAGAAACGGTTTAAAAACGGTGACAGTTTAATATCCCGCAGCAGTACCAGTGGCAGCATCCGAGGGATGTAAGTCACCAGCGCCATGCCGAGTACCACCAACAGCAGGGAATAATCCATCAGGTGTCACTCCTCTCGGGGTAGAACAGCGCTCCGGCGGTTGCGGCCAGCACGGTGGTGATGATGATTGTCCAACCTGTGGACAACCCATGCAGCGGGGGCAACCATTGCAGCAGCGAGTGGATGCCGGCCGCCAACAGGGAAATGAGCAGCACCGCCCGGGAATCACGCATTGAGGGAATTAAAAGGCCAATAAACATGGCGTAAAGAGCAATACCCATGCTGGCCTGCAGCGAAGCCGGCAGCCCGGCACCCAAAAACACGCCAATCCAGGTACCAATATTCCAGGCGCTAAAGGCCACCATGTTCAGTCCCAACACAAATGCCGGGCTCAGTTCCGGTTCCCGGCGCAGCGAAGCCACGGTGAAGGTTTCGTCGGTGACGCCGAAGGCGGTCAAGGCCAGTGTTTTTTTGGAAGTTCCTTGCCGGATACGCTGCGATACCGATGCGGTCATCAAAAAGTGACGCAGGTTAAGGATAAAGGTGGTCAGCACGATTTCCCAGTGGGTAACTCCGGCTGCTAGCAGGCTGACGCCCACAAACTGGCTAGCTCCGGCGAAAACCAGCAAGGACATCATTATACTTACGTGGTTGGGCACCCCGGCAGCGTTGGCCAGCAAGCCGAAGGTGATAGCTATAGGTATGTAACCAAGGGCTACCGGCAGACCGGCGGTCACGCCGTGATAAAAGGTAAGGTTTGCGCCGTCTGATACGGCTCCGTCGCGTTTACTCAGCAGCGGTGAACTTATTTGACTCATCATCATTCTCCTCGGCATAATGAACCTTGATACAGGTAATTAATCAATCAGTAAGTATAAGAATAGCTGCAGCTATTATAAAACATGTTTACGCCAAAACCAAATAAAAAAACAGTACCCCTATTGAGTGGGGTACTGTTGTTGGTTGGTGGTGGAGTGGGAGATAAAATTCTGCGGTGTAGCCGGCAGTTGGTACCAGCCCCGCTGGGACATATAGTTATAAATTTCATATGACATTTCAATACAGTTGCGGGACATGTTGGTCAGTGCGTTGCGCAGGTGCGGTTCGGCACTCTCCAACGCGGCCGTGGTGTTAGTTTCGGCACTGAATTTATGAAACATCAGCGCACCTTCAGCGATAACCCGATCGTTTAGCATGGTGCCGGTACCGGTGGCCATGCCGGTTTGCATTTGCATGGCCGACTGTTGGCCGGTTCCCTGACCTGCGTTATACTGGGTACCGTACTGCATGCCTGCCTGTCCAGTGAAGGCCTGTTGCTGCTCGACCCCGTACTGTTGTGGTGTAGACCACTGGTTACCGTATTGAGCCGTTCCTGTTGTAACCTGTTGGTTGTTCATGCCTGCGGTCATGGTCGTGGGCAGGGGCATCCGGTTGGTATCAATACCGTGACTCTGGGCCATCTGCAGCAGTCTCTGGAAAGTGTCCATGGTATGTCTCTGCTGGCGATCCAGAATGCTGCGTAATTGTTGATCTTGGCAACTGTTTAAATAAAGGTTGTAATGGTCAATGATGCTTGAATTAGTTCGCAGCACTTCACTTACTACCATCGCTTCGCGGGTTCCAAGTTTCATGTTATTCCTCCCTTTGTATGTTTCTTTTCCACATTTAGTATTCAGGTATTTAACGGAAATTATACGGAATGTTTTTGGCCCGGCCTGACAAATATAAAAAAGGATCCCGAGTTGGGATCCTTTTTTATATCAGAAACCTTTAGACTTAAAAATTTACGGTTTAATGCGTTTCTTTTCCTTGTAGCCCAGGCCGTAGGCTGCCATTTTGCGGCGTACGAAGGCCAACTGCATCTGCAGGGGCAACTCCATGGGGCAGTTGTCGTCACAAGCCATCAGTCCCATGCAGCCGAAGGCGCCTTCCTCGGAGCCCACTATCTCAAAATATTCACCGGGGGAGCGCTCGTCCCGGGGGTCGACCATGAATCTGGCCACCCGGTTGATACCTGCCGCGCCCAGGAATTCATCCCGGATATTGGCGGTGGCACAGCCGGCTATACAGCAGCCGCACTCGATGCAGCGCTCGGCTTCATAAATCTGGTTGGCTACAGCGTTGTCCATCCGTTCTTCTTGGACTTTGGGGTCGGGCACTTTGCTGGTATGCACCCAGGATTCGGTTTTTTCCGACAGGTATCTGAACCAGGTGCCGGTGTCCACGGCCAGGTCGCCGACCAGTTTAAATACCGGCAGCGGGAACAGTTTAATCTTGGCCGGCAGTGTGTTGGTCAGCGTCTTGCAAGCCAACCGGGGCCGACCGTTGATGACCATGGCGCAGGAGCCGCAGATAGCGGCCCGGCACACAAAATCGAACATCAGGGAAGGATCCTGTTCTTCACGAATCATGTTCAGAGCCACAAATATGGTCATACCCGTGGTTTCTGCTAACTTATAGGTTTGCATGTACGGGGCAACCTCGGGCTTTAGCGGGTTGTACCGAAATATTTCAAAGGTTAACTGACGATCAGCCATTCTTTTTGCCGCCTCCTTCCGGTTGTGCCGAGGATTCTCCGTAACCGCGATCCCCGGGCGGCAGTTCGGTGATGGTCACCGGCTCGTACTTCAGCTCGGGCAGGTCGGCTCCCTCCGGCCAGTAAGCCAGAGTACGTTTTAGCCAGTTGGCATCGTCCCGTTTGGGGTAATCCTCCCGGGCATGGCTGCCGCGGCTTTCGGTGCGCGTCAACGCGCCGTAGGAGATACAAAGAGCCAGTCGAATCATCCCGGGCAGGCGCAGAGCCTGGGCCAGCTCAGGACTGGGCCCTTCGCCGCCGGATTTCAGACCGATATTCAGGGAGCGGTGGTATACTTCCCGCAGGTTGTCGACCGCTTTCTGTAAATCCGGGCCATTGCGGAAGATACCCACGTAATCCATCAGGCTTTTTTCCATCTCGTTGCGCAAATTATAAACGTCTTCCTTACCGTTCCAGCCGTTGACCAGCGCCTTGACGCGGTTTTCCTGTTCCTTGACGGCGTTATTAACCTGCTCGTAGCTGTACGACAGGGTGGCGCCCAGGGTGTATTCGGTTACTTTTTTGCCGATAATCCGGCCGGCCGTGATTGTTTCCGCCAGGGAGTTGCCGCCCAGGCGGTTGAACCCGTGCAAATCCCAGCAGGCTGCTTCGCCGCAGGCAAATAGGCCTTTTAATCCGTAAGCATGGCCGTCCTTGTTGGTACGCACACCGCCCATACTATAGTGCTGGGTGGGTCGTACCGGGATCAGGTCTTTCACTGGGTCAACACCGGCAAAGTTTTTGGCGATGTTGGCAATTTCGCGCAGGTTGGTATTAATATGGTTGGCTCCCAGATGCCGGATATCCAGCCACAGGTGCGGGCCGTAAGGGCTGTCTACACCGTGGCCTTTACGGATATGCTGGGTCATGCGGCGAGATACAACGTCCCGGGAAGCCAGCTCTTTTTTCTTAGGTTCATAGTCGGGCATAAACCGGTACAGATTTTTATCTAAGAGATAACCACCGTCACCCCGGGCGCCTTCGGTGATCAGGATCCATACCGGCACCATACCGGTGGGGTGAAATTGTACGGCCTCCATGTTGCCCAGGGGAACCACGCCAGTGTTTAAAGCTACGAACATACCGTTACCTTCGTTGATTACGGCATTGGTAGAGGCGCTGTACAACCGTCCGTAACCGCCGGTGCACATGACGGTGGATTTGGCAATATAAACCCGCAAGTCGCCTGTGCGCAGGCAGCGGGCCACCACACCGATGCATTTGTCGCCGTCGTGGATCAAAGAGATGGCTTCGGTGCGGTCATGCACCGTGATGCCCATTTGGACGACCATGCTGTCCATGGTGTACTGCAGGGTATGCCCCGTGCCGTCAGCGGTGTAACAGGTACGCCATTTGGCGGTCCCGCCGAAGTCCCGGGCCGTAATTAGGCCTTCTTTTTCCTTTTTTTCTTCTAATTCGCGCCCGTCGGGCAGGGTTCTTTTACCTGCCACAACGCGGCTCCAGGGTACGCCCCAAACCGCCATTTCCCGCACAGCCAGAGGTGCGTTTTCCACAAACGCCCGGGCTACGTCCTGTTCACAACCCCAGTCCGAGCCCTTAACGGTATCGGCAAAGTGGACGTCGGTGCTGTCACCTTCGCCCATGGCGCAGTTACCAAGGGAAGCCTGCATGCCGCCCTGAGCAGCGGTACTGTGGGAACGACGTGGTGGTACCAGGCTCAGAATAATTACGTTCAGCCCCTGGGAAGCAGCCTCAACGGCGATTCTTTCTCCGGCCAGACCTGCGCCTACTATTAACATGTCAGTGATGTGTGTTTGATAATTACTCATTTAGGCACCTCCTCCCAACCGGACGAAAGCAACCATGGCTGCCAGCCCTAGAACAATAATAACAACGGTGATTAGCTTGGCCACGTAACCAATAGGCTTACGGGGGAACATGCCCCACTTAACAAACTGACGGTAAATGCCAAAGCCGGCATGGTACTCACCGACGAACAGCAGCACTAGATAAAACCACCAGAAAGCCTCCATCCGGTCGGCACTGTTCATGGCGTTAATCGGCCAACCGGTTACCACCAACCATACGTGGATGGCGGCCAGCACTAGGATGGCCATACCGGTAATGGCTTGGAATACCCAAGTCCAGGTGTCGAAGTGGTTCAGCATTTTAGCATGCTGCCAGACAATTCTTTGCTCCTGGATACGGGTGGGAATTCTGCGTCCGGCAATGACAAAATGTAAAAGAGCTACCACAACTATAAACGGGATGGCGAAGTAGGATAGATAATAGGTGTCCAAAAACTCGGACAAGGTGTTGAACATTTCCGGGGAGATTAAAATTGTCGACACGAATAACATATGTGTCCATAAAAATCCCACCAGGAGAAGCCCACTGGCCAGTTCAATCAGATCCAAGTATAAATCTGATTTGTTACTTTTAGTCAAGACTCTTTGTAGCAACGTTTCTTCTCCTTTCCTGTGCAGAAGGTTTCATAATTCGACATGATTACCTAAACAATTACTTGGTTTACCGGCTATTACCATCCCTCCTTGGAAGAATTAATCATATCTGACTATAAATAAAATTAAGAATTCTTTCTGGAAATTACTAAAATTTTAACAACCGGTTATATATAAAAATTAGACATCATGAGGTGATTATCCTCTGTATTAAAGATACATTTTGAAAGTATGCAATTCTTGTGCCGCAAACAAATCTTAATTATACGGGCTGTCGGGGGGGGCAGGGGTTTTTAATTTCTAACATTTAAAAATTACTTTTTATACTTTTAAGAAATTATCTGCAAAGCGTTTAATATAAAGTAATTATATTATCACTAATAAGTAAAAAAATTTTTAGTAATTTTTGTTATATAAAATAAGAAAAAAAAGATTACTGTCTTAAGAGGCTGAAAACGTTGCAAACATTGGATCTGTAAAGATTTAACATAACTAAAAACCTTATTTATCACATATGCTGTAATGGTTTTCCTGTAATGGTTTGGTCAAAATTAGGATAATACTAAAGCAAGATCCAAACTAAGGAGGTTAAAAAATGAAAGCCACGGGAATCGTCAGAAGGATAGATGACCTTGGCCGGGTTGTTATCCCCAAGGAGATAAGGCGCACTATGAGGATCCGTGAGGGCGAACCCCTGGAGATATATGTGGATCGCGAGGGAGAAGTAATACTTAAAAAATACTCTCCGATCAATGAACTGGGGGAATTTGCCAAAGAATATGCTGATTCCCTTTACGAGGCGCTGGGACATGTGGTCTGCATAGCTGACAGAGACGAAATCATTGCCGTATCCGGTGGTTTTAAAAAAGATTTATTAAAGAAACCTATCGGAAACGTCCTTGAGGAAACCATAAGCAACCGTCAGACTAAGGTTTTGGAAGTTGAACATGGTCTTACTAACGACGACCGGGTACAGTTTAAAAACAGCGTTGTATCACCCATCATTGCCAATGGTGATGCCATCGGTGCTGTCATAATCACTTCAACTGAGGAAGCCAAGATGGGAGACTTGGAGAAAAAATTAGCCGAAACAGCGGCATCGTTTTTGGCTAAGCAAATGGAAGAATAAAAACTGTCACAAACGCCTCCACCGGGGCGTTATTTTTTTTGGTGTCAGACGTAACAATTTCAACATTTGATTACATTATTCGATAACGTACGAACGCCGTGTTTAAAAGACTGCGTACAGACATTAGGGCTACCGTGGATGGCAGGGTAAATAATGACCCGCCTATTGTTATCCAGCCAGGTTCGGTTGTGGTCTTTTTTCCGGCTATTGCCGGCGGCTAGGATAAAATTTTTGCCACAATTTACCACGTGTGTTATTTCATTTAGCGGGCACTATATTAACGCAAGGTTCGTAATGGCCGAGCCAAGACCGCTACAGGGTCGAAAGGCTCTGTAGTGGTCGGCCAAAGGTTAATACAGGGTCTCACAAGGCTCTGTATTAGCCGGCGGGCAGATCGGTAAGTGTTCTGGTAGGCTGTACTGCAGTCCGAACGATTGCAGTATGGTCACAAGGGATGCTTATCGGTCGAGCTAAGATTATTATGGGTATCGATAAAATTTAACAAACTTAACATGGTTCCGGTATGTTTATTGTTAAGTCATTGGGTTTGCAGCAGTCGAGAGATTGTTGCAGGCTCATAAGATATCCATAATAGTCGAGCAAAGATCATTATGGGTGTCGTAATGGTCTATAGCAGCCGAAAGGTTGTTGTAGGCTACGTAGATACGCATAGTGGTTGTAGCGTAGGTCATTACGGGCTTGAAGTAAGAAACGAAATCCTCTTTTCCTAACGGAAAAGGGGATTTCGCTTTGATTTACCTATTTTGCTGCCGGGGGAAAGTCCCATTTCCATTGCCCGTTTTCACGTACCATATATGCTGTATAAGCTGCGTCGGGCTGTTCTTCGCCTTCCAGTACTTGGTCGCCTTTTATGGTTACTATAGCCATATCACCTTCTATTTTTTCCTCTGTTACCTGGTAGTTTTTCCAACTGCCCAAACCCTCGCTAAAAGCGGTGTACTCAATGTTGCCGGAACTCTCGTAAACTCCCCTGGCGTTGGCACCCATCAGAGCCCACATTTTTTCAATATCGGGTATTACAGCAATGAATAGGTCAAGTGTGTCAGCCGGGCTAAGAGTGGCGATGGTTTCAGCGGCAGGATCCATGGTCAAGTTCTTAAACAGGGAACCTTCACCGGTAAAGGGACGTTCTTCGGTGCCGACCCGCTCTCCTTCAATCATTAATACCACCGACTTAATCCCGGGGACGGATGACATGGTCCAGGTAAGCTGTTCTAACACAGCATGCAGCCGGGCAGTACCGCCGAACTGTTCAAATTCCTGGCTAAAATTTAACATTACATGTGGGCGTTCCACTGTTAAATCAAGTAGTTTAGCATCGGGAAGGCTATTGACCAAGCCCTGCTCTTTTTCTGTATTTGATGGTCCTTCATTTAGCAGTTCCAGTGCTTTTTTTGCTATCGCAGCGGGATCTTCGCTTTCTAAAACAACTTCTCTGGTTACCGGCACTGCCTCAATTTTACCCTGGTTGTCCCGGGTAAAATAAATTTCCAAGGCGGTTTTATTTTTGTTTTCATCATTATTCGTGGGTTGCTCCTGACCGTTGCCGGCCGGCGGGTTGGTGTCTTTGGGGTCTTTGGCGGCGCAGCCCGTCAGGAGTGCGGCACTAAGTAAAACTGCCATAAAAACTAAAGTGATTTTTTTCGAGTTCGTTTTTTTCAAGAACAATGGTATGTCCGTCCTTTCATTTCTTTTATTTGATTCCAATGACGGGACGGCTCTTAAAAAAGTTCCGTTTATTAAGTGGCAATATATGCAATCAAAAATATAAAAAGCCCGGCTTTTTACTGCCGGGCTACTCAGAGAATAGACTACCTTTCTTTATTGCTTCGGAGTATACCTCCCGGGTGGCGGCCGCTATTTGTTTCCAGCTGAATTTAACCATGATATTGCGCCGGGCCCGGTGGACAAAGTGCCGGGCCAGTTCTGTATTGCTGATAACTTCGGATACGTAGTGGGCCAGCATGTGTATGTCGCCGGGCGGGGAAAGGTATCCGTCCACCCCGTGCTCGATGACGTCGCTGAGGCCTCCGGTATCTGATACCACCACCGGTACACCGGCAGCCATAGCCTCAAGGGCCACGATACCGAATGGCTCATAGATGCTGGGGAACACAGCCACTGTAGCCTGGTGGAGCAATTTATTTCGGCCGGGGTCGTCCACAAAGCCTAGAAATTCCACTTGCTCAGACACACCGATGCTGTGGGCTAGTTTTTCCAGTTCTTGTTGATACGGGCCTTTGCCTGCCACCTGGAGTTTCACCGGGCCAACCGCCTCCATGATGGCCGGGAGTGCCGATATTAATACATGCACTCCTTTTTCGGACACCAGCCGGCCCAGAAAAACGATAACTTTTCGCTTCTGACGTTCAACACTATCGGTTCCCAACCCGGTGGTTATGTTGTCTGGGTCTACACCGTTAGGAATTACCCTTATCTTGTCAGCGGGCTGGTCAAATAGAGTTGCTATCTCATGCCCCATGTAACGGCTGCAACCGATAACCAGGTCGGCTTGCCGGGCTAGTTCCCCTTCCAATTGATGAATATGTCGCTGCAGATCGGTGTGCAGCCCCCGGTTGCGGCCGTGCTCGGTAGCGTGGATGGTAGCTACAAGCGGTAGTTTACAGCGGTGGGAGATGGTGACGGCGGCGGTACCTACCAGCCAGTCATGGGCATGGATGAGGTCAAATTTATCATAAACTTCCATCATTTTAATGGATAAGTCCAACATGCCGTTATTAAGCTGCTCCACCCAGTCCATAAAATTATCGGCGGTCAGACGATTGGGGTGAATCCTGTGCACGTGCACACCTTTGTCCAGGGTATAAACTCCCTGCTTTGCTACCGGGCAGGTGATTACGTGCACCTGACTGCCCGCCTCGGCTAGGGCCACGGAAAGATCGTGTACGTGCCTGGCCAGTCCGCCGACGGTTTTGGGTGGGTACTCCCAGGAGAGGATTAACACTCGGTACACCGGCTGTTGCTTGGGTTTTGCAGCTGCCGTGTCGCTTCGGAACACCTGATAGTCAATATCCGGTAGAAACGGTGAGCGTGTCTCGATCTCCGTCAGTGTTTCTACATCCACCTCGTTTTTTTCCAGCATTTCAGCAAGCATATTAAACCGGCCGGCGTGGTTTTTAAACCGCTTTACGGCGTAGTCTACGGTGGTGCCCGAATGCATAATAAACGGCCAGTCGCTGCTCTGGGCCAGTAATAGTTCCCGGGCTGCCTGGTTTAGGCATCTTTTGTCAGGATCCTCAGTAACCTGGTGCAGGTCAGCCAGTTCGGACATCCTGTCCTCGGCCCGGTGCAGGTGCCAGTAAATCCAGTCAGTGGATGGGTTAAGCCAGTATTGGTTATACCCGCCGGCGCCCCAACTGGACATTGGTATTTCCACGGTCTGGCTTTGGGGGTATTCATGCAGATAACCACCTGGCGTGACCATGCGCAGGGAGTTGCCGGCCGCTGTTTCCCGGCACAGGAATTCCAGCCAGGCGGGACCTTCGTACCACCAGTGGCCGAATAACTCGGCGTCGTACGGGGCGGTAATCATCGGGATGCGATCCATGCTCCGACCTGCCTTTTGCGCCTGTTCCAGGCGGCGGTGGTGGAAGTCCTTGGCGTCCCGGACTGCCCGCTCCAGGGCATGTTCCGGCAGGTAGGGTTCTTTTTGCCGGTCCGGGCCCGAAATACGGTGATACTTGAAGCCAGTGTCGATACGAATATGCCCGTCGGGTAGGTAGTGGCCCACGTAATCAAGGTTCAGGTCGTAACCGATATCGCGGTAAAATTCCCGGTAGAGCGGGTCACCTGGATAGCCTGCGTGCCGGTCCCACACCTGGCGGGAAGATTCCGGGTCTCTGCCGAAAACAGCTACCCCGGGCCGGGTGCAGACCGGAGCATAAATGCCGTAATAGGGAGCGGGACGGCTGTTGGTGATACCATGCTGATCCACAAAAAAGTATTTTATGCCATACTCAGCTAGAATCTCGTCCACCCCGGGGGCGAAACCACATTCGGGTAACCAGATGCCCGCAGGTGGATGGCCAAAATGGCGGGTGTAAAGATCCAGTGCCGGCTTCACCTGCCCACGCCAGCCCTCCCTGCTTCTAATCAGGGGCAGGAAGCCGTGGGTGGCGCAAGTAGTGATAATTTCCAGGTATCCTTGCCGCTGTAACTGTTTTAGAGGGAGCAGCGGGTTATGACCGCATTCCAGGTATAAATTGCGGGCCCGAGTAATTTTTTGCATGTAAAAATTGGGCAAGTGGCCGTAATTGGCATCACCGCCCAAACGTTTTTCTTCCAGTCCGGCCAGTGCCAGCAATTTATTCAGGTGTTCCATGTAGCGCTGCTGCAGCAATTCGTTGGTCAGCATGGTGATTAGAGTGGGAGATAGGGACAAGGTAATCCGGTAATTGATTCTGTCCCGGGCCAGGGCTTGAAAAACATCAATTAAAGGCAGGTAGCATTCGGTCAGGGCTTCATACAGCCAGCGTTCCTCCAGGGCTTCGCTCTGTTCCGGATGGTATACATAGGGCAGGTGCCCATGCAGCACCAGCGCCAGGTATCCGGCAGGCATATCGCTCACTTCCTCTCGGGGCTGTCGTCTTTTTTGATGCCCATGTAAAATGACATGGAGTCAATAAGCTCCTGCACCGTTGCCTTGACGGGTTGTTCGTCGGTAGTGGTTGTGGCCGTTGTGGCTTTAGTCGCTGTGGTGATTTCTACGGGTTGCCACCGGGGCTGTAAGGCGGTGGCGGTGGCGGTGGCTGGTGATGCTGGTGGAACTTCAACGATGTTTGATTTAATAAAACTATAAAAACGGTGGCCGTTTTCCCAGCCCATTTCGGCCCTGTAGCGACACGCCGGTTTTAGGTAGTGGAAGTACCAGTCATTGGTTAACGGGGGTAGTTCCACGCTTTGCACCAGCCGGGGATTTTCGCTTTCATGCCCCGATTCAGACGATAGCTCATACAGTTTAAGTACCAATAAGCGTTCCTGCAGTGTTTTGGTTTGCCCGAAGGCCAGCTCCCAGTATAGGAAAACCGAATTCGGATTGACTACCAGCATGGTTAAAGTGTTTTCATCGTACCAACGCGGAAGTTCCATCTGGTCAATATCGCGGGTCACAGGAAGACCCCCTTTCTGGTATGGCTTGATAAGTATATTATAGCAAAATATAGAAAAGGATGTTAATTAACAGATTATTAAATTTTACCAATAATATATTAAAAATTGACAACAGACGTGGAAAATTCAGGGCATAGACATTATAATGGGGAATAATAAATGCTCAGGCGCCGGGAGTCAGAAGTTAGGAGTCAGAATGAGGGAAACGGTTCTTGAATAATAATGAAGAATAAAACGAAGCGCTGGTAAGGAGGCTTAATCTGTTATCATTATGTACCCGTATCGTACTATTTCGGTAATTCCGCGCCTGCCGGATCCCATAAAACGGCTTAGGGAACTGGCATTTAATCTTTGGTTTAGTTGGGAAGACTCCGCCTTGGAACTTTTTCGCTCCATCAACCCGACCCTCTGGGAAAACGTATACCATAACCCGGTGCTTTTTTTGCTTCAAGTACGGGAGGAAGATCTTAATGAGGCGGCCAGTAATCGCAGTTTCCTGGAACGATATGCCAGCGTGGTTAATGATTTTGACCGTTATATGCAGGATGAAACCTGGTGCGGCACTCAGCCCAAGAAGGAAGGCGAACATCTAATCGCCTATTTTTCAGCCGAGTTCGGTCTGCACGAGTCATACCCTATTTATTCCGGGGGTTTGGGCCTGCTGGCCGGCGACCATTGTAAAGCGGCCAGCGATCTGGGACTGCCATTTGTAGGCGTGGGCCTACTCTATAAGTTCGGTTACTTTACCCAGTTAATCAACCGGGAAGGACGCCAGGAGGAACACTACCCGTACCATAATTTCCGTGAAATGCCGGTAACTCCGGTACTTGATAAAGATGGTAAAGATGTGATTATTACCGTAGAATTACCCGGCCGCCATGTTTGCGCCCGGGTATGGCGGATGAATGTGGGTAGGTGTAGTATAATCTTCCTGGATGCTGATCTGGCCGTTAATAACCGGGATGACCGGACGCTTACCGCCCAGCTTTACGGAGGCAACCAGGATACCCGCATCAGCCAGGAGATACTCTTGGGCATTGGCGGTGTCCGGGCACTCAGGGCTATGGGGTTACAGCCTACGGTATGGCATATTAACGAAGGGCATGCTGCTTTTCTGCTGGTGGAGAGAATGCGGGAAATGATTGAAGAGCAGGGTATGCCGGCAGGTCCGGTGATGGAATTACTTCGGGCGGATACCATTTTTACTACCCATACTCCAGTACCGGCCGGACATGATGTTTTCAGTCCCGAGATGATTGATCTTTACCTTGGTCATTATTATGGGCGTTTGGGCCTATCCAGGGAACAGTTTTACGAACTAGGTCACGATCATGGCCGTCATGGTTTTAACATGACCATGCTGGCCTTGGGGCGTTCGGGATTCTGCAACGGGGTCAGCCGGCTGCACGGCCAGGTTACCCGGGCTATGTTTCACCACCTCTACAAGGGACTGCCCGAGGAAGAAGTGCCCATCGGACACGTGACCAACGGAGTGCACACTTTGACTTGGCTGGCTCCCGGTGTACGTGAGCTGTTTGACGGCTACCTGGAGCAAGGCTGGGATACCCGCGTGTCCGACCCGGACTGCTGGAAAGGAGTAGACAGCATTCCTGACCAGGAACTTTGGACGATGCACAGCTTGCAAAAGGAGAAGGCCCTGGACTTCGCCCGCAAAAAGCTCGTTGAGCAGCGCATGCGCAACAGGGAGACCATGGATCGCATCAGCGAAGTGGATGATTACTTGCGGCCCCAAGTGCTGACCATTGGGTTTTCTCGGCGTTTTGCCACCTACAAGCGGGCCGACCTGTTGTTCAGGGATCTGGCACGGCTTAACGATCTGGTTAATAACCCCAGGCAGCCGGTACAATTTGTGTTTGCCGGTAAAGCTCACCCTGCGGACGTACCGGGGCATGATTTGATTAAATTGATTAACGAAGTTTCCAAGGAAGAACGCTTTCGGGGCAAGGTGGTGTTCCTGGAGAATTACGATATTAATGTATCACGCTACCTGCTTCAAGGAGTGGACGTATGGCTTAACACTCCCCGCAGACCTTTCGAGGCCAGCGGCACCAGCGGCATGAAAGCAGCTATCAACGGCGTGCTGAACTGTAGCGTGCTGGACGGTTGGTGGCCGGAAGCTTTTAATGGAGCAAATGGTTTTATGGTGGGAACAGATTGGGATTTCTCTGACGAGGAAACCCAGGATCGTTATGATTTCAACGCTCTGTACACACTACTTGAGGAGGATGTGGTTCCGGCTTATTACGAGCGGGAAGATGACATACCAAAACATTGGGTTAAATGGATGAAAGAATCAATTAAATCTATAGCACCTTATTTCAGCACTGAACGGATGGTTATGGAGTATGCTAAAAAATATTATTTTCCAGCCATGGAGCGACATACTGTTTTTTATGCAGACGGTTATCGCGTAGGCAGTGAATTGTATGCATTAAAAAAATTTTTGCAGGAAAACTGGCACCATATTAAGGTTTTATCCGTTAAGACTGACGGTGCCAAAAATATTCATCCGGATGAAAAGATGCTTATTGGGGTCGAGGTTGAACTGGGCCCGGTTAAACCCGAGCAGGTACGGGTGGAAATAGCTTATGGTGAAGTTTGGGAAAAAGGTCTGCGTGATATTCAAACCACTCCCCTAATGTTGGAAGAGGGCGCGGGTGATGATGGAAGGTCGGTTTACAAAGGTGAGATCTGCCTACCCCAGGGCATGTTTGGTTATACAGTGCGGGTTCGGCCACACAGTCCGCATTTTGCCGGCCGGTTTGAACTACCGTTAGTGGCCTGGTCACCGCCGTTTTAAAAAAGTCCAAAGTTAATATTATTTCATAAAAAACTTCGACCTTTGACCTTCGACCTTCAATTAGACATTTATGTGAGGTAAAATAACTTGAAGCAACATTCATTGCAACACCTGTACGAACGAATACGCCGGTGCAGTTGTGATTGCCCGGGTGAGAGGCAGGGTGCCGGTACGGTCAGGGATACCGGTAATCCGGAAGTTGGGGTAGTGCTGCTGGGGGAAGCACCTGGCAGGGAGGAAATCAAGCGTGGTGCCCCCTTCGTGGGGCAGGCCGGAATTAATCTGGACGGTTATCTGCGACTGGCCGACCTGACACGATCCGACGTCTTGATCACCAACACGGTCAAGTGCCGTCCCACCAAGAACGACGGGCGGGCTAACCGTCGGCCCACCGGGTGTGAAATAAGATCCTGCGCCCGCTGGCTGGACGAGGAATTGCAAATCCTTGCGCCGCGGTTAGTCATCGCTCTGGGGGACGTGGCTCTAAAGAGGCTTGGCGGGCAGGCCAAACGTATAGGTGAATGCCACGGCGAGCCGCTGATGTTAAACGGAATTACGGTCATACCCATGTACCACCCGGCCGCCGTCATATACCGTCGCCAACTGGAACCGGTCATCGCCGCCGACTTCACCAATCTGCAAAAATGGCTATAGTGGGGGCAGTCTTGGTGCGTAAAAACTAAAAGACGTTTAGGAGGGAACCAGTGAAAATAGCTGTTTTTTCTGATGTGCACGGCAACAGGCACGCTCTGGAAATGGTCTTGCAAGACATTGCAGTCCGCAACCCGGATTTAACGGTTTGCCTGGGTGACCTGGTGGGTTACAATGCCTTTCCGAGCGAAGTGGTGCGTCTAATCCGGGAAAACGGCATTGCCACCGTAATAGGCAATTACGACGATGCCATAGCCAACAGCCGGATGGTGTGCGGTTGTGATTATAAAGACGTAAAGGCCGCCGAATTGGGGATTAAATCAATTACCTGGACAGTGGAAAACACCGGCCCCGAGGAAAAGGAGTTTTTGCGTTCGCTGCCGGATAAGCTGCTCAGTAAACTTGGCGGTTATCAGGTGTTGTTTGTCCACGGAAGCCCCCGTAAATTAAACGAATACCTTTTTGAGGATACTACGGCAGGTGATGTGTTGGCCATGATGCAGGATGCCAGCGCCGATGTTTTGATATGCGGGCACACCCACCTGCCCTATCACCGGGTAATTGAAGGGCGCCACGTCATCAACGTTGGCAGTGTGGGTAAGCCCAAACACGGTGATCCGGATGCAGTTTACGCCTTGGTAGAGTTTAACGGTGGCGTGCAAACCAAGTTTATTAAGGTTCCGTACGACCACGAAGCCGCCGCTAGGGCAGTTGAAAACGCCGGGCTGCCGAAAGAATTCGCTGCCATACTGCGCACCGGACGTGGTTAGAGTTTAATGTAAACCAGGATTTCCTTATTGCAGCCCCGAATTAAACACGTAAAACGGTTTTTATTTTACCAACGGGGAATCTGGCAGGAGGAGAAAATTTGATCATATCTGTTATTTTAGGCCATCCCGATAATGGAAGTTTTAGCCACGCCATTGCTGAAACAGCGGTACGGGCATTAGAAGAAAACGGGCACGAAGTAGTTTTCCATGATTTATATAAGGAAGGATTTGACCCGGTACTGCCAGGGGACCAGATTCCCAAGGGGGCGCCTTTGGCTCCGGTGATAAGAATACACTGTGATGAGATATCGGTTGCGGACGGGCTAATTATTGTCCACCCGAACTGGTGGGGCATGCCCCCGGCAATACTTAAAGGCTGGGTGGATCGTGTTCTTTGTGCCGGGGTAGCCTATGAATTTGTGGGCGACGACGGCGGCGAAGGTGTTCCGATGGGCTTGCTTAAGGCCAGGATGGCCTTGGTTATTAACACCTCTAACACACCCCTGGAACGGGAACAAAACGTTTTCGGCGACCCCCTGGAATTAATCTGGAGAAACTGCATCTTTGACCTGTGCGGTGTAAAAGGTTTTAAACGTAAAATGTACGGGGTTATGGTAACCAGCACACCGGAGCAAAGAGCGGCCTGGCTGGAAGACGTAAAGGAAAGGGTGGACAGGTTGTTTCCCGCTTTGTCTATTACATAACTTTTTTTGGTACCGGGAGATGTTAAATAAAACAGCCGCGCTGGCCTTTAGAAACCAGTTCGCGGCTGTTTTTTTTTATCATAAGGTGAAAAAAGAGAAAAGGGTCACAGAATACTATTTTGTTTTTAGATCATCGGCCTGCGTAAGCTCAAACTCGGTCAACCAGTCGTGCAGCCGCTCGAACAGTAGTCCCACAACAAACCATAGTGGGGCCATGTCCAGGCGGATCAGCCCGTTAACCTGCCAGCCTTCCCGGTAAACCCAGGGGCTAGTGCCAACCAGAGAGCGGATTACAGCGCCGGTGGCATACTCCAAAACCCAGATTACCAACACCCAGACCAAACCTCGCAGGTACCAGTGCAGGGGGCGCATGGCGTTATGCAGCGGTTCCAGAAAAACTGCCAGCCCATATATGGGAAACATCCACAGGTAGGTGTGACCCTCCAGACGCGGGCTCCCCTGCATCGCGGAACCCAACCCTGTGTATGCCACCTCCAGACCCCAGCCAAGTAAGCCGTAAATGAAAAATCTAATGCTCATAGATTTATTTTGCGCCGAAAGGCAGTAATTATAGGGTCTAAAATCAATAGTAATAAATTGGCAGGAAGGTTTTTAAGCCACGTTCGTCGAAGGCTTTTCTGAAAATTCCAGCCCCGGAGGTGATAAAAAATGGGTTACGTTATTGTAGGCAACAGCGCCGCCGGGATAACTGCCGCCGGTACACTGCGGCGGCTGGAACCGGACGCCCGTATAACGGTGGTTGATTCGGACCAGCACGGAGCCTACGCCCGGTGCATGATTCCCGATGTTGTGGCCGGGAAAGCCGATCTGAACGGTATATTATTTCGGAGTACTGAATTTTACCAGGAACTGAATATAGAGTTGGCGCATGACCGGGTGGTTTCGGTGCACCCGGATAAGCACCTGGTTAAACTGGCCGCTGGCAAGGAATTGGGTTACCAGCGATTGCTGTTGGCCTCGGGATCACGCCCGGTTAAGCCACAGGTGGAAGGGATGAATTTAAGTGGTGTACTTAATCTGCGTACTTATGCCGATGCCTCCAGCCTGGCCGTTCTAGCAGAGAAGTCGCGCCGGGCTGTAGTACTGGGTGGCGGTATGGTGGGATTAAAAGGAGCTTTAGCCCTGCGTAAGAAAGGGCTGCCCAGGGTGACGATACTAATGAAAAGCAACCGCCTGCTGAACCGCCAGCTTCCCCCTGAGGCGGCAGAACTACTGGAACGAGAATTAACGCTGGCCGGAGTGACTATTATCCGTGGAATTAACCCAAAATCCATCAGCGGTCTGGGTGAACAAGCGCATACAGTGGTTTTTGAAAACGGTCGGGAGTTGTTGGCTGATATCGTGCTGGTCGCCAAGGGAGTACGCCCCAACGCTGAAATGATTAAGGACGCCGGCGGGCTGACTGACCGCGGGGTTAGGGTTAACGATTACCTGCAGACTTCGCTGACAGACGTTTATGCCGCCGGCGACTGCATAGAAGTAACGGATGCCGTTACCGGCCGCAAGGCGCCTGCCGGCCTGTGGCCACTAGCGGTGGAACAGGGCCGGTATGCGGCTTTCAATATGGCCGGCCAACGGCAGAAATACCCGCCACCGGTGGCTGCCATGAACGCGGTTCAATTCGGGGATCTGGCCTTAATTTCTGTCGGCCCAGTTGATTATCCCGGAGACGAGGTCTACACTTTCGGTCCCCGGAACCGGCTGTACCGGCGGCTTGTGTTCCGGGGCGGGTGCCTGGTAAGCGCGGTGTTTACCGGAGAGGTGGAAAAATCCGGACTTTATACGTGGCTAATCCGCAGTGGTCGCCGGGTGACGGATACCCTGCGCAGTAAAATGGTGGCCGGAACACTAACGGCCGCCGACCTGTCCCTGTCCAGGTGAGCGCTAAAATAGATTTGTATTCCTCACTAAAGGAGGTAACGAAATATGAAATCCAAAGACCCGGCAGTTAACCGGTTAATTAACGTGGCACTGGACAGGGGCGTGGAAACCGTCTGGGATCGCCTGGCGGCCCAGCAGCCCCAGTGTGGATTCGGTGAACTGGGGGTGTGCTGCCGTAACTGCGCTCAGGGGCCCTGCCGCATCAGTCCTTTTGGTGACGGGCCGCAGCGGGGAGTTTGTGGTGCCGATGCGCACACTATCGTAGCTAGAAACCTGGTGCGGGCCATTACAGCGGGCTGTGCCGCACATTCGGGGCATGCCAAACACCTGGCCCATGCCCTGCACAAAGGCCTTTCCGGTAAGGCCCCTGCTTACGGGGTTAAAGACGAGGTTAAACTGCGGGCGTTGGCAGCCCGGCTGGGGCTGGATGCTGAAAAAACAGCCGATGCATTGGCCCGGGATGTTCTGGGTATCGCACTGGCGCAGTTTGCCGAAGGGGAAGGGCCAATGCCCTGGGCCACTACCGTGATGACCGAAGGCCGCACCCAAAGGCTTGCTGAATTGGGCGCATTGCCCACCGGCATAGAAAATACCATAGCCGAGATGATGCACCGCACTCACCTGGGGGTGGATGCTGACCCGGTAAACCTTCTGTTGGGCGGGATAACTTGTTCGGTAGCGGACATGGCGGGCAGTCATATGGCCACCGACCTGGCCGATATTATGTTCGGCACCCCTGAGCCCGTGGTTACCGAGGCCAACCTGGGCGTAATGAATGAAAATATGGTCAATATAGCCCTGCACGGGCACAACCCGGTGGTGAGTGACGTGCTGGTGCAGGTGGCCCGGGAAATGGAAGACCAGGCCAAAGAAGTTGGGGCAGAAGGAATTAACTTGTTGGGAGTTTGCTGCACCGGGAACGAAGTGCTGATGCGCCATGGTATTCCGTCCATCACTCATTCCATTTCCCAGGAACTTCCCCTGCTCACCGGCGCGCTGGATGCCATGGTGGTTGATTACCAGTGTGTTTACCCGTCACTGGCCGGGGTGGCCCAGTGCTGTGGTACGCCCCTAATTACCACCATGGATATGGCCAAGATACCCGGCGCAACACACATTGGCGTCAGGGAAGAGGAGGCCCGGGAAAAAGCCCGCGAAATCGTGAACCTGGCGCTGGAGGCCTATCAAAGGCGGCTGGGCAGGCCGGTTAACATACCGCAATATAAGGAAAAGGTGGTGGCCGGCTTTTCCGTGGAAGCTGTGGTGCAGGCACTGGCAGCGGTGAATGCAGATGACCCGCTTAAGCCACTTATAGATAGCATTGTAAGCGGCAGCATCCAGGGTGTGGTTTTGATGGCCGGGTGTAATAACGTCAAGGTGCCCCAGGATCATAATTTCTTGACCATTGCCCGGGAACTGGTGGCTCGGGACGTGCTGATACTGGCCACGGGCTGTGGAGCTGGAGCTTACGCCCGCCACGGTATGCTAACGCCGGAAGCCGTGGGTGAGTTTGCCGGACCGGGGCTTAAAGCCGTACTCACAGCCGTTGGCGAGGCTGCAGGCCTAGGCGGTCCGCTACCTCTTATCCTGCACATGGGATCCTGCGTGGATAACAGCCGGGCGGTGGATTTGGCGGTGGCTGTGGCCAATAAACTGGGGGTGGATGTGGATAAGCTTCCGGTAGCGGCTTCTGCTCCTGAATTTAAAACCGAAAAAGCGGTGGCTATCGGTGCTTACGCCGTGGCTTTGGGGATGCCGGTACATTTGGGTGTTGTTCCGCCCGTGTTAGGCAGTGCCCAGGTAACTTCGCTGCTGACGGCAGGTATCAAAAATCTCCTCGGCGGTTACTTCATCGTGGAGACGGACCCTGTGGAAAGCGCCCGGCTCATATTTGAGGCATTACAGGAACGGCGTCAGGGTCTCGAACTGCCTACCAGGGCCTGGTAAAGGGGGTACTGTAGAGTTGAAAAATGAAATTTTAATGCGGTACGAACGATGCCTGGGATGCCGATCATGCGAATTGGCCTGCGCGGCGGCCCACAGCCAGGCGGGCAGCATTATTGGTGCAATATTGGCTGGAGAAAAGCCGGCCAATAGAGTCTTCGTTAGTCAGGTGGGGGATACAAAGGTGCCTCTTAACTGCCGTCATTGTGAGGACGCCCCCTGTATTGATGCCTGTATCACTGGCGCCATGCACCGTGAACCATCTGGTGCCGTTACCAACGAGGGTGGCACAAGCCGCTGCACCGGTTGTTGGATGTGCGTGATGGTCTGCCCCTACGGGGTAATTCGCAGCGATCTGATCCAACGCCGGGCGGTCAAGTGTGACCTGGCTTGCCTGGACGACGGAGGCATTCCCGCCTGCGTGCGCTCCTGCCCCACCGGTGCACTAGTGCTGGCTCCGGTGGAAGAGATCAGCAGTGCCCGGCGCAAACAATTTTTGATTCCGCAAATTGGTTAAAAGAAGTAAAAGAAAGTAAAAAGGGGACAGGCTACTTTTTTCTTGCAAGTGCAAGAATGTAGAAAGTAGCTGCCCCCTTTTTTGTTTGTATGTGTGTTATTCTGTTGTTGCTTTAACTGCTGGCCGAAACATATCGAGAATGCCAAGCAGGATGTGCGCAAGGCCAAACCCCATGATGCCGGCACCCCAAAGGTCACCCACATACCACCCGATTAGGGTAACAATGACACCCAAACCGGCGACGATATAACTAGTAGTATTGCGTTGCAATCAAACCGCCTCCTGTTTATTTACTAGGTTTTTAATATATTTTCCACTTATTGGCTGTTTTATTCAAAATCGTCTAAAAATAAATAAAAAAAAGCCCGGTGGCTAACCGGACAGTGTTTCGAAAGGTAAATGCTTAATTTCTAATTGCTTTTAGGATATTTTTTGCAGGTTCTCCTGTTGCTTCTGACGCTTATTGTGTAGTTCCTCTGCATAGTCAGTGGATATTAGATATAAATTAACCCATAAATCATGTTCATTATGCTTGCCCTCTAACTCGGTGGCCAGGATTTTAAATTTCTTGTTTACCCTGTCCTTGAAGGAAGAGAACTCAACTAGCAGATCCACAACTTCGCGTTGATTGTACGATGCCCCGTCTTTAATGGTTTTAACGGCCACGCTCTTTCACCCCCCGCTTGCAACAGGTATTTACCATATTATAAATCAAATGGGATATAATGTTAAGAACAATAATTGTCTATTAATTGGATTTTAAAAGGAAAAAAGGGAGGCCCCTTATAAGGGGCCTCCCAAACTGGTATGCAATTGAGTCAACCTGATTAGAACGTGGGGTTGTATGCGGACTGCCCAAACTGGCTGCTCTGGTTGGACATGTTTTGATTCATCCGGTTGGCCATGGCTTGCTGCGCCTGCTGGCTAATAGCCTGATTTTGGGCAAAACTCTGATTTTGCTGGTTTTGCAATTGGTTTTGTTGATTTTGGAATTGATTGTAACCCTGATTGCCGCCAAACTGGTTTTGTGACGCGTAGCCGCTGGCTGCGCCAGGGGTGGCGTAGGTTTGTGCAAATCCGCCTATACTGGGTGATTGATATGTTCCCGTGCTAAAACCGGCACCGAAACGCTGTTGTTGTAAAGGAGCGACCGAAGTGTAGTTAGGTTGATAATGTTGTTGATTTCCCATCATGCCTGTCTGGCTGGTGGAAAACTGGGAACCAAAAGTCATGGGTTGTTGAGCATACCCGCCAGCATAAGCGGTACCGAACTGATTGCCGGTCTGGCTCATGCTCTGAGTTGCCTGTTGGGCTGCGCCGCTGACGAGATTCAAGTCGTTGTTAATCTGATTGCAGACCTGTTGAATGCGTTGCAGTTGTTGACTGGCGTTTACTTCGTGCTGATGCAATTGTTGTAACTGGGATGCGTTGCTTTGCTCGAACTGCTGTAACTGGGAGGTCATCTGAGAAATGTTGTTAATTTCCTGGCGCAGTCTTTGGATTTGCTGTTGCAGTTGATAGATTTGATCCATAAAGTTACCCCCTTGGAATAGTTTTGTTTTTACATCCACGTATATTATGTTCCAAGTGATGCTTAATATTAGTGGCATTTGATGGTAAAAAATTTACTGGGCAACATTTTTCTTAACATCGCCCAGCGTATGCCATCCCGTGGGACTGAGTACGAAACCGTTTATGTGCGGAGCAGTGGCGGCGTGATAAAGACTATGACCAAGCACCACCCAGGGGGTATCTTGGTTCAGTATTTCCTGGGCCTGGGCGTAAAGTTGGCGGCGAATTTCCATATCTGTAGTGTTTCTTCCGCTAATCAGTATTGTTTCCAGTTGGGTACTGCGGTAGTGGGTAATATTCTGACCATGTTCTATTTGATCTGGGGCCAGCAGGGTATACAGAAAATTGTCCGGGTCTCCGTTATCACTAATCCAACCGTACAGGAAGGCATCTCCTTCCCGCCTCTGTAGAGCTTCCTTGAACTGATTCCAGGGATAAGCTCTTACATTGATGGTGATTCCGGCCCGGGCTGCTGACTTGGCCAGTGCTTCGGCCAATTCCTTCCCGCCACCGGGAGTGTATGGCCGGGAGTCAGAGTAAGTAATCAGCGTGAAAGACAACCCCTTCTGGTGACCGGCATCATTCAACAACTGGGCTGCCGTAGTTTGGTCATAGCCGGGCCGTTCATTTGATTCGCTGCCCATAACACCCGGCGGAAGATGCCCGGTTGCCGGCTGGGCCTGCTGTAAACCCAGGTGCTTGTACACCTCGTTTAAATCTAGGGCCCGGGCCACCGCTTTACGCACTACGACGCTGTTAAATGGTGCTCGTTCGGTATAAAAGCCAAGGTAGCATATGTCGAGACCGGTGGTTCTAAATACCGGGTAACCCTGAAAACGCACCCTGGTTGCGTCATTAAAAGTTAAATCCAGCGCAATATCGGACTGCCCATGCAAAAGCATTTCCGACTGCAGCAATGAATCTGTAACAGTTAAAAAAGCTATCTCTTGCACCCCGGGTGTTGATGCCCAGTAATGCGGGTTGGCGCGAAGTAATATTCCGCCTTCTATTTCCCCAGCCGGGATATAAGGGCCGGTTCCCGGCGGCGGCACAGGGTTTCCGTCTGCGCTGTCGTGTGCAACTGGGCCTACTACCGGTGCCGCCATCGGCACGGCCAAATTGTTTAAAAAAGGAGCGAAAGGGTACTTTAAATGAAATCGGACGACGTAATTATCTACCACCTCAATCTTTTGCACGGGAGCGTAAACAAAATCGGCGTAGCTGGTTTGATTATTTTTAGACGCTGTTTGCCTTTTTATGCTAGACTCTACCCAACGGGCGTCCAATGGCGTTCCATCGTGGAATAGGACATTACGGCGCAGGTTAAATGTCCATACCTTGGCATCCTCGGATACTTCCCATGAACGGGCCAGGCATGGTTCCACCTGTATTGTGCCGGGTTTAAACCGCACCAGGCCTTCGTATATATTGGCTGTAACCCGCAGTGACCCGGTGTCTGATGCCAGGGCCGGATCAAGGTTCTTAACGGCATATTCTTGGGTAACCACAAGCCGGTTGGGTGATATTTCAGCATTAACCGTAGTATTTACGCCGCTTTGTTCTCGTTGCTTTTCCTGGCTTAAAACTAGAAACGCTGCTAGACACAGAATAATAATAAAAAAAATATTTAACCTTTTTTCCATCTACTTAACCTCCGCTACTTAGTTGCCCTGTGTAATAACCATATTAAACAATTAATGTAAATATAAGTTATTTTCTTCATTAATCGGTAAATCCCTTTGTAAAACAGGGCAAAAATAGAGGAGGTTAAGCAAATGTCCAAATACCGATTTTTAATTGATAGCATTTTTGATATTTGTAGTTAACAGGAGGTTATGGTATGCAGGTTAAATTTGGCCCGGCGGGGAACTCGGATTCTTTTTACCAGGCAGGGCATAAATCTTCTTTGGAGATGCCGCGCTGGCTGGAGGGGATGGGACTTACTGCTTACGAGTACCAGTGCGTACGCGGAGTGCATCTTAAAGAAGAAACGGCCGGCAAGTTGGGGGAAGCAGCCCGCAAGCACAATGTGGCACTGAGTATTCACGGGCCTTATTACATCAGCCTTACTGCCACAGACCCGGGCATAAAGGAAAAGACACAAAAACATTTTATTGATGCGTTGCGAGCGGCTCATTGGATGGGTGCACGTGTGGTGGTTTTTCACCCCGGAGGTGGTGCGGGGAACCAGCGCGCCGGCACCCTCAAAAGAGTCCGCGACCGGCTGGCTGAACTGCTGGATATAGCCGCTGACCAGGGTTTTGGTGCTATACCGGTGGCGCCTGAAACCATGGGGAAGGCCTCGCTACTGGGCAACTTGGATGAGGTGCTGGAACTATGTACTCTGGGGGAAAATGTAATACCTGCCATTGACTTTGGTCACTTACACGCAGCCGGAGCGGGAGCCCTGAGGGAAGAAGAGCATTTCGCCGCCGTGCTGAATCGGGTAGAGGAGGTGCTGGGCGCCGCAGCGCTGCAAAAACTCCATATCCATTTCAGTCCCGTGGAATTTACCGGAGCTGGAGAGCGCCGTCACCGAACCATGTTGGACGATGGTTACGGTCCTGATTTTGCTTTACTGGCCCGGCAGATTGTGCAGCGGGGTATGGCACCCACAGTTATATGCGAGTCCAGCGGAAGGCAGGCCGAGGATGCGCTGCATTTTAAACGTTTATATGAGATGGCGGCTGGCAGTTAGTATTATAGTGAAGAATATTTTTATGCTGAAACATTTGAAGAATTAGAGCATAGCATAGAAAAAGTGAGTGCCTTGGCCTGATACAGAAAGGCACTCACTTTTTAGAAGGCTGTTTTTGTATTACTTTTTAGTTTGGTGTACCTCTACATCCTGGGCGCCTAGACGTTTAAGTGATTCTTCGGCATCGTTTATCTTTTGATCATCGGCATGAACAGAAACCAGCACCCGGCCTTCTTTTACCTTGCCCTCGTAGTACTTGCTCCGTTCATTAGGAATGCCCCAGTCGATTAGACCGCCGGCAACTCCGCCGGTGGCAGCTCCAGAAAGCAACCCGGCAATGGGCCCGGCTGCAATCAACGGCCCGATTCCAGGAATGACCAGCGCACCGGCTCCTACGGCTAATCCGGCCAAACCGCCGATTACTCCCCCTGTTGTAGTACCTCCGGTGAGGTTATTGCCCTGGCCCATGCCGCCCTGGTCTTGGCCCTTGTTTTCGTTATCCCGCGCCAAGATAGAGATTTCTTTTTCAAATCCTTTTCTGCGTAGTTCATCCACCGCTCTTTCCGCCTGTTGGCGGTCAGTAAAGGTACTAAGTACCGTTTTCATGTGGTTAATTCCTCCTTCATAGGTTGTTATTCCTTAATCTGTCACGATGCCCGCTCTCCTATACGCAGTAATTAAATCCTTTAAAAAATTTGTTTATTTTAGGGTCAGGTTTGATATAATAGTGTTTGTTGTTTTAAAAAATAATATTTGGAAGGGGTTTTAAAAATGTTGGCCACCCCCAAAAAGTTCTTTCTTACGGCAGCGGCGGCAGAAGGCCACAGTGAACTGACAGCTTTTGATAATGCGCTTTTAGCCGGCCGGATTGGCAACATTAATTTAATCCGGGTTACCAGCATTCTGCCCCCCAGCGCGGAGTACGATCCAAACCTGCAGATCCCTCCGGGTTCACTGGTGCCTACTGCTTACGGTTATATATACAGTGATGTTCCCGGCGAACTAATATCCGCGGCAGTGGGCATAGGGTTCTCAGCCGATACTTTTGGCGTGATTATGGAATTTGCCGGTTATTGCAGTAGGGAGGAAGCAAAAGATAAGATTGAATCTATGCTTCGGGAGGCTTTCGCATCGCGGGGTATGGAATTAAAAGAAATTAAAACGGCGGCAGTGGAACACCGGGTGGAAAAAGTAGGCTGCGCTCTGGCGGCCGTTCCCATGTTCTACTAGTTCACGTTTATTCTATTTAATAGGGAGGGGTTTCGATGGAGGTATGGTTCACCGAAGACCAGACCAAGAATCTGCGCATTAGTGTAAGGGTTAAGGAAGTACTGTTCAGTGGCGAGTCACCGTTTCAAAAGGTGCTGGTCATGGACACTTTTGAGTTTGGCCGGATGCTGGCCCTGGATAACATAATCCAGACCAATATCAAAGATGAGTTTATATATCATGAGATGATTACCCATGTCGGACTAAATACCCACCCCAACCCCAAGAAAGTGCTAATTATTGGCGGTGGGGATGGTGGCGCCGTACGGGAGATCGTGAAACACAAGGGTGTGGAAAAAGTTGTTCACGTGGAAATTGACCAGATGGTCATCGATGTAGCTAAACAATATTTCCCCGAGCTAAGTATTGGTTTTAAGGATCCCCGGGTGGAAATTCTAGTAGCGGACGGGATTAAGCACGTTAAGGATAACAAAAACACCTACGATATGATTATTGTTGACTCCACCGACCCCATTGGACCTGCGGTAGGGTTATTCGGCAAGGACTTTTACCAGGATGTCTTTGAGGCGCTAACTGAGGACGGGCTATTCGTGGCCCAAACTGAAACTCCTTTCTTTTTTGAGAACGTAATTAAGGAAGTTACCGCCTCTGTAAGTGAAATTTTCCCCATCATGCGCCTTTTCCAAGCCGTAGTGCCTACCTATCCCGGCGGATACTGGGCTTTTACGATGGGTTCCAAGAAACATGATCCGTTGGCCGTAGAAAAGGACAAGCTTCCGGTTCTGGACACCAAGTGGTATTCACCCGAAATTCATAAGAGTGCCTTTGTTCTTCAGCCTTTTGTCCAGGCGTTGGTAAAGCGGTAAAAACGCGGGGAGTTGTTTGGCAATGCAGCATAAACCAAGTATGCCATTATTGGAGCGGCGCGGTTTATTCATGGGCGCGTGTGAAAGCTATGATGAAGCTAAAGTTGTTATCCTTGGTGCGCCCATGGATTTTACCGTTAGCTTTCGCCCCGGTACCCGGCTTGGACCGGGGCGCGTCCGGGACGTTTCGGTGGGACTGGAAGAATATAGTCCCTACCTGGATCGGGATCTGGCGGAATATTGCTATTATGACGCCGGGGATATAGTCATGCCCATGGGGCACGCTGGTGAAAGCCTGCGCCGCCTGGAATCGGTGATTAAAAAACTGTTAGAGGACGGGAAGTTTCCGCTAGTTTTGGGTGGAGAACACCTAATCACCCAGGCCTGTGTCAGGGCGGCAGCAGTGAAATACCCGGGCCTGGTTGTGCTGCATTTCGATGCGCACGCCGACCTGCGCGAGGATTACTTGGGTGAGGTTCTGTCCCACGCTACGGTAATGCGCCGGGTGGTAGAAATAGTGGGGGGAAAGAACGTCTTCCAGTTTGGCATTCGTTCCGGCACCAGGGATGAGTATGCTTTTGCTCGCCAAAACACTAACTTTTTCCCCTTTGAATTGCTGGGCCCGCTCAGGAAAAATTTACCCCTCTTGCGTAATTGTCCGGTTTATGTTAGTCTGGATATCGATGTTGTTGATCCGGCTTTTGCTCCGGGTACCGGAACGCCTGAACCGGGTGGGTGCATGGCTGCTGAAATAATTGAAGCGGTGCACTTGCTACAGGGACTGAATGTGGTTGGCATGGACTTGGTAGAAGTCTGTCCGGTTTATGACCAATCCGAGCGAACTAGTCTGCTGGCGGCCAAACTTGTTCGGGAAAGCATTTTGTTATTCGGATAACAACAAATACAAAAATTTCATTTGACATAAGAGCTGAATTTTTGTATACTTGTGAATGTCAGCGGTACGGGAGAAACACTGAAATCACCCGTGGCCCGAAAGAGTTTGGCAAGCGTTTTGTAAAGTGGAGCTGTGGTGTAGCGGTCTAACATGCCGGCCTGTCAAGCCGGAGATCGCGGGTTCGATTCCCGTCAGCTCCGCCAAAATGCCACGGTAGCTCAGTCGGTAGAGCAGAGGACTGAAAATCCTCGTGTCGGCGGTTCGATTCCGTCCCGTGGCACCAAGTAAGGCTAATGTGCGGAAGTAGCTCAGTGGTAGAGCATCGCCTTGCCAAGGCGAGGGTCGAGGGTTCGAATCCCTTCTTCCGCTCCACATTAAACGTAAGAAGGTTCTGGAATAGTCCGGAGCTTTTTTATTTTGGTTCTTAAATATTTTAAAGTACCGCAAATTAGTTTATCGGGATTAGGAAAGCTAAATTGTTATAGGCAGGGAACCCGAGCTAATTTGGTTGCTTGGGCAGTAATTACCCTTGACTGGGCAAGAGCGATTTGTTATTATAGTTAATGCAGCATACAGAGCAATATAAGTGGCGACATAGCCAAGCGGTAAGGCAGAGGACTGCAAATCCTCGATTCCCCGGTTCAAATCCGGGTGTCGCCTCCACCTAAAGCCGGGAAAGCTGAGGAGCTAGTATCCTCGGCTTTTCTGTTTTTTATTGCTTCTATAATTACCGGGCTTGACTGGTCTACTGGCGAAGGCCAGAAATAAATATGTAGCACATTTTCAACAGGGTCGTATCGGAGTTCCCTAACAAAACCCTTCACGGCATATTTTTTATCACGATTGCTAAAATCATCACTGTGCAGGATTTTTTCCAGAGAATTTATTTTCTTTAGAATCAGTGCTTTATCTACAGTAATTCTTTTGGGTTTATCTACATTAATTTCCTCAAGATCATTCAGTAATGCCGTTTTTTCCTGTTGCATCTTATCTAATTCAGCAGTAAGGGTGGGCATAATAGACCTGTCTTGGGCATATTTTATTGCTTCCATAAGGTTATCTATAGCCTGCTGTTTTTCTTTTATAGATTTCTCCAGGTGTATAGATGCTCCGATTTGGTCACTACTTTCTTGTTCCAGTAATTTTTCTGTTTCTCTAACTATTTCATCAAGCATGGCTGGCGTAAACATTCCCTTGATATATTCAACAACAATTTTTTCAATTTCATTCTGTGCCAGGTGGGCATTATTATCGCAGCTGGCCTGATTATCTCTGTTTGAGCATATATAATATAAATAGCCGCCAGACGGTGATCCTTTCATAGGACCACCGCAGCGAAGGCAGGTGAACATATTTTCACCAAGCAGGTTTTTCCCGGTAAATAAGTATCGGCTATTTTCCGCCCGGGGAGGTTTGAACCCGGGTTTTTTTCTTTGCTCCATTTCTGATCCTTTCACTTTAAACAACTCCGCATGTTCATCATCAGTAATAATTTTAGGGTGGGCATTCTCTATCCGAAGCCATTCCTCTGCATCTTTCCATTTTTGACCGGTACCCACCAGGTCCTTACCTGTGCGGTTAAAATAACCTATTCCGTTATAATACCCTTCCATCGCTTTAACGCACATCTCTCGGATAGATGTTAAGCTCCAAGGTTTTCCTTTGGCATTTAGCACCGGTACACGCCGTCCGTCCCATTTGGGTTCAGAGGTCTGTAAATGGTTTCTTATTGCCTTAAATGTCATGTTCTTTTCCAACCAACAAGTTAGCACGATATATCGAACAATGGAAACATGTTTTTCTTCGATGTCCCAGATTAATTTTACGATATCTTTCCCACGCGCATCTTTGCCCCTGGTTACACGTACATTTTTATAACCGTATGCAGCCGGCCCGCCGTTCCGATAGCAATTTCCGGTAACCGTATCCCGTTCCTGGAAATTTCGTAGCATCCCCCGCATGGTCCAGTAGGCCGTTTCTACGGATCTGGCCTCGTCCTTGGTTTCGCTCATGCCCTCCCACCAAACGCCCATGACCGACTTGCGATCATACTGGGGCTCACTGACGCCGATTACTTCAACACCGTTTTTGCGGAGTTCGTCCGTCCAGGTGACACGCAAAAACTTGCGGCGGGCAAAGCGACTTTTCTCGTCAACCAGAAATAAAGACACACGGGGATCAGATTTGGCCCTCTCCAGCAGTCCCAACACTCTGGCGTCCTCATCCAAGCCCCGGTATGCCGAATGGCTGATGCTTTCTCGGTATATAACTTGAACATTGTTTTTCATGGCCCACTTGTCTATGCGGCTGTTTTGCTCAGGAATAGAGTTACCTTTGACATACTGGTCTTCTGTAGACACTCGGGCTAAGGCGACAGCATAGCGAATTGAGTTGATTTTTTCTTTATATGTGTTACGGAAATTGATAACCTTACTCAATTGAAATAACTCCTTTTATGTTGTCTCCAATATTAAGTGAGACGACTTCTTGATTTATTTTATCAGAACAATACCGGTTTTTACCTATTATAGTGTTTAAAAAATAATCATTAAACCCCTACATACAGTTATCGAGGAACAATACAGTTTCACATGTATATTTAGAATTGCACTTAAGATAAATATCCCTTTTTACCAACGGCTGGCAATATTATTTTCTTCAGTCACCCCAAAGCTATTTGCTTTGAGGAGACTTAAGAGTTTTTTGGAAAAGCTTAGAACTTTATAGACATAAATAGGAAATGCCATTTAATTTGTCGAATTAGGTAGTAATAACTGCAAAAAACACCTAAAAAGTCCAAAAACCAAGCGAATACGTAATAGGTAGCATATTAAATAAATGTAAAATCTGGCCTAAATTCTAAGCAAGGTAATTACTAACATTTCTACAACACCATGCCCCCATTAGGGTTATGAACATCAACTTTTAAAAACATAAATTGCCCTAAGTGCTATCTATATCGTCTATGGCTTCGTATTCAGGGCACCGGTTAAAACAAGATATTGAACCTTAAACGTATATTCGATCATAAAATGGTGCCGTGTTATGAATCACGATAGTGAGCTTGCAAAGGACATCCTTTTGAAACTGCACGGGATTTATGGTAGTAAATACCCCGCCATCGATCCCGTCTCTTTTGAAATTATATATCTGGGTACTCGAAAGCAACTGATGTCTGCCATAAGATTGCTTGAGATTTCAAATATTGATTATATGGTTGATTGGAGTGAGAACGATGACATAATCAATACTTATGTACTAATTATAAAAGTAGGCGTGATGACGTTAAAATCCCAATAACTCACACACATGTAAGCTTTGCATTAATGATAACAGGTTGAATGATATCCCTTTTATCCTTGCACCCTATATTTAAGAAATGCAGCTTCCGAAACATGAACCATGTAGTTGTTCCAAAATACCGGGATAAATCTTCGCAATTATGATATCCATTTTCTAATAGTAGCAATAGTTCATTAGTGGGTATTAGATATTCCGTGGCCCATATTAGGGCACTTTCCTCCTCTTGGTTTATTCTCCGGTTCATCCTATAGTTGGTATATACCTTAAATGTGCTTAGGGTAGTGCCTGTTACTGCATGTCCTAGTTCTTCGCATAGTATGCATCTATGTAAAAAATAGTTCTTAGCTCGAAGAAGTGAGTGGTCAAGGTATATTGTGCTTTCTGCCGGTGCATATAGACCAAGAAGTCCGTCATAGAATTGGCCAAGTGGAGTATATGTTATCTTTATCCTCATTTCAACCGCAAGCTTTTTTAATGAGTCCAATTCTTTACTCAGAGTGGTAAAAATTTATCTTGGATCGGTGGGGAATAATTAATCTCCCTATAAGAAAAGGATGAGTCTTAGATATCTTGGAAAAGGTTACGGGGTAGTGTAATCAATGGCTGTCTACTTTAATAGAAATTATGATCTTTGCTGCTTTTGACAAAGTTCTGCATATTGCAATAACTTGCCTTATAAAAACATGGATAGTTATGGAAATGTTCAGAACGAAATGATATAATATTATCTGAATATTAAAATTGCATGAAAGAAAAGAGTTGCGTGATTAGCCGCAAAGTAGCAAGCGTTTTTATTTGGACGAAAAGAGCAACTTAGCCCCTTGCCCGTTGCTATGAGCTTTTTGGGTATTGATATTGTTCGTTCCTCCGCATTTAGCATATGATCATCTGCGAGGGCAGTTTGCAATGGAATATATAACAGCTAAAAAAGCTGCTGAAAAATGGAGCATATCGGAACGCCGCGTGCAGATTCTTTGCCAACAAGGCAAAATTAAAGGAGCAAATTGGCTGGGCTTGGGCTATTCCGCGGGAAGCTGAAAAGCCTGTAGACAGGCGCAAAAAAGCATATGATGAAATCAAAAAAAATTAATAGAAAACTTGCAGTTCCAGAAGCCGCCCCCCTCGTACTATCTCTTCGCTCAGTAGGCTATACTCTTGAAACTGCGCTCGCTGATATTATTGATAACAGCATTGCTGCCAAAGCAACAGAAATACATATTGATGTCAAATGGAATAAAGAATTGGATTACATAAGCGTGCGCGACAACGGATATGGAATGAATGAAGACAATTTGCATCAGGCGATGAAAATTGGCTCAAAGAATCCGATTGATCCAAGAAGCCATGATGATTTAGGCCGTTTTGGAATGGGGTTAAAAACGGCAGCCTTTTCATTATGCAAACGGCTGACTGTTGGAAGCAAGCTCTTGGGCTCAAATGCGATCTGCGTGAGGGTATGGGATATAGACAATATCATGGATTCAAACAGATGGGAATTGTTCGATGACAGCTCAACATCTGCATGGAAAGATGCTTTAAGCAGGTTTGGCAATTACGGGCAAGGAACAATTGTTGTAATGGAAAAATTGGACAGACTCATTACCGAAAATTACAGTGATCAAGCAATTGGCCGTTTTTGGCAACGGATTGCAGATATGGAAAAGCACTTGTCCATGGTTTTTCACAGGTTTTTGTCAGGAGCGCAAGCGATACACATTTTTCTAAATGGGCAAAAAATTGAGTCATGGGATCCATTTATGCGCAAATCGCTTGCCACGCAGGAGTTCAGAGAAGAGTTTTTGGAATGCAATGGAAAAAGTGTTTGCGCGCATGCGTTTATTTTGCCGCATCATTCAAAATTGTCGGTTAAGGAATATGATGAAGCTGGTGGCGCCAGCGGATGGCTGGAACAGCAGGGCTTTTATGTTTACAGAAACAAACGCTTGCTCGTTCCGGGCACATGGTTTAAAATGCTGCGGAAAAATGAGCCGGGTCAGCTTGCCAGAATCCAGCTGGATTTGACTGGCGATATGGATTTTGGTTGGAAAATTGATGTAAAAAAATCATCAGCGGCTCCTCCGTCAATGCTACGGGAACGAATAAGGCGGATTGCAAGAACCGCGCAAGAGGCTTCACGCAAGGTTTATTACTATAGAGGTGCTGTTGTAAACCAGCAGATTAAAGCGGAAGACAATGATGCAATATGGGAACAGGCTTCAGTTCGAGGAAGAACGTTTTTTAGAATAAACCGCAACCACGCTATACTGAAGGATGCGGGATCTGAATTAAGCGCTGACGCTGCAAAGAAGCTTAATACATTTATAAGCCTCGTTGAAGGGTTTGCTCCTATGAATGCATCGCTGACAGGACCTGTTACAGGTGAGTCAAGCCAAAAAAATGAACTAATAGATAGTGCTGCAAGCTTTTGCAGTGACTTGATTGATGCAGGCTACAGCTCATGCGAGGCTCTGAGGAAGGTGCTGCAGATCAGCATCTATGAAGGAATGGCTGAGGATATTAAAAACAAGCTGCAACTTTAAAGGGAGATAGAGATTTTATGGATAGAGATGCAATTGCCAGAGTAGCGGTTGAATATTGCTGGTCGATGAAGGAAAAAGAAATTCCTTTTGAAGAAGCGGCTGCCAAAACTATTAAATTTGTAAAAAGCAGTTTGCCGGGCGGTTCAGAATTTGATATGGAATGGCTTAAAGAACATCTCAGATTATCCATCACGCAGGAAGTTTCAGACTATTTGATGCTTCAGGGAGAAGATCAAAGCATAAAAGAGAAATGGTGGTTTGAGCAAAAAAATGAAAATTTGCTTGGCCATTGGAGCCGCTGGACAAGATATCTTGGGAAAGTTAAAAATTGGAGCCCTGCAGTTATTGACAGTATTGACAAAACCACCGATAAAATTCTTGATGCTGTAGATGATCCGAAAAGAAATATGCTTCTCAGTGACAGGCGCGGGCTTGTATTGGGTTATGTGCAATCCGGCAAAACTGCTCATTATACAGGCTTAATCAATAAAGCATTGGATGCTGGATTTAAACTAATTATCGTGCTGGCTGGCATGCATGATAGTCTGCGCATTCAGACGCAGACAAGATTGGATGAGGAAGTTCTTGGATTCGAAACAAGTATAGATGTGCTTCTAAAGAATGGCATGGTAGGCAAACGGATCGGGGTTGGCGAGCTAAGCTATCCCTCCGAATTGAAGCTACGCACATATACAACTCGAGACCCAAAGGGTGATTTCAATAAGGCTCGTGCAAACAAAATAGAGGATTTGGAAGGGCGGCCATCCGTTTTTATTGTTAAGAAAAATGCTACTGTGCTCAAGAATCTTTATCAATTTTTTAGAACCGGAAATTTAACCAAGGCGCATCTGCTGAAGCAGGGCAAAGCGATAATTGCAAATATCCCTATGCTGATGATTGATGATGAGGCTGATCAGGCATCTGTCAATACGAAATCTATAAGCGATGAGAATGGGAACATACTGCCTGATTACGAGCCATCGCGTGTAAATGCAGAGATAAGAAGGATTTACAATTTGTTTTCCAATAAGGCGTATGTGGGATACACAGCCACTCCTTATGCCAACATCTTTATTCATGATGAAGCTGGAACGGAAGAATACGGCAGCGAACTGTTCCCAAAAGATTTTATCCTTTGCCTGCCAAAACCTTCGAATTATATCGGCCCTGCAGAATTTTTCGGACTTAACCGTGACGATGGAGAGACCATGCGCTTGATTAGAGAAGTGCAGTATGATCCGCTATTTGTGCCTGCTAAGGCTAAAAAGGGTTATGCGCCTCAACGGTTGCCTGAAACGCTTGTTGATGCGATTGGAGCTTTTCTCATCGCATCATCTATTCGTTTGGCCCGCAATCAGGAGAACGAGCATATGTCAATGCTGATTCATGCTGCGCGGTATACTGATATTCATTATGAAATTAAGGATCTTGTTGTTAGAAAGATTAACGACATCAAGAACCGCTTGAAATATGAAGATGCAGCTGAACCTACTTCTTTTGCAGCTAGGCTCAAGGCGCTGTGGGATGACGATTTTGTTGAAACTTCGCTCTATATGCGCGAATGTTTTTTTGATTTAGCCGGCGAATGCGGAATGCCTGAGTTTTCAGTTGTTTTTGACGGAATAGCGCATGTCTTTCAGAAGCTTGAAGTGCTTGAGGTTAATGGGGTCAGTGATGATGAGCTGAAATACAAAGATTATCCTGAAGGGAGAATCGTAATAGCAGTTGGAGGAGACAAGCTCTCTCGCGGGTTGACGTTGGAAGGACTGTCGACAAGCTATTTTCTTAGAGCATCAACTTTTTATGACACTTTGATGCAGATGGGAAGGTGGTTTGGATACAGGCCCGGCTACCTTGATGTGTGCAGGCTTTATACAACGCCAACTTTGGCCGAATGGTTTGGACATATTGCTGTAGCAACGGAAGAGCTACGCAGCGAGTTGTTTGATATGGACCAGCGAGAGTCTTTGCCTAAAGAGTATGGACTTAAAGTTAGAACGCATTCCGAGCTGTATATAGCGGCAAAAAACAAAATGCAATCAGCATATGAAATGCAGGATGACTACAGCAATAGCGTAAGCGAGACTACCAAGTTTGAGCTTGATGACGAGGACTTTTTCCGTGACAATCAGAGCGCAGTGGATCACTTTATAAGACAGCTTGGCGCTCCTAATCAAGAGTATCTTCTCAAAAAGCGTCCCAGCAAGTATGCGCAAGCTGCGAGCATGCCGAAACACTATTTTTGGGAGCATGTCGACGGCTTCAGCATTTGCAGCTTTTTATCGGAGTATAAGACTGCCCGCAATGCGCCACGAGCAAATAGCTCCCGCTTGAAGGAGTACATCAGCAAACAGAACGCAAAAGGCGGGTTGACGGATTGGACAGTTTGCTTTATCAATGCAGAGGACGGCGAACAGCAGACAAAAAAGGCGTTTGAAATTGGAGGTCTGCAAATAGAACGGGGAGTAAAAAGGGCTCGAGGAGCTAGGAGCGAAAAAAGGGGTGCCAAAGCGTTTGGCCGCTTGCTTTCACAGGAGCATGAATATATGGATTTTGATGATGATCAAATGAAAAAAGTTGCTGAACTGAGGGCCAAGGCAACCAGCAATAAGGGCAAGCGTTCCAAAATAATAAAGGACAGCATTGGTTCTGATTGGGAAGCTGCTACATATATTCGGCGCGAATTGAGGGGCAATCAGCCCCACCATGGACTTATCTTAATTTATCCTATCGAAAAACTGGATAGTGCATTTTCCAACTTGCCGGAAGATATTGTGCCAATTGGCATTGGCCTAGTATTCCCTCCAAGCCATGAATCCACTCCAGTTGCATATATGGCCAACAATGTCTTCCGTGCTTTGGAAGAAGAGGATGAGTAGCAATGATTAATAATCAGATGCAGGCTCGCGAAATATTTTCGGCTCTGGAACAGGAATGCCGCTCAAAAAAATGGATGGGACAAGACCCTCTTTTAACACGTCAAATGAGGCTGAGTCAAGAGATTCTGGCTGTTTTCGCTGTCAGGAAAACAGACGGGAAACACATTTTATATTTGCAATGCAATCCTGAGGATGCGGCAAAGGGGCATAGGTATCCAGCTTGGAAAGGCATTTCTATTGAATTTTCCGGTTTCGACAATGCAGGAATAGATGGATGCTATGTCCGTATTGAACAGGGGGAAGGAAGCGACGACGAGGTATATTTTGCGGTTTCCGATGATTTGTGCTCTTGCCTGAATAGCATTGAAAGAGCAGATTTGCGTAAAAGACTTTCTGAAGCTTTGGAGCGCTGGAGACGCTTTTTCTCTCTTCGTGAGAACATTAAATTGACAAGAGAAGAACAATTGGGTTTGTTTGGAGAGTTATGGCTGTTGCGTAGCATGCTTCAAAATAATTTGGGCTTGCAGACAATTGGCTACTGGAAAGGCCCATATCATGAAGTGTTTGATTTTTCTTTGCAGAATATGAGCATTGAGGTCAAGACTACAGCCGCAAAAATGCCATACAAAGCCTACATCAGCAATGAGGTTCAGCTTAATGATCGGCTTGCAGGAGGCACTCTTGCTCTGTTTTTTATAGCAGTCCAGCCTAGCGACTCTTCCGGAGAAACTGTCGCAGATGTAGTAAAAGGCATTGAGGATTATATCGAGAACGACGAAAGTGCATGCAGTTTATTTCGAGATAAAATATTCGGATGCGGACTGGGAAAACCATATATAGACAGCTATGCTGCCAGATATATCGTCAAAGAACATGCTATTTTCAATGTCAAGGAAGGGTTCCCGCGTATTTTGAGTGAAAACTTGCCAAATGGACTGGGAGATATATCATACTCCCTAGAGATTAGCGCTTGCGCCAATTACAGAATCGATGAACAGGAGTTTTGGCAGATTGCAAAGCTGCATGCAAAGGAGGAAACTGCTTGATCCTGGAAGACTTTCATGCAATGATTTGCGAGGATGCCAGAGCAGAGCATGAGGCTGGACGCTACCGCACAACAGAGGAAGCCATGGAAGCAATTCTGTGCGGCTACCTGGAAGAAGAGCAGGTGATAAGCGATATCCAGCTCAGTCCCTATCAAAAAACAAATTCCAGCAGACAGGCGATGTTAGTAAGCGCGCATGCGTTCGATGAGAAAAATGCGATGCTTAGTTTGCTTGCGGTTAAATGGGAGCGCAACAATAAGCTAACAAAGATGAGCCGGAACGATGCAAATCGCATGTTCAAAATGGTGCGCCGTTTTTATAGAAATGCTAAAACAGGCATGCATAAGGAAATGGAGGAAACTGATACTGCTTATACATTGGCGCAACTGATTTATGAAAGGCAGTCCTTTATCACAACCGTTCGCATCTTTTTGCTCTCAAATGCTTTTGTCGACATAGACCCCCCGGCAGATGCAGAAGAGGAGGATACAGTATTATCATATGATGTATGGGATATAGACAGGATTTTCAGACTTGTCGGCCAAGCTGGCAGTATTGGGGAAAACAATATTAATTTGAGGGATCAATACGATTGCAGCCTTTGCATGATGAAAATGCAGGCAGACCACCAAAAATATGATTGCTATGTCGGCATGCTGCCTGGAGTAGTGCTGGCAAGGATATATGATGAGCATGGACAGCAATTAATTGAGCGAAATGTGCGCTCCTTTTTGCAAGCCAAGAATGCTGTCAATAAAGGCATTCGAAATACGGTGCGTGATGAGCCGGAGATGTTCATGGCATACAACAATGGCATTTCAACGGTAGCGGCATGGATAGAAGCTGATGAGCTAGGCAATGGTATTGTTTCAGTGCATAGCCTGCATGGCTGGCAAATTGTCAATGGAGGCCAAACCACAGCATCTCTCGCGAACGCATATAAGGCAAGATTAGACTTAAGCCAAGTGTTTGTTCCTGTAAAGCTGACAATTCTCAAATCAGACCAAAACAAAGACCGGATTGTTGCATATATATCCAAATATGCGAACAGCCAAAACAAGATTACAATGTCAGATTTCAGCGCCAACACCCCGTGGCATGTTGAAATGGAGAAGTTTTCACGAAGAATATGGGTTCCGTCCCGCAAGCGCATGCGTTGGTTTTATGAGCGTGCCCGCGGGCAGTATCTTGTTGAGCTCAACAGGCAAAGCACAGCATCTCGAAAAAAGAAGTTCAGAGAAGAGAATCCAAAGAGCCACGTTGTCACAAAAACACTTGCGGCGAAGTGTATGATGTGCGCTATGCAGCAGCCGCATATTGTCAGCAAAGGCTCAGAAACTAATTTTGTGAAGTTTATGGCATTAGTTGAGGGTGGCAAATTATTTTTTCCAAGCGAGCGATATTACAAGCACATGGTGGCAAATGTCATTCTTTTCGACAAATGCGTCAGCATAGTAAAAAATTTGCAATTGGGAGACTATAAGGCAAATGTAGTAGCCTATACTATCGCTTTAGCTTATCGTATTTGCGAAGATAAAATTGATTTAGACAAAATATGGGCAAAACAAGATATAGATGAACAGTTTGAGTCGCTGCTGAAAAAGCTGGCTCAAAAAGTATGGGATCATATAACTCATCCATTGATTGAAGGAACCAATATAACCCAATGGTGCAAGCGTGAAGAGTGCTGGAACCTCCTGCTTAGGCGTCAAGGGATTGAAATTGCTTCGGCTAAGAAGGAGGATGAAGAAGATTAAGAAGCTTAATACAATAGATTTATTTGCAGGTGCAGGCGGACTGAGCCTTGGATTTATGAGAACCGGCGGTTTTGATATTAAAGCTGCTGTAGAATACGATAAATATGCAGCCAAGACGTATGCTGAAAATCATGAGGGAGTTGAAGTGCTTCAAGATGATGCATCCACGATATCGTTTAAAGAGAAAATAGAAGATAAATACGGCAAGGTTGATGTTGTCATAGGGGGTCCCCCATGCCAAGGGTTTTCAAACGCAAACAGGCAAAAAACCAGCTTAATCAGCGGCAACAATCAATTGGTGCAGCATTATGTTCGCGCCATTAAAGAATTGAACCCCACAGCCTTTGTACTTGAAAATGTAAAGACGTTGGAATCCAGCAGACACTTTTTCTTTGTTGAAAGTGGCAATATTAAAGAAGTGCGAGAATTGGGCATCCCAACCAGAAAAGAAAGAATCGCTTTATGTGTTGGAGAAGAATCAACGACATTGGCCACTGATGCGCTTCAGCATAAAGATGACTTGGATATGTACAGAATGAATAAGGAAGGGTACAGCGTGCTTTGCAAACTATTGAAATTTTCACGAACCAGTGAGCGTGCGGCGGAGTATGTCAAAAATCAAGAAAAAAAAGTGAAGAAACTGTTTGCAGATTGGGATCAGATGTATAAGGCTTTTTGGAATGAAAATTGGGAGAATTTCTTTTGCAGCAGCAAAGAAATTCTTCAGAAATTTGCAGACGAGAATCAGCAGTATTCTGTTTATTTTGAAAGGCTTAAAACACTCGTGGAAGTTGAGCAGGCAATAGAGCGCTTGAACGAATTGCATGAAAATCATATTGATTGTGAAATCCAAATATCTGATAGCCGCATAACGGTGATTGCAGATACTTTTAGTGTTAAGGACTACTTGGAGCATAATTTCAAAGCGCTGGGATATGTCATAAACAAGGCATTTTTGAATGCGGCTGATTTTGGCGTGCCTCAAACTCGAGAGCGCTTTATTATGATAGGTATAAAAAAGGACATTATTGGTGAGAAGGAGATCAAGCTGCCTTCCCGTATTCTTCAAATGGAAGATTACAATACTGTAAGGGATGCAATTGAGGATTTGGAGAAATTGGAAACATCAATTCAGGCAGATGCTCCAGAAATACATTCTATTTTCAAAGAAGGTTCAAAACTGGCAACTCTGCTTAACAACAGAAATACAATAAGCAATCATGTAATTACAGATACAGGGGATGTTGCCAAAGAGAGATTTAAGGCTCTTGAACAAGGAGAAAATTTCCATAATCTTGATAAGTCATTAAAGACTACATATTCGCTTCCTGAAAGGACGCAGAACACCATTTATCTGCGTTTGCAGTATGATGAGCCGTCTGGAACTGTGATGAATGTTCGCAAGTCTATGTGGATTCATCCGACCCTGAACAGGGCATTAAGCATTAGAGAAGCAGCCAGGCTGCAGTCTTTTCCCAATAGCTTTGTTTTGTATGGATCCAAAAACTCTCAATATCAGCAGGTGGGCAATGCGGTGCCTCCTTTGCTGGGGCAAGCCATAGCAGAGTGCTTGCTGGAGCAGTTGGGAATGCAGTCTGAGAGCTCTTTGGCTGATGATCTTGGAGTTGAAAAGGGTTGCAATAATGTTTGCTATTTGAATAGAGAAGGCGATCATGTTGCCTGATAATCCACAAAAGCGGAGTCTGAGATTATGTCTCATATCCGCTCCAAAAACACCAAGGGTGAAATGAATGTGCGCAAATATTTGCATCGGCTGGGTTTCCGGTTTCGTCTGCATGATCCAAACCTTCCTGGCAAGCCGGATATTATTCTTCACCAAAATAAATGAGCTGTGCTTATCCATGGGTGCTTTTGGCATCCTTATCAAGGATGCCAATACTATCGTGATCCCAAGACCAATCTCGAATACTGGATTCCCAAAATTGTAGCGAAATGTGGAAAGAGACAAGCAAGCTGTCCGAGAAATCACATTTATAGGGTGGCATGTAGAGATAGTTTTCGAATGCTAATTCAAAAAGAATGCGTTTGATTGCACGGACCGTCTGAATATTTCGTTTACGGTAATGAACCAATAGTAGACCGCAAATAGCTGTGCAAATTGGGGTAGTTTCATGGTTAAAGAAGATATTATAATTCAACAAAATATTGTTGAGATAAAATCGGAGATTAATGGTTCATTAGTTGAAATGCCGATTATATCTAGGCAATTTCGATCATACTGCTGGCTCTATCGGATGACAATAAACACACATTGCAGGAGATGCTTGAGACCGGGCTGAATGACAGTCTAGACTAGAAAAGAATGATACCAAAAAAAAGGAAACCACCAACCGCCGTAATGGCCACATCAAGAAGAAGGTCAGTGGCGAATATGGTCAGGTAGTGGGGAATGTTAAGAAACTAAAAATATTTTAAAAACATGACTAAGGTAAAGGTTATTTTAATTATTTTTATAATTTAAGATTAATTTAATATATAAAGTCATTATTTTTTAGCATTTATTAGAGAACGTAGATAATTTTGTGTAAATGGTTATAACTTACAGTAAAAGGAGCTGACCATTTATGCAAGATTATGCGAACAAGACTATCAAGGAACTGGCTGGGGAATGCGATACCGTAGAAGACGTAC